>Ga0163148_10006680_pt1 | contig 11056 bp, 7 predicted proteins | sample OliLakLV19MP7P2_FD_148606 | JGI IMG/M metagenome (GOLD analysis project Ga0163148, IMG submission 148606) | Freshwater microbial mat bacterial communities from Lake Vanda, McMurdo Dry Valleys, Antarctica- Oligotrophic Lake LV.19.MP7.P2 | ecosystem: Environmental > Aquatic > Freshwater > Lake >... | reverse complement strand
CGATGGAGGCCAGTTCGTCTTCGCCCTGGATGATGGCGTATTTGTTCTTGCCGGATTCGGCATCGGTGCGCAGCTTTTTGCAGTAGGCGATGAAGGCTTCGGCCACTGACGACGACGGCGTGATCGGATACCAGGCGCAGACCGAAGCGCCGCCGTAGACGGCACCCAGTGCCACGGCGCTGTTGCCGTCGGCAAATATTTTGTCGCCGATATTGTCGGAGCGTTGCAGTTTGATGCTGAGCGGGCAGGGCAGGTGTTTCAGCGCGTAGTCGCGGCCGAGGTGCAGGGCCTTGACGTTCGACTGCAGCAGGGCTTCCTTGCCTTTGTATTGCTCGGTGAACAGTTGTTCGATTTCTTGCGGATCAAGTTCGAGTAAAGCCGACAGCGCGCCGACGTAAATGATGTTCTTGAACAACTGGCGCTGGCGCGGATCGCTGTAGGTGGTGTTGCAGATTTCCGTCAGCGGCATGCCGATCGACGTGACGTCGTTGCGGAATTTGCTTGCCGGCAGCGGTTTCGAGTTGTCGTAGAACAGGTAGCCGCCAGACTCGATTTCCTTCAGGTCGTTGTCCCAGGTCTGCGGGTTCATCGACACCATCAGGTCAACGCCGCCACGGCGGCCCTGATAACCCTTTTCGTTGACCCGCACCTCGTACCAGGTCGGCAGCCCCTGGATGTTCGACGGGAAAATATTGCGCGGGCTGACCGGTATGCCCATGCGCAGGATGGCGCGTGCGAACAGTTCATTGGCCGAGGCTGAACCTGATCCGTTGACGTTGGCGAATTTGACGACGAAGTCGTTGATGGCGGTGATTTGTTTCATGGTGTGTGGCGCTTAAAGTACAGGACAAAATGAGACTCCCCTCTCCCCCGTTTTCGGGGGAGAGGGCAGGGTGAGGGGGCTGCGCGGAAATTTGTTGTTGCCCCTCACCCCAGCCCTCGCCCCGCTACCGCGGGGCGAGGGGGTAATGCCGGAATTGCCAAAGCGTGTCTTCAAGTTCAGGCTGCCTTGCGTTGCGGTTTGCGGCAGCCCGGACCTGCGGGCGTCATTTCGACCAGGTATTTCTGCATGTCCCAGGCGCCCGTCGGGCAGCGCTCGGCGCACAACCCGCAGTGCAGGCAGACGTCCTCGTCCTTGGCCATGATGCGGCCGGTCATGCGCAAGGGGCCCGACACATACAGATCCTGGTCGGGGTGCAGTGCCGGCGCAGTCAGTTGCGTGCGCAGTTCGGCTTCCTCGGCGTTGGGTGTGAAGGTGATGCAGTCCATCGGGCAGATGTCGACGCAGGCATCGCACTCGATGCACAGCCGCGGCACAAACACCGTTTGCACGTCGCAGTTCAGGCAGCGCTGGGCTTCGGCAAAACCGGTCTTGGCATCAAAACCGAGTTCAACCTCGACCTTGATGTTTTTCAGTGTCAGTTTCTGATCCTGCCACGGCACCTTGTTGCGCAGTGCCGCGGAAATATCGTTGTCGTAGCTCCACTCGTGGATGCCCATTTTCTGCGAGATCACGGTGACTGCCGGCAGCGGGCGATCCTGGAGTTCTTCGCCGTTGAACATTTTGTCCATGGATACCGCGGCCTCGTGACCGTGGGCCACCGCCCAGATGATGTTCTTCGGGCCGAAGGCAGAATCACCGCCGAAAAACACTTTCGGATTGGTCGACTGGAACGTTACCTTGTCGACCACCGGCATGTTCCATTTGTCGAATTCGATGCCCGCATCGCGCTCGATCCACGGGAAAGCATTTTCCTGACCGATGGCAACCAGCACGTCATCGCATTCAAAGAACTGCTCTGGCTCTCCGGTGGGCACCAGACTACGACGACCCTTGGCATCGTATTCGGCTTTGACCTTCTCGAAGCTCATGCCGGTGAGCTTGCCACCCTCGACCTTGGCTGACTTCGGCACCAGGAAGTTGAGAATGGGAATGCCCTCCTCAATCGCGTCTTCCTTTTCCCAGGGACTGGCTTTCATTTCCTCGTAACCCGAGCGCACGATGACTTTGACGTCTTCGCCGCCGAGGCGTTTCGCCGAGCGGCAGCAGTCCATAGCGGTATTGCCCCCGCCGAGCACAATTACGCGTTTGCCGATCTTCTCAATATGGCTGAACGAGACGCTGGCCAGCCAGTCGATGCCGAGGTGGATGTTCGCGGCGGCTTCCGTGCGGCCGGGCACGTCGAGATCACGGCCGCGCGGCGCACCGGTGCCGACGAACACCGCGTCATAATTTTCGGCCAGCACTTTTTTCAGGCTGCCGATGCGCGTTCCGGTTTTGACTTCGATGTTGCCGATGCTGGTGATGTAACCGACTTCCTCGTCGATCACCGCTTCCGGCAGGCGGAAACGCGGCACTTGGCTGCGCATGAAACCACCGGCCTTGGGATCCGCTTCGTAAATGGTGATGTCGTAACCGAGCGGCGCGAGATCGCGTGCAACAGTAAGCGATGCCGGGCCGCCGCCGATGCAGGCGATACGTTTACCGTTTTTTTGTTTCGGCGCTTTCGGCAGCCGCGCGCTGATGTCTTCCTTGTTGTCGGCGGCAACCCGTTTCAGACGGCAGATCGCAACCGGTTCCGGCTGCGGCCCGTGCTCATGCGCGCTGGGTTTGCGGATGTCGACGTTGCCTTCTTCGACGCGGCCGCGGCGGCAGGCCGGTTCGCAGGGACGATCACAGGTGCGGCCGAGAATGCCGGGGAAGACATTCGAGTTCCAGTTGACCATATAGGCATCGCCGTAGCGGCCTGCTGCAATCAAACGGATGTATTCGGGGACGGGGGTGTGAGCCGGGCAGGCCCACTGACAATCGACAACTTTATGGAAGTAATCGGGGTGCGCAATATCAGTCGGCTTCAAAAAAATCACTCCTGCCTGCAGTTTCACCACATACACATCTTGTTGTTTTTATTTGGCTATTTATGCTTCTGGATGGTGTGACCAAAAGTGCCGGAAATACTACGCTTTTGCTGCAGGGAATGAAAGATCAAGGCCGGCGCTGGCCGGGACGAAATCTGTGTTTGTCCGGATGCGGCGGCGAATGAGGCAAGGGCGGTGCGGGATTGCGTAAGCGCAGCGGAGGGTCGTTATTAACTATTTGTTTTTATTGATATTTTATTAATTTCGCAGCGGGTGCCCGCGCTACGCTGCCTGCAAACTGGCGCTCGCCGTCAGCGGATGCACAGCGGCCGGCATGAAACTGTCGGCGCGTGCCAGCGCCCACGCCGCGGCATAGCGGGGATCGTCGGTGCCATTGAGCAAAGCCCCGGGGGCGAGTGACGGGTAGATCTGGGCAAAACTCTCAACGCGGTTGGGCGAGACGCGCCGCCACAGATGATCAAGCGTGAGTTGGCCGGGTGAGCGCAGTCCTGCGGCGGCGATGACTTCCGCCAGCGCCTGCAGCGTGGACTGGTGAAAACGGAACACGCGTTCAGCTTTGTCAGCAACGATCAGCGATCGCTGGCGGTGGACATCCTGTGTCGCGACCCCGGTGGGGCAGCGGTCGGTGTGGCAGCTTTGTGACTGGATGCAGCCGATGGCGAACATGAAGCCGCGCGCCGCATTGCACCAGTCCGCACCCAGCGCCATCACCCGCGCAATGTCGAACGCGGAAGTAATTTTGCCGGCGGCGCCGATGCGGATGTGCTGGCGCAGGTTCAGGCCGACGAGGGCGTTATGGGCAAATGTCAGGCCGTCGCGCAATGGCATGCCGATGTGATCGACAAACTCCAGCGGCGCCGCACCGGTACCGCCTTCGGTGCCGTCGATGACGATGTAATCCGGCTTGATTCCCGACTGCAGCATGGCCTTGCAGATCGCCAGAAATTCCCATGGATGGCCGATGCATAATTTGAAGCCGGTGGGTTTGCCCCCGGACAATTGGCGCAGTATTGCAACAAATTCCAGCAGCTCGACCGGTGTCGAGAATGCGCGGTGCCGGGACGGCGAAATGCAATCGACGCCCATCGGTATGCCGCGTGTCGCGGCGATTTCCGGTGATACTTTGGCCGCCGGCAGCACACCACCGTGGCCGGGCTTGGCGCCCTGCGACAGCTTGATCTCAATCATCTTGATCTGGTCGAGGCGCGCGGTTGCAGCAAAGCGCTCTGCGGAAAAGCTGCCGTCATCGTTGCGGCAACCGAAATAGCCGCTGCCGATTTCCCAGATCAGGTCGCCGGCGTGTTCGCGATGATATGTGCTGACGCCGCCTTCGCCGGTATCCTGGGCGAATCCGCCAAGCCGGGCGCCCTTGTTCAGGGCACGCACGGCATTGGCGCTCAGCGCACCGAAGCTCATCGCTGAAACATTAAATATCGAAGCGGAATAAGGGCGTGTGCAGTCAGGGCCGCCGATCATGATCCGGAACGGTTCAGACGAAGGTTCGCAGGCGGAAATCGAGTGGCTCAGCCATTCAAAGGAGGTGTCATACACATCAAGCTGGGTGCCGAATGGAACCTTGTCGAGCTGTCCCTTGGCGCGCTGATAGACAACCGCCCGTTTTTTGCGCGCGAACGGGGTGCCGGTCGAGTCATCCTCCAGAAAATACTGGCGGATTTCCGGACGTATGTGTTCCAGCAGGAAACGGAAGTGGGCGGCGATCGGATAACTGCGCAGCACGCTGTGCCGGGTCTGCATCAGATCGTGCACGCCGAGCAATGACAGCGTCGCCGCAATCGCAAACGCAACCCAGAACGCGCCCCAGATCTGGGCGAGTGCAAGGCAGGCGAAGGTGGCGACGATCGCCAGAGTAAACGTGGCGTAGCGCCGGCGGAAAGGCAACAGCAGGAATTGCAGCATTATTGTGGTCCCTGACGAACGCGATGGAGCGCCGGTCAGATGATGACGGCACGGGACAATGTAACCCGGCGTAAATGGCGGATTGATGACACGCGGGCTGGTGTCATCAGATGAAAACCGGATAAAACGCTGGCCCGCAACTTACATCGTCGGAAAAACGAATTAAGTTATTGTTTTTATTGGTATTTTATTTTTGATGCACAGCGCGGTGGATTGCCAGTGTGTTACTCCAGCTTGATCCCTGCGGTCTTGATCACTTTCGCCCATTTCGCCGACTCCTCACGGATGAGGTCCGAAAGTTCTTTAGGCCCGAGCAGCAAGGGGTCCTGGCCCTGCTTGACCAGCGTGTCGCGCATCGTTTCGGTGCTTATCACCGCGCTGATGGATTCATGCAATGTCTGCACGACCGCTTTCGGTGTCTTCGATGGCACGAAAATTCCGGCCCATGAATTGACATCAAAACCCTTGAGCCCCTGCTCGTCCAGCGTCGGAATCTCCGGCGCCCCCGCTGAACGCTTCAGCGTGGTCACGCCGAGCGCGCGCAGTTTTCCGGATTTGACGTGGGGCATGGTCGCCGCGAGTCCCGCACAGTACATCTGGGTCTGTCCGGCGATGGTGTCTGTTACTGCCGGTCCGCCGCCTTTGTAAGGCACGTGCAGCAGGTCGATGCCGGTCAACACCTTCAGCAGTTCGCCGCACAGGTGTGGTGTGCTGCCGACGCCCGCAGACGCAAACGACAGTTTGCCCGGCCGTGACTTGGCGTAAGCGATGAATTCCTGGATGTTTTTTGCCGGTACCGAAGCGTTGATCACCAGCATGTATGGCACCACCGCGAACAGCGTGACGGGCGCGAGGTCTTTGTGCGGATCGTAATTGAGTTTTTTGTAGAGATGCGGCCCGATTGAGAGCAGGCCGCCGGTGCCGAAGAGCAGCGTGTAACCGTCGGCCGGAGAATGCGCGACCAGTTCTGCGCCGAGATTGCCACTGGCGCCGGGACGATTGTCGACCACGACATTGTGACCCCAGCGTTCGCCGAGCTTGGGCCCGAGCTGGCGGGCAAGTATGTCGTTGGAGCTGGCGCCGGAAGGGTAGGGCACGAGCAGCCGTACCGGACGGTTTGGATAGTTTTGCGCATGGCTTGCGTTCAGCGTGAGCACCAGTGCGGCGATGCATGCCACCAGACTGAACCACGCGTGCTTTGAATTTTTTTTCATTTTTCCGCCCCCTCGCAGGAAATTGCAGCCACGATCATTCTAGAGCGGTTCGATGCCCGCGTTCCGTTTTTGTTCAGCAGCCCGTCGTGGCGCAGCGGGTGACGATGAGCATGCGGATTACCGTTGTGTATTGTTCAGACGAAAACAGCCTGCGTCGCTGTCCCGCAATCCCGCCGGTGCGTGCGCCGTATCGTCGCCGGAGTTGGCGGCAGGATGGTAAATGCCGGAGCGCGCGGTGAGCAGGTGTTCGATGCTGGCCTGCTTTTTCGCCGCGGACAGGCCGCTGTTGTCATTGATCCCGAGATTTTCCAGAGTCCGGTCGAGCCGGATCGCGCCGTCCCGCACATATTTGCCGTAGAGCATGGTCATCACACGCTTGCGCGCCGGGGCGGGCACGCTGACAGGTGCCAAATCGCCGTATTCAAACAGCGGGCGTCCGCCGATGACCACCATCATGGCGGTGGTATCGATGGATTCGAGGTGAGCCCGCAATTCAGCGGGTTTTTGCGGAGGATAGCCGGCGGATTCAGGACTGGTGATGCGTTCCCGTTGTGCTGCCGGGAATACCGGTTCAGATGTTGCGGACAGGGCTGGCCCTGCCGCGATGCCGGCGATCATCAGCACTATATGAAGCAGGGCGCGCATGAATTGCCGGGCCGGAGTGCTGATGCGGCGGGGGTGCATCCAGGCGGTGCCAGTTAAAATGTGCAAAATAAAATTTCCCGGCAATGGTCAGCCTGCATGATCACGCTGCAGGGTCCGCAACCGATGTCCGAAACATGTTCAGCCGCTATGATAGTCACAAACATCACCATCAGGGTCATCGCCGGGATGACCGCACACCAAGGATTTCGCAGATGAAAATCACCCGCATCGAAACTTTTCTGCTCAAGGTGCCCTACACCATGGGTGGCCCGCATCCGCAGTTCGGCGGCAAGCCGCGCAGCTCCATGGATATACTCGCGCTCCGGGTTGATACCGATGACGGCATTTCCGGCTGGGGCGAAGCGTTCGGCGGTCCGACCGCGCCGGCGACCCGGCTGGTGATCGAGCAGCAGGTGGCGCCGCTGGCCATTGGACGTGACGCTGCTGCCATAGAGTCGCTGATGACGGAACTGGCGCGCAAGCTGCAGAACTTCGGCCGCGGCGGCCCGGTCACCTTCGCGTTGTCGGGTCTGGATATCGCCTTGTGGGATATTGCCGGCAAAGCTGCCGGCCTGCCCTTGCATCGGCTGCTCGGCGGCGCGGCGCGTACCGGGATTGATGCCTACGCCAGCATGCTGCAGTACCACGATGCGCCATTGGTGGAGAAGAATGCGGCAGAAGCCATGGCGCAAGGCTTCCGCCATCTCAAGCTGCATGAAAAAACCGTGGCCGATGTCGCGGCCGGGCGGCGCGGTGCGGGTGAGGGTGTGCCGATGATGGTCGATACCAATTGCCCATGGAACGTCGATGAGGCTATAGAAATGACGCATGCCCTGGCGCCGTACGATCCCTGCTGGATCGAGGAGCCGGTGTGGCCGCCGGAAGATTTTGCCGCGATTGCAAGGGTGCGCCGTGCCAGTCCCGTGCCGATAGCCGCCGGCGAGAACGTGCGCACGCTGGTTGATTTCAGGCTGATGCTGGAGGCGAATGCGGTGACAGTGGTGCAGCCGAGCATCGCCAAGATGGGCGGCATCAGCGAAATGCGCAAGGTGATGGTGTTGGCGGAGTCTCACAACGTGCGGATGGTGCCGCACTGCACTTACTTCGGTCCGGCTGCGCTTGCCACCATGCACATACTGTCCACAGTAACAGCCACCCCGCTGCTGGAGCGTTTTTACTGCACGCTGGAGGCGAGCCCGTTCGGTGAGGCGCTGTTGCCGCGCAATGGCCGGGTGACCGTGCCCGACGGGCCGGGGCTGGGTGCGGAGCCGGATCCGCAGTTGCTCAAGCGATACAACAGCTGAATTGCGCGATGGAGATGACGTTGTAACCGGCGGCTGTTATTCCAGCTTTGCGCCGGTTTCGCGCACCGATTTTTCCCATCGCGCAAGTTCGGTGCGCAGAAAGCCACCGAATTCCGCCGCACTCATGCCTGACTGACCGCCTTCGAAGTGACGCTGTGCGAGAGCCTCGCGCAGTTCTGCGGTCTGCAGATAACGTCCCATCGCCTGATTCAAGCGGTTGAGTATGGTCTGGGGCACACCTGCCGGCGTGACCACGCCCCAGAAACCGCTGGCGGTGACTTCACGATATCCGGCCTCTGCCAGTGTCGGCACTTCGGGTAACTGTGCGTAGCGCTGCGGCCCCGTCACCGCCAGCGCCCGCGCCCGGCCGGCGCTGATCTGGGTGTACATCAGCGGCAGCGTGGCAAAGGACGCATGGACTTCGCCACCGATCAACGCCGCTGCCGATGGACTGCCGCCCTTGTAGGGGATTTGCAGGATGCGGATGCCGGCGGCTTTGCCGAACTGGTCGGAAGCGATGCGCGTGCCGGTGCCTGGCCCCGCGGAACTGAAACTCAGTTGTCCAGGTTTGGCCCTGGCCAGTGCGACCAGTTCGGCCATGTTTTTTGCCGCGAGTGATGGGTGCACCACCAGCACAAAAGGCGAAGTGGCAAGCAGCGTTACCGGGGCGAATGACCGGGCAGAGTCGTAGGGCAGCTTGTGCATCAGTGACGGATTGATGGCAAATGCGGTATCGATCACGCCCAGCGTGTAGCCGTCCGCCGGCGCGGCCGCAAGCAGTTGCATCGCAATCAGGGTGTTGCCGCCAGGGCGGTTGTCGACGATGAACTGCTGTCCGAATTCCTGTGTCAGGCGCGGCGCCACCAGACGCGCCAGCTGATCCGATCCGCCACCAGGGGCATAGGCGACGATGATGCGCACCGGGCGCAGCGGATAGGTTTCTGCCGCGATTACGTGATGAGGCAGCCCCCCGGTGATGCAGGCCAAGCCGAAAACGCTCGCGGCAAGCCATGGTGCGCGCTGATGAAGACTCATGTTCCTGCCCCCGGTTTTTTTGTGCAGCTTCAGTCAGTGGGTCACTTACTCCAGCTTCAATCCCAAACGCTGCGCAAGCTCGGTATAAATCCGGATTTCGGATTCGAGATGGGTCGCGAGTTCCGTCGGGCTGCTGCCGACAATCTCAGCGCCTTCCGCCGCAAGGCGCTGTTTGACATCAGGCGCGGCGAGCGCCTTGACGATTTCGGATTGCAGCCGGTTGATGATCGCGGCGGGTGTTTTGGCCGGCGCAAAAAACGCATGCCATTGCGTGACCTCGTAATCCGCAATGCCCGCTTCATGCAGGGATGGCAGATCAGGCAGCGCCGATGAACGGCCGCGTGTTGTCACTGCAAGCCCGCGCAGCCTGCCGCTTTGCATGTGCGGCTGGGAAATCGGCGGAATCAGGAACGAGGTCTGGACTTCGCCGCTCAGCAGACCGGTGGTGATCTGTCCGGCGCCCTTGTAGGGCACATGGCGGATATCAATGCCTGCCTTGAACTTGAGCAGCTCCATCGCGAAATACGGCGGCGAACCAGGACCGCTCGAACCGTAATCCAGCGCACCGGGCCTGCGTTTCGCCAACGCCACAAACGCCTTGACGTTGAGGGCCGGCACCGAGGGATGCACGACGAGGACGAAAGGGATACGCGCAGTAATGGTGATGGGCGCCAGATCCTGCTGCGGATCGAAGGGCAGTTTTTTGTAGATGGCCTTGGTCATCGCCAGATTCGACGGCGTGAACAGCAGCATTTGCCCCTGGGGAGCGGCACGGACCACCGTATTCGTGCCGACCGTGCCTGCGGCACCGGGCCGGTTCTCCACGATGACGGTGGTTGCGAGTGTTGCGGCAATTTTCTGCGAGAACAGCCGGGCAAACAGATCAGTGCCGCCGCCGGCAGGGAAACCGACGACGACGGAAATCTGCTTGGGCGGGAAATCCTGGGCGTTTGCCAAGGCTGGCAACAATGCCATAGCCAGACCGCATACCGCGATTCCGCGCAACAGGTATCTGAACATTACAACCTCTCCCCGGTTTTCAACGAATTCTAATCCCGGGAGCGGCAACTAGCGAGAATGGCCGCGGCGGGGTGAGTTAGGGCCGCCTCAATCCGCCTTGTGATGCGGATAAATCAGGAAAGGCAAAAAACGCGGCCAGTTCGCCGAAAATCAGCAGCACGATGGCCATGGCCCTGAACGAGGCGCTGAAACCGGATTGCAGTGTGTTATAGATTTCAACGGCGAGTGGCGGAAAAATAAAAACCAAGCGCCGTACGCCAGATGCAAGGCACCGACCGAAAGCGCGTAAAAACCAAGGATGCCGATGACGGCGCCCGGGAACTGCATTATTTCTTCGGCACGTAAAGATCGGTAATCGACCCTTCCGCCATTTCCGCAGCAAAAAACAGGGTCTCTGACAGCGTCGGATGCGGATGAATGGTCAGGCAGAGGTCGGTGGCGTCGGCACCCATTTCCAGAGCCAGCACGGCTTCGGCGATCAGTTCGCCGGCATTAACGCCGACGATCGCCGCGCCGAGCACACGCCGGGATGTCTTGTCGATCAGCAGTTTGGTCATGCCTTCGTCGCGGCCAGTGGCCAGTGCGCGGCCACTGGCCGCCCAGGGGAATACCGCTTTTTCGTAGTCAACGCCCTGATCTTTGGCCTGGGTTTCGGTGAGACCCATCCAGGCGATTTCGGGATCGGTGTAAGCGACGGAAGGAATGGTGCGCGCGTCGAAGAAAGCCTTGTGGCCGGCGATGACTTCGGCGGCAATCTTGGCCTCGTGCGTTGCTTTGTGCGCGAGCATCGGTTCGCCGCAGACGTCGCCGATGGCGTAGATGTGTGACACGTTGGTGCGTTGCTGTTTGTCGGCGGGAATGTAGCCGCGCTCGTTGACGGTGACGCCCGCGGCTTCGGCCTTGATCTCGCGACCATTGGGGCGGCGGCCGACGGCCATCAGTGCAGCGTCGAAGGTGTCAGTCGTGCTTCCGTCCGGTCCCTCGAAGGTGACTTTGAGCCCGGCTTTCTGTGCTTCGATTTTTGAAACCTTGGTTTTGAGC
>Ga0163148_10006666_pt1 | contig 11072 bp, 8 predicted proteins | sample OliLakLV19MP7P2_FD_148606 | JGI IMG/M metagenome (GOLD analysis project Ga0163148, IMG submission 148606) | Freshwater microbial mat bacterial communities from Lake Vanda, McMurdo Dry Valleys, Antarctica- Oligotrophic Lake LV.19.MP7.P2 | ecosystem: Environmental > Aquatic > Freshwater > Lake >... | reverse complement strand
GAAGATTGGTGAAGACTTTTGACTCGCTCCAACTCACGCGATCGATCCATTGCGGTGCCAACAGGATCTTTTTCCCAGGCAGCCAATTGCGTGTATCGACGACGAGATACCGAATCGCCCACGTCTGCTCATCAATGATGAAATCTTCAATGTGACCTAGCTCACCGTCTGCGGCTTGGATGTGATAACCAGTTACCTCACGGGTGCTACGCAAATGGGGGTCCCATCCTTTCTCTTCTGGGGTAGGTTCGTTCGCTTGTACACGGTCAGGCACCAGGTAGGGGTAGGGATACGCTCCCCACATGGCAGCACCGTTCCAATACATTGGCCAGCCATAATAGCCGTAGTAGGATGACTCGAATTGTTGGGAAACTGGCTTGTCACTGCTTAAGGAAGGACTGCTCTCAATCTGCTGCTTGGTCAAATTGACGGTGATATGGTGCTTTTCTTGCACTACAGCGGCCAGCGCATAGGGAGAGAGCAGTACCTGCCTGCCCGTTAGCCAGTTTCCGGTGTCAGCGACCAAATAGCGAATCGTCCAGTACTGGTCATCGAAGTAGAAGTCTTTGACCGTCCCGATCGCCTCATCAAGGTTTGCCAGTTTGTACCCTTCCAGGTTTTTGGCTTTCATTAACATAGAGATCTTCTCCTTCATCATCAATGGTGACTGAGCGGATGGTAGTCGGTGCAATCCAGTGCTTGCTCGGTGAACACAACAGAGGGGTGTACCGCGCAAGGTAAATAATGGTTGTCGATCAAGAAGCGGCAGCTTCTACAGGGCGTTTGATGGAAACGGCCGAACGCTGTAATTTTTGTGCTGACAACTTGCCACATTTCTGGCAACATCAAGACGAAAATTGCTACGGCTGCCGTCGAACAGAAAAGGATGAGAGCCAATCCTTCAGCCGATGTCATCACTGCCAACGGTTCTGCCAAGCCTGGCTTTGCCACAACCGGGTTAACAGTCATCAGCGTGACTTGACTTGAAGGAATCAGATTGCTATGCCTTTGAGCCATAAAATTGAGCCTGAGCCGTTTTTCTGTCACCAGACCGATGCCAGGTGGCATGTATGCAGGGCGACGCTTCACAGATGAAAGAAACTTTGGCGGCATGGTTGGCACACCTTAGCGATTACTCCAAAGGGCGGCGCAAGCCTTCTAGCAAACATCTTTAGCTAGTGTGTTGTGGACAGACATCATCACAACTTCCTGATGGAAACCCTGCGTATGCGGGTTGTTTGCACGCCAAGCAAACAGTAGAGTCTCCCTAATGCCTGTAAGCCTTAGCTAGAAAGCTTTTTTAACCCCAACTCTTGCGCCCAGCAGCGTTCTAAAAGCGGTACTGAATCGTAGCGCCAGCAACTCTCCAGGCGTTTCATATGGTAATGTTTCCAGAAGCAAAAAGGGTTTAAAGTGGCTTTCGTTGCACCAAAGACAGGCTGAGTCAAGAATTGACGCAGCGGCGATAAAAGGTGAACCAATCGATGGGTGGGTTGCATAAGATTAAGCTTTAACGGCTGGATGGGCGTATGAGTGCAAAGGAGACAGCGAAAGGAGTCATCTGCACTGAACTGTTGCTCTATAAGGGGGTGTCTCGACAGCTGATGGTTTAGCCAGTCTCTGGCTCCATCTTGTGAAGGTTAAGTGTCGCTTACAGCTCAATTTAGGTTGCTTTCACAGTCAACTAAACCATTGCAGAAATGACCTCAGCTTATCTCTACCTTTGGAATGGTTTAGTAGAACTTATACACTTCAAAGTCAGTTCAAACACCTGGTAGAACATTGCCGCTTTCGCTAAGAGGGTGTTTTAAAAGTCTTGCTCGTTATAGCAAATCGTGCAGAGGATATGCTGAAAATTGCCTTGAGCGACTAAGTAGCGGGGAGACTCGGTCAGCGTTAGTGCCGCCATGCCATAGAGTAGGGCTGGGAGTGCTGCGGTTAAAAACATCCAGCGCCAGGCTGCTATCCCAAACAAAAAGGGTAGCGTCGCTGAACCCGCTATGGCTGCAATCCAGTAGTCGCTCAGTAGCGCGATGAAGATACCTGAGACGATCGCCAGTTGCTGGAACGATCCAAGCCTGCCTCGCATTGGAGCCGGTGAGCATTCGGCAATGTAAGCGGGCGCAATGACACTGGTAATACCGACACCAACGCCGCCCAGGAGTCTTCAAAAGATAAAGTCCCAAATGCTGAAAGCGAAGGCTGACCCAATCGCACTGATGGTAAAAAGCCCCGCTGCAACGACCATAACCTTAACCCGACCGTAGTGATCGGCAACTTGCCCAGCAGAAAATGCTCCCAACGTCGACTCTAGCAAACCCAGAGAGATAACTCATAGTGCTTGTCCGTACCAACTGAAGCCGTAGGGTGAGGCGCACCGTGCATTTGATGGATGGATTGGGTTGCCAAGTGAGGAGCGATCAGCGAATTTCCTCAACCACCGTGTCATCCTTCAACGTCGATGCTTGCTCATCCAAAACAACTTGACGAATGCGACCCTTAGCGACTTGAAATTCAGACACAAGCTCACCGCCAAAGCGTATGGGCAATACTAGCGACTGCAGACGTTGGGTCAGCAGATCGATTTCCCACTGCGCGAGCCCTGCCACGCGCACAACCTGCAAGCTCTCCCGACCCACTCCAGCCTTTGCGCCAGATTCAGGGAGTGCACCAGGGCTGTCAGCGCCGAATGGCCTTGGCGTAGGATTGCAATGGTCAGGGATTCTACGTCCCGACATTGGACTCATTACCCCTTTCATAGATTTCTGAGGCGCAATTGTTGCTCTCGATCGCTGACTAAGAGATTGAGCACAAAGAGTTTTAAGGCTTGCAAACACCTCGGCGGCGGGCATGGCAGTCATCGCGGTAACTGGCAATGCGCCAGCTGCCGCTCCACCGACAACACTGGCATGGCTAACTCCTTCGGGCATTTCCACGGGTACCTGCACTGAAACAGATTGCTCCTGGGGATTGACTCGCACATCAGCGCTGATGGCGACGAATGCGGTATGAGGCGACAGGAGTTGATAGTCCAGGGCAGTATTGGTGACCGCCTCCACACCCGCCTTGGTTTCGCCACTCATCCTGTGGTTCATCAGATCTTTGATGCGGGCGCGCCCCCAAAGTTGAGCGATCGCAAATCGAAAAAATTCCTGAAAAAGCGAGGCTGAACTGGCAGGAAGGGGGCATAAGCGCAGCTTTTGCAAGACAGATTCAGGAACAATTCATTGGCTTGTGCCAGTTAGCTTGCTTGAAGCAAAGCTGGTTCTAGAGGCATAGGCTCTGGCAACGGCAGGATCGTTGAATGACTCTGGCTCAGCGTCGGTATTGCAGAGAGTGAAGCCTTATTGAGTAGACAAGTGATGCGATCGCCCACTAACCAAGGCTCAGTAACAAGTATGATTTGTAAAGGCTCCTCTCGCCTAATCAAGAGCGGCAGCAAATGACCGCCTGCGACGCAGCCTTGCAACTCCGCTTGCTGTGCCTCAAAATTCTCCGACTGCAACACGACCTCGACTAGCTGCACATCATGCTGAGTGAGAGCCTGACTCCACCCATCAAGGGAAACTTGGGGTGCAAAAGCAAGCTGAATGCCTGTTGCAGCTAAACTCGGACGATCATTACCGTTCAGTGCGGATTGAGAGACTGTCGCTACTGTGTCGGGGCGAAATAATTCAACAGCCCGTTGCGCTAAGATGCCGTTCAGTTCTGGCTTGTTGGTGAGCGCCAAAAAGGTACTCAGTGACGCGATTCCTTCTGCCTGTAGCTCCTCTAAATCCAAGTACTGGCTGATGACAGGGACATCATTTAGCTCGATCGTGGTTGAAGCGCGATCGCCAAGGTCAATTAAAACAACCATCTCTCCGGCTTGCTGAAGTAACTGAACCAGTAATTGGCTTAACGGATTATTTCCAACAATCACGGTTCTGACCTGACTCACACGCAGCCCCAGCCAACGGGCAATCCAGCCTGCTGTGAGTCCTTGAATCAAGACTGTCATGAAAATGGTGAGAAAAACGAGCGCTTTGATCGCCTCGCCGCCGTTGATGCCTTCTTTTGTTAGTGCGATCGCAAACAAAGATGCCATGGAAGCGGCAACAATGCCACGCGGTGCAATCCAGGACAGCAACAGTTTCTGTTTCCAGCTAAAGCCTCCATTCCAGGTCGATAGCAGAATATTGATGGGGCGCACGACGAGCATCAGCATCAGCACGGTCAGGACGCTTCCCCCACCCAAAGCAAACACGCTTGCGATCGACAGATCAGCCGCCAGCAAAACAAACAAGACCGAGTTTGCGAGTATGCCTAACTGTTCATTAAACTGACGGATCAAGCGTTCTTCGGGGATGGTAGCCGCTCGCAAAATAATGCCCATCAATACTGCAACCAACAGCCCTGACTCGCTTCGGAGTACCTGTGCCAAGCTAAAAGCGCCCCACACTGCTGCTAGTACCACCAGATTTTTTAATGCTTGCGGCAGCGCTTTAGATTGTTTAAGCAACAAACTGAGTAAACCGCCCGCGCTCAACCCGATCGCTACCCCAATGCCTAACCGCAACCCCAAGCCCTTCAGCACCAATAACGGGATTGCCGTGCCAACTAAAACCAGTGGCACTTCATGGCGACTCAAAATGATGTTGAGGGTAATCACTGCCACGATCGCACCAATGGGATCGATCAAAATCCCCTCACCTTCTAGAAGTGTTGCGACCCGTTTTTCAACCCCAATCAGCTTCAGTAAGGGAGTCACTACCGTTGGACCCGTGACGACGACTAAGGAAGCGTAGAGAAAGGCGATCGACCAGGGAAACTCATTCAAGCAATGGGCGGCGATCGCACCACCGAGAAAGGTAATTAGCACTCCGATGGTGACGAGATTGCGGAGGCTCACCGAAACGCTACTTAGATCGCGGATCTGTAAATTTAGCCCTCCCTCAAACAAAATCAGCGCGATCGCTAAAGAAACGATGACTTCTAAACCATTACCTAGAAGCGATGGTTCCAGCAAGCCTAAGCCGCTGGAGCCTAAAAGAAGACCAAAGAGCAGCAGTAAGACAATGCTAGGAATCTGAAGCCATTTGGCTAAAACCTGAGCGCTAATGCCAACCACTACAGTTGTGCTAATGAGAATCGTAAGCGGTAGAGAATCTTCCATTAAAACCAATTTGGCTAAAGTGGGCTGAGCTAGAGATGTCAAGGCGATCGTAGCTAAATTATGTCATTTTGCTTTGATAGCCAAAGTAGTCTGCAATTTGTTCAACGTTCATGCTGTGCAGATTCAGTTGAAGCTATTTTTTGAGGAATTGTCCATTGATCTAAAACATCTTTTACTAACACTTCTTTGAGCCAGATTTGCGTGACGACCAAAATTGGTAATCCTAAAAATAATCCCAAAACACCAAAGAACGTGCCAAAGGCAGTCAGCAAAGCAAGGGTTGTTGCAGGCAATAGAGACACTTGGTGTTTCATGATGATGGGCGTGATCAGATTGCCTTCAATTTGCTGAATCAAGAAATATAGCAGTAAAACTTCGATCGCTTTCCAGGGAGAATCTAACAAAGCTAATAGGGCAGGCGGTACAACGCTAGCGATCGCGCCAAGGTAGGGAACAAATGCTGATATGCCTGCAATGAGTCCATTCACAAATGGCAAGGGAACCTGTAGGACAAGCAATCCTATTGTTGAGGTAATGCCAATGAAAGCCATGCTGAGGGCAATTCCACCCAGATAGTTGACTAAACCAATCTCACACTTTGAGAGAATACTATCTGCTCGTCTGCGGTAGAATGCAGGAAATCCTTGGATGAGTAGGTTGCGATACTGCTTTGAGTTTACCAGTAACATCAGTGTTAATACTGTTAGAAATAAACTGTTGAGCAGCAGGGATAGAGAATTGGAAAAAAGCTGATAAAAGTGAATGATTGCCCAGTTTGCAACCCACTGAAGCTGAAGGCTCAAATCGCTTAAGCTAGGAAGATTGTTAATGATTCGACCTGGAATTTGCGCTTGTATCCAGTAGTTGAGCTTTGCAACCTGGGCAATTGCGCCTGGAATCAGGTCAATGAGCTGATCAACCTGCTCTGTAATTCGGGTTGCAACTAAAATTAAAACCAGTCCTAAAAGCGTGAGCGCGATCGCCATTGTCAGCGCGATCGCCACCCCTCGTTTAAGTTTAGCTTTCTGAAACTGGCGCACGACTCGATTTAGCCCAGTAGCAAAGATCACTGCCATGAAAAACAGCAGCACGATCGAACGAACTTGCCACAGAACATAAAGCGAAATGAGCAGCGAAATTAATCCGACCCAACGTCCTAATGTCAAAGTTTTGCCTTCTGCTTACTAAGAAGAAAAACTGCTTAAAAACAGTCTGCTAATGTTTTACCTTTATTCCTTCAGTTAATACAACTTGATTTGCAAAACTTTGGCTTTAAGGAAGATGTTGCAGAATGTCTATCTGGGGATAGGTGACAACTCAGAACATACAAATAGTGGGTGTTTAGTGCTTAACCTCCTTCAAAGGGTAGACGACTTGAATCAGATTAATTAGTAACTTTCAGGTGAAATAGCGAATGGAGAAGATTGCTGATGACTCTTCGTTATCAGTATGCTTCGGTGTTCCAACTGATGGAGTCCTTTTATGCAGTCTGTTGAAAGACAATCACTTGAGTCGAAACTCGAAAAAGTGGGTAACGTCTTACGCTTGACAGGGTGGATTGATCTTTCTGCACAAATTGGCTTTGGAGCGATTTCGCTGCTGCTGGTTGTCTTTGCGATCGCGGGTCGAAATTTTAGTCAGGCGACTGCACTTCCCAGTGGCATAACTCCTGGTGTTGCAGTGCCAGTGAATCAAGGCGTAACTCCAGGCATTGGAGTCGGGATTTTTTGGGCAGTTTGCGGCATTTTAGCGCTGCTAGCTGGAATTTACCTTGCCTTTCGGCAAACGCGATTGGCAAGGCGGTTGCGTCATGCAGACGAGATGAAACACCCAACCAAAGCAGAGGTGATGACTGTGTTGCGTCTGGGTGCGATCGCGGGTTTAGTTGGTATGTTGCTAACGATTCTGGGTGGCGGCGCAACGCTGGGAGTGTTGTTCTCGAAAGCCATTGCTCAAACCCAAGGCGTAGCAATCTATGACCCGAATCGCGCGATTCGATCGATCGACATTATGGTAGCAATGGCAAACATGAGCGGCATTACAGCCCATTTTGTTGGCACTGTTGCTTCGCTCAGCGTATTTGAATGGCTGCATCGTTAATTTATAGAGCGGCTTAGATTCATTTTTACTAATAGTTTGATGCTCCAACCCTTGCAAAATGTTTCTTTGAGATGATGAAAGCTGATGAGACAGCTTCTTGTGCAGGTGCCGCAGGGGTGCGGAAAAACGGTCTTAGAGATTGCCAAAGCCTGTGAGGGAACAAATTTGGCGCAGTTTGAAGCGGCTGGAATTGATCGCCCGCTGGATTTGGTGTTCGTTCACATTTCTAACGGCAAGGTTGAAACACTACTTGACCAACTGCAAGACGTACCGGACTTGAGCTTTACGCTGTTGCCAACCGGAATCATGGCTTTGCATCCGCCTGCTGACGCTGCTCCTGATCAGGTGACAAACGTTGAAGAGCGTAGCCCGCTCGAAATTTTCCTATCGGGTTTACAAAGTACTGGCTCTTGGAAAGGATTTCTCAGCTATGCGGCGATCGCTGGGGTCATCGTTTGGATTGGCTTATATACCAACACGGTTTACCTGCTAGTGGCGGCGATGCTGCTGGCTCCGTTTGCTGGTCCGGCGATGAATACGGCACTGGCAACCGCGAGGGGCGATCGCCAATTGCTTCAGCACAGCATCCTTCGCTATTTTGCCGCCTTGAGCGCCACGATCGCCACCACTGCCTTGCTGAGCTGGATACTTCAGCAGCAGATTCCGACGAACTTGATGATCGACAGCAGCCAAATTTCTACAGTTTCGGTTTTGATTCCGCTGGCGGCAGGAGCGGCGGGGGCACTGACTTTAGTTCAGTCCGATCGCAGCAGCTTGGTGTCGGGAGCCGCAACTGGAATGCTGGTCGCAGCTTCACTCGCGCCACCCGCAGGCATCGTCGGTATGGCAGGCGCGATCGGACGGTGGGATTTAGCCAGCAACGGACTCTTTTTGCTACTGCTGCAACTGGGTGGTATTAACCTGTCTGCGGCTTTGGTGTTTCGCCTGTTTGGACTCTCGACGCAGGGAGCGCGCTATCAGCGGGGCAAGCGCGGTGTCTTTCCGGTCTCGGTGGGGATCAGTGCGATCGTGCTGACAGGCTTACTGATCTGGCAATTTTCCAGTTCACCTCACTTAGAGCGATCGAGTCGCGCACAGCGGGCAAATGCTCAGTTGCAGCAGGTGGTGAAGCAAAATGATTCTGTTCAACTGGTCGAGGCAAATGTTCGGTTTACCAGAGCCAACATTCAGGGGCAAAATACGTTGCTCTGTGTCGTGTATGTGCAGCGTCTGACAGAGGCAACGCGATCGGCTGAACAAATTCGGGCTGATCTGACTCAATCTATTCAAAGTCGCCTATTGCAAGACTTTAATGCCACACCGCTCGTTGATGTCATTGTGCTAGAAGCGCCTGACGCTAAATCGTAGGATTAAACCGTTCTGATGCAGCAATTCGATCGTCCTGAACAAGCCATAGAACACGAGCAACAGCAGATTCTGCAACAGCTTGAAGACTGGCTAGAGCTACCCATGCTCGTGCTGAGCTTGGTTTGGCTCGGTCTATTCGTGGTGGAACTGATTTGGGGACTCACGCCGCTTCTCGATGCCATTGGCATTGTCATTTGGGGCGTGTTTATTCTAGAGTTTGTCCTCCGATTAGTTCTTGCACCCCGCAAATTTTCCCACCTCAAAACGAACTGGCTGACGGCAATCTCTCTGCTTTTACCCGCCTTACGAGCGTTGCGGTTTGTGCACCTGCTGCGAGTTTTGCAAACGACCCGCGCCGTCCGAGGGTTGCGATTGCTGCGCGTTCTCACTCGAACCAATCGCAGTATGCGATCGCTGACGGCAAACTTTGCGCGACGCGGGTTTGGCTATGTGATGATGACGACTGCAATCATTACACTGGTCGGTGCTGCGGGAATGTATGCCTTTGAACAAGAAGCTCCCAATTTACCTGGGTTTGACAGCTACGGCACGGCACTTTGGTGGACGGCGATGCTGATGACCACAATGGGATCGGACTACTTTCCCCAAACGCCAGAAGGCCGCGTTCTCTGTTTTTTGCTGGCGTTGTATGCGTTTGCGGTGTTTGGCTATGTAACGGCAACTCTAGCCACCTTCTTTATTGGACAAGATGCCGACGATGATGAAGCAGAAATTGTCGGAGCAAAATCGATCGATGCCCTGCGAAACGAAATTGTCGCCCTGCGAGACGAAATTCAAAGCTTGAGGCAGGGCAATTGATAACTTCAGGTAGAAGTTGATTCTACTGGTTCCTATTAAAATCCAGGTGCAATTTAATACAATCGAGCAATGAATGCAGAAATATCAACTCTCATAGACAAAATGCAAGCAATGCTAAAAGGCTTTATTGTGCTGCTACCCAATCTGGTGCTGGCATTAATTGTCTTTGCTATCTTTTTCTTTGTTGCTCGATCGATCAAGAGGGTTGTAAGGAATTTGACCCGCGATCGCCGCCAAGCTCGCAATTTAGGGATGGTGCTAGGGCGATTAGCGCAGGGCACAACCATTTTGATCGGTTTATTTATTGCCTTGTCGATCGTGATTCCTTCTCTCAAAGCCAGTGATCTTGTACAGCTTCTTGGAATCAGTGGGGTCGCGATCGGCTTCGCCTTTCGAGATATCTTACAAAACTTTCTAGCGGGAATTTTAATTCTATTAACTGAACCTTTTCAAATCGACGATCAAATCGTTTTCAAAGAGTTTGAGGGCACTGTCGAAAACATTCAAACAAGAGCGACAACGATTAAAACCTATGATGGTCGGCGAATTGTTATTCCCAACTCTGAACTGTTCACCAATTCAGTCACGGTCAACACTGCCTTTGAAAATCGTCGTTTAGAGTACGACATCGGCATTGGCTATGGTGATGATATTGACGAAGCGCGGCGGCTGATTCTAGAGGCAGTGCATGGAACTGATGGGGTATTAGAAACGCCTGCTCCTGATGCAATTGTGGTTGATCTAGCAGGAAGCACCGTCAACATTCGCGCTCGTTGGTGGGTGCAACCACCCCGTCGTGCCGATGTGTTAGATTTCCAAGATCGAGTGTTGACGAACATTAAAAACAAACTAACGGCACATGGCATCGATCTGCCCTTTCCGACACAGCAAATTCTGTTTCATGACCAGACTGAAGCAACAGATGGCGATCGCGCTCATCAACGCGAAGGCTGGCCTACTGGCAAAGGCAAAGTGCCCCAATCTCGCAGCATCAGCAGTTCACTCAAACGCCTTGCTGAAATCAAAGCGCAGCGAAATGGCTCTGAAGGGGATAGCGCAGATCGCTCTTTAGAAGCGGAGCGGACAAATGAAAACTAAGTTCAGCAAGCTGCTAGATTCGCTGCATTCTAGCTTTTGGTTTGTCCCAACCTTAATGGTTGTGCTGGCGATCGGTCTATCATTTTTAACCATTCACATTGATCAAAGCGCGGACACAGACATTATTGGCAACCTGGGTTGGGCTTATGCGTTGGGTCCAAGTGGTTCACGCGCCATTCTTTCAGCGATCGCAGGTTCAATGGTGAGTGTAGCAACAACGGCATTTTCCATTACGATCGTTGCCCTTCAGCTAGCCTCTTCGCAGTTTGGTCCGCGCCTGCTGCGGAACTTCATGCAAGACACGGGCAACCAAATTGTTTTAGGAACTTTTATCTCTACGTTTGTTTATAGCCTGCTAGTACTACGAACGATTAACGGCGTTGAAGAAAATGAGTTTGTGCCCCATATTGCCGTTACCTGTGGCATTGGACTCGCGATCGCCAGCATCGGCGTTTTGATCTACTTCATTCACCATTCAGCCTCATCGATTCAAGTGGATCAGGTCATTTCTAAAGTAGGATGTGAGCTAGAT
>Ga0163148_10006660_pt1 | contig 11077 bp, 8 predicted proteins | sample OliLakLV19MP7P2_FD_148606 | JGI IMG/M metagenome (GOLD analysis project Ga0163148, IMG submission 148606) | Freshwater microbial mat bacterial communities from Lake Vanda, McMurdo Dry Valleys, Antarctica- Oligotrophic Lake LV.19.MP7.P2 | ecosystem: Environmental > Aquatic > Freshwater > Lake >... | reverse complement strand
GTGCCTGGGTCTTTGGTTTGGTTGAGATTCTGTTTAGTCCTCTTCCTTTGTGACCAGAGAACACAGTTGCAATTGGGTTCTAGAACTGTCATTTCTAGTTGTCTTTGTCACAATGTGATCACAGATTTTTTTGTTTGTCAAACACTGCTGTGTCAACTGGCAACAACAGTGTAGAACAATTTTGGACAACTGTCTAAAAAAAGGTGGATCAAAATGTCAGAATCAAATTCTGATCTGCCTGTTCATCATGTGGTCGGAAACATCTCTGAATGTTGTATCAAACCTTTTTCAAAATCACTGGATTGTCAAAAACAATGGATTGAATGGAACTCCAACATTTTACCATCTTGGTGCAAACCTTGTGCACCAAAATCGCACTGCTGCGTCATCCTGATTGGTCATTTATGCATGTTTGACAAAGAGCACCAGTTGCATGATCCACATTTGTTTTGATAACTGAAGAACACTCAGTTTGTTTCAAACACAGGCAATGCATCTGAACTGACAATGCTGCCAACAACAATTGTTGGTTTGGAGATTCAAACTAACAAACTTGAACCACCACATGGCAGGGTCAATTGATTACAGTAATTGTCATTCATGTGTTCTAGCTTGTGTGAGAGCATTGATCTGTTTTTGACAACTGTGCTTTGCTCACGACCACGCAAACTTAAGTCTCAAAGTGTCTGCAACTCCAATGAACTTAGGCCGTTTCTAGTCAACCAATAAATATTGCTTTGATTGATGCTTCAGCACCAGGCGAAAACACAGCTCTGTTGACTCATCATGTTGTCTGCAAGCAACAACAAAACTTAATCAAAGAACAAGACCAGAGCAAAGAATCATGGGAATGACACACCATTCACGTGTTCATTGCTCAACATAGCTCCTCTAGCACAGCATTGCATGTGTTTTCAGAAGGCAGGGACACACTGATCGGAAGTGGTGAATTTAAATTGCTGCAAGGCTGTGTGCTTTAACCATGTGCCCTGGCCCCTCCAACGGGATTGGGGAACACATGTGCTTACGTCTGACCAACCACAGTGCAAATGTTGTCTAACATTCTCACCAACTTGAACCTTTCCAAATTGTCTGTTTTGCACTCAGCTTTTGATAAATGTCGAAAATCATTGTGGCTCTTCTGCTCTTCCGTTGATGCGTTTGCTGGTGTTGCTTCAAATAGCAATGATTGCAGTGCATGTGATACTTCAATTTTCTTTAGCATCAGCTCTGCGAGTAAAGTGGTTGGGATCAAAAGAATTGAAACAATGCACTTGTGATGAACAGTGGTGCTTAGAGGGAAGACATTTTTTTTATCTTGTCCATCATTTTTTAGAATTGCACTGTGGTCCCAAACAATATAACATGCCTTCATATAGCAAACAATTGATTGAGGGACGCACATTGAAGGTCACAATGCAGCTCTTTTATAATTTGTAACTGAATGTTGAGCATTGTCTATCTCATAACAACACCAAGAGGTTGAAAATGATCATTCAAATGTAAATTTCACTAATTTATGTCCTGGTCGAGCAAAGATGCAGCTTTCTAATTGTCAGGCTTGTTATATTGGTCTCACAAGATCGTCTTGCCTTTTTAACAACACCAATCATTTACACCTAATTTGTAGTTACTTAGTGTAGCTGATATGGTGGAAAGGTGATATTTGATCTTTGGCTCCATTTTTCTGTTGTACACTGCTTGGACCTTTAGAAACAGTTCTCTCTCTCTTTCACTCTCTATGAAAGTGATAATGAAGATCCAAGACTGAAGTACAATAGAAGTCATTTTTCACCCCTGAGTATAATATTTATTCAAGCAACCAAGGTTTCAAACATTTGGAAAGTGTTTCAGGCCTATAGGGCAGATAAGTCACTAATCAAGCAGTAGGGATGGCCATTCTAATGCTTAAATCACGATGCATTATTATGCTTCCCTTATATCCATACTGCACTATACCTATATGTTCTTAAATTGCAGTAAGTAAATACAGCATTGTACAGCGCCTATTGAAAAAAGATGCAGACTGTTGACTTAGCCTCTGTCATTTCGCATGCAATGCCTAATTGTTTTTTATAGTAACTTTTTAGTTAGCAGTGTTGAAGATGGTGTTGACGTCTTGCACCCAACACCCAACACGCTACATCACGGACGCATCCAGTTCATGGTACAAGATGAGATTCCTCCAGCAGTCCTCCAGCTGACCCCGTCGAGTGATTCAATTCGATCTTGCGCAATCTCATGAAAAATTTGTCCATTGCATCTAACCGAAAAGATAGTCGCTGAAAGTTTTATTCCTTATGATACATTATCCTACTCTAAGCTGCGCCATTTTCTGAAACCGTCATTGATGCAATTGCAGCCAATCTCTTACGAGCCAAACCACTGCATCGCGGCGTTCGTTCCTTGTTGGAGAATATTGTCGGTCTGCCAGAGCGGTACTAGTAGTAGATTGGTGGGCTTGATGCGATGAAAACAGCCGAACGGCAAAGCAACTTTAGCCGCCATTCAGGTTGATGAAACATTTCAAGACGAAGGGATCAACCCAGGAGATGGCGGCAACAACAGTGGTGTGTTTTCACCAGGTCTTCGAGCTGAAGCAGCTGCTGAGCCGGATGGCGTCCTCCTCATTCCTACATTCAAAATCTTCCCAGTTGAAGGCTGCTGCTGGTTTGGAGTACCGGTTGCGCTATTGCGAGTTGCGGGTGATGGGTGCATCAGAAGAAGAAAGAGTGCCGACGGGATCAGTTCCAGCGCCCCATAATTCCACCACCAGTAGACTTGCCATGGCGGAGCGACAATATTCATAGCATACCCGATTGTATGCGATAAAAATACCAGTATGCAAAGGACGCTGCAAATTGCAAGCCGTATTCCAAGTCCTGAATATCTCGACAAACTGGGTTTAAGCAAGAGCAACAGCCGTGGGCAAAAGTAGACACATGTTCCAAAGAGAGCTGCATATATGCAGCACAATAGTGCATAAAGAAGAACAGAAGCAACATTGTTGACAAAGAATGCCCCAAGCAGAGTTATGTACACGATGTAGGCGGTTATTTGGATGACAGTGCCAGGGCTTGTACTCGGACCACTGCCAGCAGCAACGCCCACCAGCTGGACGAAGAAACTAACCAGCAATGTCCAAGCGGATGCGAAGATCATTTCTGGCAAAGTATCACTTATAAACTGCCACACAAGTGGATATGCCCATATTTGCACTGGCATGAGAATGATACGGGATACCATAGCTAGTAACAGCCAACGCCGAAACTGCTCAAGAGGTAGAACGTCATTTTGTTAGTCCAATCGAATTCCAACGCCCCAAGGCATAATACTTCTTAACAGCCCAAAACGTACCATCGATCTAGTTAGATCAGCTGAGCTAACGCCTTCATCCCCAGGCGATCCACCCCTGCCATGTTCTATATCTTCCGCTGTTCGACTGGCGATATTCTTGTTGTCCTTCCATACCTGATATGCCGCCAAAATGGATGTCAAGACAAAGCCACACCAGAGAACAGTCCATGACACAATGAAGTCTTCACTGGGAGTAACTCGAATAGAAACAATACTTTGCAATGTAGAGTTGTGATAGGGACGCGCGAAGTAATCGTCGTCATCGTCAGTAATGGACTTCGCGTGTGAGTGTTCCTTCTTCATCATCTTGCGATCAGAACACAAACCAGTAGAAAAAGGACAGTGACACTTCTTCCTCTTGTGTTTGGGCGCTAGCAGGAAATCCGAGTTCTGTTATAGCTGAACAAGTTCCGTAGGTATCTTTCAATGTCCTCTAAAATTATTGCCTACTGCTCAAGCCAGCTAGATAGTTACTACAACTGGAAAGTACCGTAAGTTGGTGACTGCAGTTGTCCATCACAGGAATTCTGTTCCCTTTTCCTTCGCCCTGGATTCAGCAGTTGGCTACAAGTACTACTAGCTAGCTAGTACTCAACTTTACTGTGCATATATCGTATTGCTCATCGGATCTCTCAACTGTCAACTTCGATCACCGCGATCCTACAGCCACAAAATTCGTTTTGTAGAAGGTTAGCGTTAGATCATGAGCTCAAAACCTATTTGTGAGAACAAATTTTCATTTTAGAACTAAATAAACCAACCTCCAGATAGGCTACTAGCTAGTGAACACAAAATGTTGGTTTTGACTTCTACCTATAATCATACCATGATGTCTTTTTCAAGATACAAATTTGTTGTCTGTCATAGATCCACTTGATCTTCACTTGCTGCTTGTTCAAAACTGCTCTCTCGATGTCATCATTGTCTAACATTGAACATCGTTGTAGCTTGAACTCCTATTCAAAGATGTTGTTTCATAGTCAATTTTTGTACATGAATTTTCTATAAGGCATCTAGTACAATCTTTCCAGTGTGAAAATGCTTTTTCTGCTGTTTTATCATCATTGCACTGACACGTGATTCCATCTGTGAGTCACCACATTACCATGTTGATGACTTCTGATTTAAAAACATTTTGACACTCCATAAGGCAATGCCTTGGAGGAATTGGTGTACCATAATTGTTTGCAATTGGTAGATAAAAAGTTGTTGGTGTCACATGTTTGCTTGTGAGGTTGACACCCAAATTTGGGGCCAAAAAATATGAAACCTCACAACACCCAATCCACAGATTTGAACAAGCTCACCCACTTGATCATCTGCAAATCACAGTGCATGAGTGGATTTTATTGCATCACAAACCATGATGATAGTAGACCTGGTTACAGGCAAAATTGTCAAAAGTCATTCCCAGGACACACAGGGCATTGACTCTTCTCTCAGACAACACGAACAGCAACATCTTCCTTTCAAGATGGAAAGAAGCACTTACTGGGAAACTAAAATTTATTAGAACATGGGGCATTCAATGTCGCCGACACAGGAGACTTGCTGACTATGATGAGTGACTTACACATAATGTCAGATGTAAACATGTTCATGATCCTGCACGGTCCTACTTAGCGATGGTTTTATCGCTTCGCTTCGCTTTGATGTCGCTTCGTTGTCGCTTCTATTTAAGCTTCGGTGTCGCTTCTGTCGCTTCGGAAGTACAAAGTATTAATGGCTTGTCGCTTCGTTAAACGCTTCGGAGTCGCTTCGTTAATCGCTTTGATGTCACTTCGGTCTCGCTTCGTTAAGTAAATATTAGCTTCGCTAAGTAGGACCGTGCTGATTCTATCCTGATGCAATCAGCATGCAATCAGATGCAGTCGCCAAACGAACTAAATTTGATGCCATAGCGCGCCGGCCACTATTGAGCCAGGGGAGCCCTTTATTTGCAAGTCACGTCATGTTTCCAAAAAATGGCGATGTTGGAGCGATTTGTCACATGATTGCAACCAAGTTTCCTACTATTGCAGATTCTCTCCTATATTACGTACCTACAGCAGCCTAGTAATCTTTATCCAATTAATTCTTACCTATTCGTTCGCTTGCGAGCCTTTGTTGAGGCGGCTTTGGAAATCAGGCTCAGCGATAACACAAGCTTGATCTGGGCTTCCACGCCTTGGCATTTGAATCTGTTACTATGGAGTTGTGTGGGGTTCAAGATCCAAATAATCGCAAGCCGATATCGAAGGGAAAGTTCTTCCAACAGGTTTCTTGTCCTTCTTCTTATCACATGGCTGTAACCAAAGGAAAAAACGCCGTTGCGGGTCCCTGCGCTATCGACAGCAGTACTATGCCGCAAAGCCCTTCTCAATCCACAGTCCCAGATGGAGCATTTCTCGATGCTTGGAGATCGGCCATGCAAGAAAATGGCACCCTGCACGCAACAGAGAGTAAGAGTAGCACACAAGTTGCCAATAATCGCTCTTCGGGTAAGGCCAATCCAGCCACTGGAACTCGCCGACAACGAAGCCAGTCCTTGAATTCTACTAAACGAAGCAGCACACCACAAAATGTTACAACTCGTCGCTCTCCTTCGCAGGAGGGTACAAGGGAAAAGAGACGAGGGTCAAACACAGACATTGTGAACATGGAATTCGAAGATTTTATGCTCCCTCAGTATCTGGGAAATATGTATGGAAGCAACGGGCTGAGCAAGGTGGGCGTAAACGCCTCAGATCAAAAGCAGCAAAAGGACGGAGAAAACCAAACCCATACTTCAGACAGTACGAACCGAATGCATCATATTCACTTCCTTCCTCATGGCTTCTTACTAACGCTTATGGCCACAGTTTTGTCGTGGGTGGGACTGGGGCTAGCTGTTTTGAGCCGCGTGTCATTGAACTTTGTGAGGTTGGAAACGCCCTGGCATATCGCTGCGCTCTACGAAGACGTCTCGTCGTTGGGAATCATTCATGCGGGAATTTGTTACAATGAAACAATGACTACCATTAGAGATCCTTCGAAAGTTGGTTGTTTCAAACTTCCCTTAGCCAGCAACGATGCCCTCGATGACCCCATCCTGAGTGTCTCCGCAGCGTTTGCTTCGGTTTCGGTCGCCTTGGGCTTCATGTTGTGTTTATCCATTACTGCTTCCTTTTGTTGGCAAACTATCAACCTCAAGGCAACTGGAGCTGGCTATCTGTTTCTTTACTGCTTTCAATCTCTATCGTTTCTGTTTTTTGACAGCGACCTTTGTGAGGTCTACCAGTGCAAGGTTGGTACCGGTTGTCTGTACTGCATTGGGGCCAGTCTTTCATGGATCATCACGTTTCTCGTATGTGGCAAGATGGAATCGAACAGATCCAGAAGAGAATTTGCCCAAGAACGGAGACGGAGAAAGAAGAAGGCCGCGAAAGAGGCCGTGAAACAACAATCCATTGTGCGACGTTCTGAGGGGACAATCATGACAGAGCGCCTATCGTCGACTTTGTCAACTTTCAGTGATGAACAGACATTTGATCTGGATGAGGAATATGCGTCCCCACCGGAGAAACCAAGGAGATATTCTTCATCCTCAGGTATTGCACGGCAACATGAAAGCATCATTACTCTCGGTCCTTCCAGTAGCCACTGTGCTGGGTATTCTTCTACCTCATCGATTGGATCTTTTTCAATGGACGACACGCTTGATCACCGTACTCGAGGTCGTCTCGAATACCAGGGAAAGGTTGTGGGAAACCGAGGTAGAGGAAGATCTAGACCGAAAAAGTCAAGTCGTGAAGGAGCCGTACGGCGTTCGTCGAGCCGGACAAGTCGTGAAGGAGACATGCGGCGTTCGTCGAGCCGGACAAAGGAACGAAGCGCATCGGCAAGGAGGCGATCAACGAGTAGACCGCGACATACATCAATGAACTACAAAGACCAAAACCTGCCACATGCGAAAAAAGCTGCTACGAAAGTGCAACCGATGGTAGACGCCCCGAGGAAGGCTACCCTGACGAAAACGCAATCAGCCGGCGCACAGATTTCTAATGGCAAATTGCTACCCAGGGATGATGGACCAGGATATGTTACTTCTTACTACGATATTTGAGGAGAGCTCATGTTTTTTCCAAATAATCAATTCGAGAGCGATGGGGAAGCGAAGCAGATTTATTATTAGCATGCAATGTTCATATTAGATTGAAGGTGTTCTGATGTGAACAGGGAAACGAATCGATTCGTTCGGGAGACAAAGTAAAACTTAAGCACAAAGCGACAGTTTCTAGATTTATTTCAATACTTAAGAAATACTTTTTTGGGACAAAATAAGATTTTAAAAATACCAAGCTATCGCTCACGCCCATCGTCAGGGTCATCGAAATAGGTGCCCCCTCTCATTTCCAAGTCGTAGGTAGCAACAGCAGTGCGATTCTTATACCGACTGCGTCGATACCACAGCAACGCTCCAATAAGGCACACCACCCCTAATACAGCTCCCCCAACTATCTGCATCTGCTGATTTTTTGATAGTGCCTCTCCACCGTAGTCCGCTCCGCTGTTAGTGCTCTCGAGGCTCTCGATAGCATAGTTGGTCACGTTGGTAGGGCAGGTCGGACAAGAGGGGCATTGGCCGCCTTCTGTGGCACGATCCAAATGTTGAGGACTGTATTGAAAAGCACCTTCCCCACCGTAGACGAAAAGCCTGATCATATCAATTGCAACGTCGGGGACGTCCATTGGTACCTATAACACGTTTTTCAAATGTAAGACGCCGTGTAACTTATATCATAGAGTACGAGATACGAAGAATCATACGTCATTTTCGAAACTGACTCACCATATGTCCTGAATCCATCACTTTTAGGTACAAAAGATTGTTGAATTCTTTGATATAACCGTTGATATTGTCACCAGGTTGTGACTTGGATTTCCACGCCGCTCTGGATGCTTTAACCCATTCCTCTTTGTGTTTCCAGTTCAGTTTCTCCAACAGGATTTCATTGCCAACATGGTTGCAAATTAAGTCTGTGATACCGTTGAAAAAGAGCAAGCGAACTTTTCCATCGTCTCCTTCATGTTCAAGAACTTTGATAACTTCATTAACAACACCCAGTCCATCTTGATGTGACAATGCATCGTATGGCGGATTGGTGCATTCTTGATACACTTGACCAGCTTGTCTGGAAGGTGTTGCATGAATTGCTTCCAAAGCTTCCTGCATGGTGGCTGACGACATGCCAGCGGCACTGCCAATACCACCCAGATACGTCTCGACTGTTTTGTGGCCGGGCGGAAACGTTCGTGCGCCCCTCCGTGATTCGACCTGTCGAATGTCATACTGACTAACTTTGAAACTGCTTTTGGAACCGTAGGACTGTTCCACAACGTCATCCAGCAGATTGAAGCAAACTGCACTAGAGTAGCGCCCCGCATTGAGCGAGGCTTGACATTTTGCTTCTTCTTCCGCCAAGGCGTTCATTTGGGCTCTTCCAATGATTCCATGCCCGTAAGCGGCTTCTGCGGCTGCATATTGATGGAAGGGGTCCATCCATCCATTTCCAATTGCGGCGCCAGAGAGAGGTATATAAATTCCACTACTAGTCGCAGCTGCTTCTGACTTGTTTTCAGAGGCAGCAGCAGCACTGTCGGTTACCTGCTTGATTTGTTCATTTTGATCCAAAATATACGCCATCATGCTGGGGATGTAGTGCCCTGCATGAGATTCGCCTGAAAAGTAGAATCCCCTATTCACTCGTTGATTGGCGCCAACGAATTTGTCCGAGTGGACGGAAAAGAATGACTGCAAAAAATGATAAAAGTCGACATTCACCTCCAAATCATTGCGAGGGTACTTTTTGGAGGTGGTAAAGCTCAAGCCTGTTCCAACGGGTTGATCTATATACAAGGTATAAGCCGGCACCTTGTGCCAACTGTGTTCCGCCGGTACTAACTGAAAATTTCCCGTTCCTTCTTTTTCTTCAAAACGTAAGGGGCCATTTTCAAGAAATAATCCATCCATACTCGAGCATCCTGGTCCGCCATTCAACTGCATTACATTTTTGAGAAGTTAATGACAAAGAGATTTTGTTTGTGAGACACAGCAATTTCGTTAACCATTAATTTCCAAGCAACCACATATAACTCAGCAAGTGAGTGAGCATCCATGCCATGCTTACCCAGACAATCAATGGGATATCACTGTCTGCCTTCTCTCCACCTTGCGAAGTATCCGGGGCGAACAACCAATAAAAGAGATACTTATCGCCACTATCCGAGGCCGGTAAGAGCCCCGCCCAATGCTGGGTAGGAAATACGCCTTCGGACATGAGTGGCAAGGATCGGACCAGATGATCATCCGGACTCGTCGGCAGAGGTACGTCAACGTTGGCCAAGGTTCGATGATGGTGGTGGCGGTGGACATTTGAGTGGTAATGGCTGCTGCTGTTTCGACTGCTGCTGCTGCTGCTGCTGCCATCATGGATCCCATCAAAGAACGATACCGACGACAGCACTTCGTCAGCGACAGACCGCTGCGTGCTCGGGAGACGCCGGAATGCCACGACGGTACTCAGAGTGCATGTTGTGACAACGGCCCAAAAGAAGAAAGTCGACCTTCTACGACTACTACAAATTGTGACCATTGTGCCGATCTTTCTTTTCTCTGTGCTTGAATAGGCGACCCGCTTGCACAATCAAACAACAGAACTACGGTACGTCCTGTAATGCTGTATGGTGAATTTAGGATGACCGCGGTTTCTACAGTTGAATAGATGTTGCTATGGTGTATTGTAGCATCTGTGCGCATCCAAATGAAAACCAATCACAGCTGCAACGGGAACAGCAACGGCTATCAAATCCACACCACACTTACTACAGCTTGCCAGCACTTGCATGGCAGACGCACAATGACAATTGGCAGGGACATCGGGAAATCAAACTTTATGCTCATGGCCACGGGAAGGGCAGGGCTCAGGCTATGACCCATTCTTCAAACACACTGCTTTGCTAACTGCACCTACTACACTTAGAGGTAGACCATGTTTACCCCGATTTGGAGGTCCATTGGCTGCTGCCTGGCTCGCTATAAAAAACTGTCTGCAGCAAGATCCGGCAAAGATAATTCAGTCGTGCGTCATCAGTCACTCTTGAAACATGCTCTTGAAACTCTTGCTGTCTCTTGAAACCTCTTGAAATGCTCTTAAAACGAGCTGCTATCTCTTGAAACTCTTGAAATGCGCATGAAACTCTTGAAACCCTTGAAACTCTTCAAACGCCCGGCATGCAATCATTAAGTGCAAAACGCCCTTTAATTCCATTTTGAAACTTGAGCGCCGGCCGATGCTCTTCAAACTCTTGAAACGCTCTTGAAACTCTTGCCATCTCTTAAAACCTCTTGAAATGTGCTTGAAATGAGTTGATGTCTCTTGAAACTCTTGAAATGCGCCTGAAACTCTTGAAACACGCCCGGCGTGCATGACACAGTTTACCGGACCTTGCAGGCAAGATTCTTAACAATCAGCAGAAAACTTTCTTCCCCTTGAAAGTTTGAGGGAAAAAACTGAATTGTGTTGCGTTTTGCTGACAAATTGGAAACAAAACAAAAACTCATACTGCCATTGAGTAGAAATTGATGTGACTTTCTTACTGATAAGAATGTCTCAATTGTAAAAGGATCAGTTCTCTTTTCTATTGCTCAGCTGCTCTCACCGTTCTGGAAACTTTCTTTTCTCACATCAAGTCTGATGAC
>Ga0163148_10006658_pt1 | contig 11079 bp, 8 predicted proteins | sample OliLakLV19MP7P2_FD_148606 | JGI IMG/M metagenome (GOLD analysis project Ga0163148, IMG submission 148606) | Freshwater microbial mat bacterial communities from Lake Vanda, McMurdo Dry Valleys, Antarctica- Oligotrophic Lake LV.19.MP7.P2 | ecosystem: Environmental > Aquatic > Freshwater > Lake >... | reverse complement strand
CCGCTGGGGTCGTGCTCTCGTTTCCGAGAAGATCCGTTACCCGATTATCGAGGCTCCGAATACGGAACGCTCCGGCGAGCTCGAGCCCAAGCATGCGGTCGGCATCGGTGGCCTTTGCCCCGAGCAGGTCGTCGGCTGCTCCGGCCACGATCGGCTCGATCGCCGCAGCAGGGAGAGTCGTGCGAAACTCCAAGAGCGCCCGCAGCACGGCCACGCGGCTTGCGGGATCGCGTGCCAGCCGCTGGAGAGCGGTGGCGACTTCCGGGGCATCGACATGACCGGCGAGCACCCGAACCTCCTGGGCGTCGAGCGGCCGCTTGATGTCGGGAAGGAGGCCTGCGAGTACCACCGCTGCCATCCGTGGCTCGAGCGCCAGGGTGGCGAGGAGGCGGTTTTCCACGGGGAGCGCTCGGCCCGCCGGCGATTCGAGAAACGCCGCCACCGACGCGGCATGCTTCTCCAAGGCCCAGCGGACGAGGAACCGCTCGAATAGGCGATCATAGGCAGTCCACTTGTCGCCCTTCACTGGCCCGCGGCCGAGGCCAAGCATGAGGGCGATCGTGTCGGGCTCGGTCACTGGGATCCGGCGGAGAGCATCGCCAAGCGCCGCCCGTACGCGTGCCGACGGATCATCGAGAAGCGGCCGCGCAAGCCTGCGAAACTCGCCCTCCGAGCAGGTCGTGCCGGCGATCCGAATGGCTTCGTGCCGGAGGTCGGCGCTCGGATCCGCGACGAGTTTCTCGAGCACCGCCGGTGACACAGCGCCGAGCCCTTCGAGCGCCCAGAGGCTTCCCGCACGCGCCGACACCGTGGCCGATGGGTCGAGGGCGAGGGCCGTGAGCGACGGAATCAGCGACTTTCCGTCGCGGTCGATGATCTCTTGCCAGGCAAGATCGGCGACTCGGGCATTCTTCGCACCGAGATACTTTGGCAACTCTTCGGTGGGCACCCGTGCGACTGCAACGGGCTCCTGGACCGGCTGCGAGACGTGGCGAATCCGCCAGATCCGACCCCGCACGCGGTCACGCTCGGGGTGCGCCCGAGGCACTTCGTTGTGGGAGATGATTTTGTTGTACCAGTCCACGACATAGAGGCAGCCGTCGGGTCCGAACTGCACCGCTACGGGACGGAAGGCCTGGTCGGAACTGGTCAGGAGATCGGGGCCCTTGCGGTAGTCGTAGCGGTCGCCAGTACGGGTCGCGATGATTGACTGAATGCAGCTCGTGATCGGATTGGCGACGTAGAAGACCCGCTCACCCGGCGTCGCACCGGCGCCTGCGCCCCACGGGCCGGGCCAGCCGTCGAGATCGTCAGCGATCGCCAGGCCACTGAGGCCTGTGCCGCCCATCTGTGGGGGCCCGAGCGGCGCGGGCATCATCGGCTGATAGGGGCGAAGCCTGTCGCGAGAACCCGTCGGCACGAGCACACCGGGCTCATAGGGAAAGATCGGGAAGCCCATGTCATTGGCTTCCTGGAGCCAGGTCTCGCCTTCGCGCGAGATCGTCAGCCCCCAAATGTTGTTCGGGCCCGCCGTGACCGGCTCAAACAGGGAACCATCGGCTCGGAACCGCGCGAGCTTGCAGGCATCGAACCGCACCTCGCTGGCCCCGTCCGCAAACGGCACGCCATCTGGCCGTCGCACAGTCGATGTATTGAAAAGTCCTTGAGCAAGGAGAATCCAGTCGCCTGGTACCCGCGTGAACTGGTGCGGAAAGAGATGGGAGTCCTGCACACCGAACCCTTCGAGGACGGTGTCGAATCCATTGGCCCGGCCGTCGCCATCGGTGTCGCGGTAGAACCGAATCTCGGTGCCATACTGCACGAGCGCCCCATCTCGATAGGGAAGCACGCCGAGCGGGAGGGCTAGGCCGCTTGCAAACACACGCGGCGGCGCGGGCTTCTTCGCCCACGGGTTGTCGATCACGAGCACCTTGTCGCGGCCACCCGCTGCGAAGACCCGCTGCGACGCTTCCGCGTTCTCGTTGGCATCGAGGGGGTATTCGAGCGCCGTTGTCGTCCAGAGTCGGCCATGCGAGTCGAACGCCAGGGCCACGAACTTGCCGTACGGGTTGGCAGGATCGGTGCTCTCGGCGAGCACAAGCTCCGCCGTAAAGCCTTTGGCCAGTGAGAAATGTCGTGCCTCATCAGCCGCCGAGAGTGGCTCGGTAGGGGGTGGCAGTTTCACGAGTTGTGGCTCCACGGCTTTGGCTCGGGGCAGGGCGCGGATCGTGATGTCCTTCACTTCGACGAGCGCCTTGCCGCCGCCATGCACCTGGATGCCGATTCTTCCGTCGAGTGGGATTGCCGCGTCGGGTTCGACGTAGTCGAGCGCGGCAACGCCATTGATCCACGAGCGAATGCGTGGCCCGATCGCTTCAATCCGATACTCGTTCCAGTCGTCAGGTGTGACGGCTGCGGCGAGGGTCTTCGGGTCCTGTGGCTCGGCAATCACCTTATTGCGGCGGGACTCGTCGTAGAGCTTTCCCCACCAGCCCGGGCCGGCATCGACCTGGTAGCCCTTCATCTCGTGCGATCCCTCCACGCGGGTGCTGCGGATCTGAATCCCCGAATTCACAAAGCCGCCTGCGCCGCGAATGCGAATCTTCAGAATGAGGTCGAAATCACCGAATGAGTCTTGCGTGGCAAGGAACGTGTTGTGCGGCACCTTCTCCGTCAGTGAGCCACCGACGATCGCACCGTCGGCCACGGTCCACCACTTCGTTTCACTCCCGAGGGCTTCCCAACCAGCGAGGGTTGTGCCATCGAAGATCGATCGCGGCTCATCGGCATGAGCGAGCGATGCACCAAGCAGAAAAACGAGGGCGAGTGGGTAGCGCATGGAAACGGGTCGCATGGGTTTCATGGGGTCATGCCGGGGGCATCTCAAAATCAAACACCGTCACGCGGGCAAGGCACGGGACGACGATTGCCTTCACGCGCTCGTGCTCGGGATCGGGGAGGTAGGCATCGCGGGCCGTCGCGCTCTCAAACGTCATGATGAAGCCGTGCGTGAAGCCATCGTTGAGGCCTTCGTCGCTTTTGTATGGTCCGGAGTGGAAATCGAGGAGACCTGGAATCCTGCCGACCATGCCGGCCAACTCGCGGAAGCAGGCGGTGATCTGCTCATGTGATACCTCAGGCTTGAACTCAAAAACTCCGAAATGCTTCACGTTCGGCATGGGGAACCTCCTGAGGCATGGCTGTGAATATTCTCGAGGAGCGCGGTCACACAGGCCCGCGCAAAAGCTGGATCGTTGATGTCGCAGTCGAGCGACACACAGGGGACGTCGGGGCGAAGGCCCGTCACGATCGCGCCAAAGAGCGAGGCATCGGCGGCTGCATCATGAAACGGTCCGCCGGGGGCACTGATCACACTGATGCCGCGGCGCGGGATGAGCACGGTCACAGGGCCGCGCGAGGCATTGACCTTCGTGGCGACGAGGCTGCCGAGCACCGCACATTCCTCAGGAGTTGTCCGCATGAGCGTGACCTGAGGGTTGTGGGCGTAGAACGTGCGGCCCGAGAACTTTTGCGGCACGGTCTGCGGCTCGCCAAAATTCACCATGTCGAGGCAGCCGGGGGCGACGACGGCCGGTATGCCGTGCAGGGCCGCGGCGTCGAGTCGGTCGGGGCCGGCAGAGAGGACGCCGCCCATGAGCTCGTCGGCGAGCTCGGTGGTGGTGACGTCGAGGACGCCTGCCACGAGGCCGCTTGCTACGAGCGCCTCCAACGCCCGACCGCCGGTGCCGGTGGCATGAAACACGAGGACCTCATAGCCCGCCTCCTCGAGGAGCGGAATCGCTGCCTCGATGCACCGGGTCGTATTGCCGAACATGCTCGCCACGATGAGCGGCTTGTCGTCGCCCAGGGCGATGTCGGCCTCGGCCATCCCGCAGATGGCGCCGGCCGCCCTGGCAAGGATCGTGCGGGAGATCCGGTTGAGTCCCTGGATGTCAACGACCGCGGGGAGCATCGCAATGTCGCTCGTGCCGATGTATGGCGCCGTATTGCCACTGGCGAGCGTGGAGACAAGCAGCTTTGGAAACCCGATCGGCAAGGCCCGCATCGCCGCAGCGGCAATCGCCGTTCCGCCGCCGCCGCCGAGCGAGACGATGCCTTGAATACGGCCCTCGGCCGCGAGCTGCGCCACGAGCCGCGGGACGGCTGCCGCCATCGCCGTGACGCATTCGCCGCGATCGCCTCGTGCCACGATGGCTCCAAGATCGAGGCCGGCAGCCGCCGCCACCTCGCTCCGTGGGATATCGGGCGTGACGGTGGGCTCACGGCCGGTGCCCACGTCGATCAGGAGCACACGGTGGCCGCGGGCGCGGATGCGCTCTGCCACGAACGCGTGTTCGTGCCCCTTCGTGTCGAGTGTGCCGAGAACGGCGATCGTCGTCATGGGTGTCTTCACGTCGCTATGGCAGACGACCGAGAGGGATGTTCTTGAACTCACGGGTGAGCGCGGGAAGCGACTGTTCGAAGGCGAGCCGTTCAAGGCTCGAGGCGCCGACGAAGCCGACAACGTCGGTGTGTTCGTTGACATACGCCGCATCGGCAGGCGTGCAGATCGGGCCGCCGTGGGAAAGACAGATCACGTCGCTACGATCATCGAGGGCAGCTCGCGCGATGGCCTGAACGCGGGCCGCGGCTTCCTCGAGCGTGCAAGTGGCGTGGGTCACGCCGATCGAGCCGCCGACGGTAGTGCCCACATGCGCGATCACCACGTCGGCCCCGGCGCGGGCCATTGCTCGGGCCTCGTCGGGCGTGGCCACGTAGACGATCGTGAAGAGGTCCATCTGGCGGGCGACGCCGACCATGTCGACCTCCTTCTGAAAACTCATCCCGGTCTCTTCGAGGATCTGGCGGAACTGGCCATCGATGATGCAGTGCGTCGGGAAGTTGTTCACCCCCGAGAAGCCCATCTCCTTGACGCGGCCGAGCCAGTGCCACATCCGCCTTCGCGGGTCGGTGGCATGCACGCCACAGATCACGGGCACATGCTCGACGACCGGGAGCACCTCGAACTCACCGATCTCCATAGCGATCGCATTGGCGTCACCGTAGGCCATGAGGCCGGCGGTCGATCCATGGCCTGCCATCCGGAAGCGGCCGGAGTTGTAGATAATGATGAGATCTACGCCCCCTTGTTCGAGGAACTTGGCACTGATCCCGGTGCCAGCGCCGGCGGCGATGATTGGCTTGCCAGCGTCGAGCGTGGCATGGAGCCGGTCGAGTACCTCGGTTCGTGTGTAGGGATTTCCCGTGCCTGTCCAGGGATTCGGCATCGTGTTGGCTCTGGAGGTATACCTGCGACCGACGATGGAATTGAGCCTACGCAGGGAACACGGTGCGGTCCATGACCGAAATCCACCTCGACCTCACCGAAACGACCATCGACGGAGCCGGCACGCGGCTGTGGTTGCTTCGTCGGGACGACTGCCCGGAGCTTGCGGTTCACCGGATCATGCATCTGGGCTTGGCCGATGTGGCCGTGCCCTATCGCCGGGTGCGTGTGCAGCCTTCCGGAAGTTTCGTGATGGTCTGCCACGAGGGTCGCGGCCGCGTCCTGCTCGACGGGCGATGGCAGACGAGTCGGGCTGACGTTGCCTGTCTCGCGCCACCGCGGGTGCTCAATGCGTTTCATGCGGTGCCGGGATCCCGGTGGCGGTTTGCCTGGGTTCGGTTTGATGAGCCCGAGCATGTGCGTCCGATCGTGTCGGCGGCGTCACCGGTGCGGGTGCGGTGTGACGGTGACGTTCTCGCGCGGATCATCGTAGGACTCCGGACGGAATGGGACGGCGCTCGCGAGCCGCGGCTCGTGCATCACTGGATCGAACTGGCTCACGGCGAGGCCCGTCGGATCGCCCAGCCTTGGCGTGTAGACGATCGGCTCTGGGCCATGTGGGACGACGTTGCCCGCGATCTGGCGGGCACATGGACGCTCGACAAACTGGCGGCGCGGTATCGGGGGAGCAAGGAGCAGTTTCGCCGAATCTGCCTTCGCGAGCTAGGTCGCAGCCCGATGCAGCATCTCACGTCGCTGCGGATCGAACGGGCGCAGCATCTGCTCACGGTCACGTCCGATAAAGTGGAGGAGATTGCGAGGCAGGTGGGCTTTGAGAACGCATCGGTCTTTTCCCGCGCCTTCAAGCGCTGGGTGGGCCGCAGCCCGAAGGCGTACCGAAACTGACGTGGGAAAGGATGTGATGATGAACACGATGCACATCCTCGGTTTCTTGACGTGCCTGGTGGGTCTCACGATCACGGCCGATGCCGCTGCGCCTCGAAAACCCAACATCATCGTCATCTTTACCGATGACCAGGGCTACGCAGACCTTTCCTGCATGGGCGTCGAGAAGGACGTCACAACGCCCCACATCGATCGCCTCGCATCGGAGGGCGTCCGGTTCACCGACGGCTACGTCACGGCGCCCCAGTGCTGCCCGTCACGGGCCGGCCTTCTGATTGGTCGCGACCAGAACCGCTTCGGCCTCACGAGCAATGGCCACGGTCCGCTGCCCAAGGAAGAGGTCACCATCGCTGATCGACTTGCCAAGGCAGGCTATGTCACAGGGATGGTTGGCAAATGGCATCTCGACCCGAACCACAATGACCAAGCGTTCCTCGAGCGTCATAGCATCGTCAATACAAAGATTCCGCCGAAGCTCCATGCGTCGTATCTCCCGCATTCGCGCGGGTTTCTCGAGACCTTCTGCGGTCAGCTCAACCGCTCCTCCGCCACGTATGACCTCGCCGGCGCACGCTTCAGCGAACCTCGCGGCGTCAAAACCGAGGGGGATCGCCTCGACCGGCAATCGGATGCCGCGGTGCGGTTCATCGACATCCACCATGAGAAGCCGTTCTTCCTCTACCTGGCCTACTTCGCTCCGCATGTGCCCCTGGCGTCATCCAAAAAGTATCTCGATCGCTTTCCTGGTCCGATGCCGGAGCGGCGGCGGCATGCTCTCGCGATGATCTCGGCGATGGACGACGGTGTGGGCCGAATCATGAAGAAGCTCGTCGACTACGGGATCGATAGCGACACGCTCATGTTCTTCATGAGCGACAACGGGGCACCTCTCAAGCTCACGATGGCCGATGACCCGATGTCGATGCAGGCTGCCCACTGGAACGGCTCGAAGAACACACCGCTCACGGGCGAGAAGGGCATGCTCACCGAAGGTGGCATCCGCGTGCCTTTTGTGGTGTGGTGGAAGGGCACCGTTCCCGGGGGTCGGGTCAGCGCGACGCCCGTCAGTACGCTCGATGTCGCGGCCACCGCCTGTGCGGTCGCCGGCCTTGGACGCCCCGAGAAGCTCGATGGCGTTGACCTCAGCCCAATGCTCATGGATGGCACGCTGCTTGCCGACCGCGTGCTTCACTGGCGCTTTTGGAATCAGTCGGCCGCCCGCCAGGGGCCGTGGAAACTCCTCAGGGTCGGGAGCGACAAGACGTTCTTATTCAACCTGGCGGATGACCTGGCCGAGAAACACGATCGCGCGACTGAGCAGCCCGAGATCGTCGAGCGGCTGGAGAAGAGCCTCACTGCGTGGGCCGCGACCCTCGAGCCCCCCGGCCTTGCCATAGGCTCAATGAATCCGCAGGAACAAAAACTCTACGACCACTTCTTCGGCCTTCAGCCAAAGCAGTGACCGCGCTGACGCCCGCCAAGACCGCCAAGACCGCCAAGACCGCCGGGGCCATCCCTGGCAATGGTGTTCGGCACGCCTGGTGCATTGGCTACTACATCCGACCGCATTGGTTCGCCGGCGGTGACATGCTCGCGAGCCTTCGGATTGTGCGCGTGTGCTCTCGGGGATGATGGTGCGATTCTTGGCCGCGCAAAAGTCCTCGGCTCCTGCGCGTGCCCCCGACCGGCTCCTCAGCATCAGGGGCTTGGGTGGCATGCCTGTGGAGATAGGTAAGCTTGCGCGATGGCTGCTACGCCGGTATTGTGCCCCGCATGGCCGAGCAACGAGATCGTGAAGCCGCACGCAAGCTACCGAGGGATGAAGGGGCCTCACTGGGATGGAACCCTTCGGATCGAGACCAACAGGCTTGACCTTCCAGCAGAACTGATCGCGGAGATCTTCCGCCGGCGGTGAGCATGTCACCGCTGGCGAACCCATGCGGCTTGCGGCCGCCATTCTGCATTCGCCGTGCCGAACAGGATTGCCGTAGCTGGCCGCGAAGCCGTAAAGTCAGAACGCGCCAACCGAAAAACTGACGTACGCGCCAAACGGGCCGGCACCGATGCTCATCCCTGAGCCCTTCACGTCGGAGAAGGGGGGCTGGCCGCCAGCGCCACCACCGCCTCCGCTGCGGTATGGAGAGAACGAGGCGCTGGCCTGCGTTTGAGCCATCGCGGCTGCGGCCGCTGCCGCCGTCTGACGGCGGCCATCGTCGGCCACTTGAACACGCAGGTCGCGGGTCTGGTCAAACGCCTGCTGCCGCTGCTGGAGCGACACCCGCTTCTGCTCGATCCGGTTGATCTCCTGCTGGAGTTGCGCGGCGGTCATCGTCACGACATCGGGCACGTCGCGGAGCGCCTCGGCCCGACGCTGGTCACTCATGACGGTGAGGTACTGGCCAAGCCAAGCCTTCGCGTCGCGGGCCTCCGGTGTTTCGAGCACTTTGAACTTTGCGTCGAGGTCATCGAGGAGATACTCGAGCTCATACGACGACATGCCCGCCACACGACGGTTGAAGTCGGCCTTGATGCGGTTGACTTCCTGCGGCGTGTAGATCTGCTGCGAGGAGAGCCACTCGCCGAGCTCGAAGACCGCCCGCCGCCATCGTGGACCACTCATGATCTCGGCCTTGCGGGCGCGGTCGCCTTCGGGATTCACGTCTGCCGCCGCTGGTTTTCCGGTGGGCGGGTCGGCAGCGAGGGCGCCTGCCGCTGCCATGAGAAGGCAGGCGAAGCCACATGCAATCCAGCGGGGCACGGCAGTGAATGGCGTGAGGTTCGTACTCATGGTTTTTCACCTGGATTGACTGGCTCGGTGCTGCCGGTCGTGGGCTTTCGGACCATCGTCATGTTGACCGTCGGCATGTGTTCGCCGCCGACGTGCGTCGGGAGCGACCGCCACACACAGCGGTCCTTCCCATCGTAGGTATAGATATTGAGCGACGTCGACTGGCTGCCGTCGGGATGAATGGCCCGGGCCTGGGCGACCCACGACTGGCCGTCGCGATCCCAGTTGGCCTCGCCGTGGCTACCGTCAGAGCCAAATACCCACGAGTGGATCGACTTGGAGAGGGGATCCCATCCGATCTGCTGCGTGATTTCGAGTGGCGGGGCATCGGCTGAGTGCGTGATCGTCATGATGCGGACGAGATACGTGCGAGAGGCGTTCCAGTGGGCAGAAACCTCGATCTTGGGTTTTGCAGGATTGTCATCGCGCGCGGGAGCGTCGACAACGACCCAGTCACCCACCATCCAGTCGAGATCAGCGAGGAGCTCCTGGGGCGACGGGGCTTCACCGCGTGCTTCGCGGAGCGCGGCGAGCTTCCAGGCTCCCTCGTGCTTGACCCACGTTGCGGAGAATCGGCCCATCTGCGGTGGCCCCGATCGTGGGGTCACTTCGACCTTGCCGTCTTCGATCGCGACCGTATCGGCGAGGAACCGAAGCCGCGTCTCGTGGATCCGAAAATTCGGACGGTCGGCCGGATCGGGGCTGGCCGCGTCAGCTTCGAGCGAGACCGATGTGCGGCCGGGGAGCACGCTGCCCGCGGCATCGACGATGTCGCCGTCTGGCGTCCAGAGCGCCGACACCGCGGCGTCATCCCCCTTGGCGAGCGCGTCGATATACGCCTTGGCCGCGGCGCGGATGGCCGCTTCGTCCTTGGCACGGGGTGACGCGGCCGTTTCGGCTGCTGCACATGGGAACGTCGTCGCGAATGCGACAAGGCTCATGGCCAGACGTGCGAATACTGGCAGCACCAGAGGGCACCTGACTGTCCGTGGCATGGAATGGCTCCGAAGAAAGGCAGCTGGCTATCGCGCGGATCACGCGGTCATGAGAACGAGCGTTGGAGCTAAAAGTGTACCGTCCGAGGATGGTCCCGCGAAAGAAAACGGCCTGTCTGGTAGGGTGTTCGGCGATGCGACCCCCTGATCCCGTTTCGTTGCTTGCCGACCTTGTGCGCCGGCCGAGTGTCAACCCGATGGGCCGCGAGGTGTCTGGCCCGCAGTACCTCGAGGGTCGCGTCGGCGACTACCTCGTCCAGCGGCTTTCCGCGGCTGGGATTCCCTTGGCCCGCCAGCACGTTGCCCCCGGCCGCGACACGATCGTGGCCCGCCTCGAAGCCACGGTGCCGGATGCTCCCGTTCTTCTCTGGGATGCTCATCAAGACACCGTGCCAGCCGAAGGGATGTCGATCGAGCCGTTCTCGCCGGTGGTTCGCGACGGCCGCATGTATGGCCGCGGCACCTGCGATGTGAAGGGAGGGCTTGCGGCCATGGTGACGGCGCTCGAGCGGCTCGTCGTCGCCGACAAGCGTCATGCCACGGTGGTGTTCGCCGCCACGGTCAATGAGGAGTTTGGCTTCGCGGGCGCGCTGGCGCTCGCGGCCTTGTGGCATGGCCCCGGCAAAGCGCCCGGAGATGAGGCCGTCCGCCAGCTCCTCGGCGGCTCCCCGGCGATGGCGATTGTGGCAGAGCCAACCCAGCTCGATCTGGTTGTATCGCACAAGGGATCGATGAAGTGGCGGACACGAGTCCACGGCCGCGCCTGCCACGGTGCGTTTCCCGAACAGGGCGTCAACGCGCTCTATGCTGCATCCCGCGCGGCGCTGGCAATTGAGGAGCTATCAGCAGAACTGCTGACGCGAAACCCTGACCATCCATGCGGACCCCCCACGCTCAGCCTCGGCACGCTGCGAGGAGGCACGGGAGTCAACCTGGTCCCGGATCTTGCTGTTCTCGAGATCGAACGGCGACTCCTCCCGAATGAATCCCCGGCTACGGCCCGTGCCGAAGTGATCGACAGGATCGCCGCCGCCTGCGGCAGTGCACGCATCGACCACGAACAACCCTTTAATGATGCCTACGGATTACCGGATGGCACCGCC
>Ga0163148_10006657_pt1 | contig 11079 bp, 9 predicted proteins | sample OliLakLV19MP7P2_FD_148606 | JGI IMG/M metagenome (GOLD analysis project Ga0163148, IMG submission 148606) | Freshwater microbial mat bacterial communities from Lake Vanda, McMurdo Dry Valleys, Antarctica- Oligotrophic Lake LV.19.MP7.P2 | ecosystem: Environmental > Aquatic > Freshwater > Lake >... | reverse complement strand
CCCCTTAACAAGGGGGGAAAAAATGCAAGTCGATCCCCCCCAACCCCCCTTAAGAAGGGGGGAGAAGATGCCAGAATTCCCCTCAGTCAAATTAACCAGGAATGAGGAACTTTCAGAACCCCCCTTCTTAAGGGGGGCAGGGGGGATCTGGGCCGATGATACTCCCGAACAAACAGAATTGCGGCTGAGCGGATTAGTAGTAAAACGAGCCGGAAAATTAACCGTATCCAACCGCATTTACGCAGCTATATTCAACCAAAGTTGGGTAGAAAAAGCACTCGGCGACTTGCGCCCCTATGCGGAATCCCTAACAGCATGGATAGCATCAGATTGTCAAGATGAATCTCGCTTGTTGCGCGGTCAAGCACTGGAAGAGGCTAGAGAGTGGTCGGCAAATAAGAGCTTGAGCGGGCAAGATTATCAATTTTTAGGTGCTAGTCAAGAAGCGGAATTTGCCAGATTTCGCGATCGCGAAAAACAAACTCAAGCTGAAATGGAGCAACTGCGCCGCGAAAAAAAGTTACTAGAGGAACTAGCAGAAGCACAAAAACAGAAAAGAATTACTCAATATAAGTTATGGCGCGAGTACAACCTCAGATTAGCAACTATTACAGGGGCCGCAGCAATATTAATATCAATCCTGATTGTAGCATTTTGGGTGAAACCGTCTATCGAAGAAAGAAATAACAAAATTCTGACTCTCAGCGTACTATCAGAAACACTATTTGCTGCTGGCAAAAAAGATGAAGCTTTGCTAGAAAGCATCAGGGCGGCTACTGAAATTAAGCGATCGCTCGGAGTCAGCTCAGATATTCAGATGCGAGTGGCGATCGCCCTCGAACAGGCAGTTTACAGCTTCCGGGAACGCCGCCGCTTGCAGAGTCAAGCCAGTAGCCTTGCTTTCGCGAGTTTCAGTCCTGACAGTCAAACGATTGTGACTGCTACCGATGATAATTATATCAAACTTTGGCAAACTAATGGAACTTTGCAAGCAACATTAACAGGGCATAATGATAAAATTAGAAGAGCAATCTTCAATCCTACTGGTCAAATTATTGTCTCAGCAAGCGACGACAAAACTGTAAAAATTTGGCAAAAAAATGGCAAATTAATTCATGATTTAAAAGGACATAAGGGTCAAGTAACAAGCGTTTGTTTGAGTCTCGATGGTAAAATCATTGTTTCAGCAAGTGCCGATGGAACTGTTAAACTCTGGGAAATAAACGGTGAAGAATTGTCAAGTTTTAAAGTCGAGCGAGGCTGGATAACCAGCGCTAGTTTTAGCCCAGACGGTCAGATACTTGCTGCGGCTGCTACTGATGGTACTGTTAAACTTTGGAGTTTGACAAAGGTTGTGGAAAAATTGCAAAAACAGCAGTCTATCGAGGCAAGTAGGGATATCAATTTGCTCAGAAGTTTACACGTGGAAAGTGATAAAATTATGAATGTAACTTTCAGTCCCGACGGTGCAATGCTAGCGGCTGCAAGTGCTGGAGGAACTGCAAGACTTTGGAGAAAAGACGGCACGCCGGTGAGTATTTTGCAACATACAAGTGGATTGACAAATATTAGCTTTAGTCCCGACAGTCAAATGTTGCTATCTGCAAGCACAGACAAAATGGTGAGGTTGTGGAAAATTGATGGTACATTGATCGGAACTTTAAAAGGTAACAAGGATGCTGTTTGGAGTGCGAGTTTTAGTCCTGACGGTAAGGCGATCGCTAGTGCGAGTGCTGATGGTACGGTGATACTGTGGAATCTTAATCTTGACGATTTGTTGGTGCAGGGTTGCAATGTCGCCCGGAATTATTTTCAGACAAATGCGATCGCCAATTCCAGCAACCGCCACCTCTGCGACGGGATTGAAAGTCAATCAGGCGATTTTAGATTTTAGATTTACTCCCAGGAACCGGGTTTTTGCGTAAGTCTTGATATGGTTAGACTTAGTAGCAGCTAATAAATAATAGGTCAGGGCGATCGGTGTATTCAACTCTAGAGCAAAAATACCAGCGCCTGCAAAAAGACTTAACGGGCGGAGTCATCGCCCTTGGCGGCATTTTCTGCACGGGTACTCTCTGGTATTGGCAGGTGGAAAAATGGTCTTTGCTCGATGCCGCTTACATGACAGTATTTACCCTAGCAACTGTGGGCTACGGTGAACTTCACCCCCTCGGCAAACGCGGGCGAATGTTTACCATATGCCTGATTTTGATGGGCGTGATTGTAATTGGTTTCATTGTCAACCGCTTTACAGAAGCGCTGATTCAAGGATATTTTCAAGAAGGAGCAAGAATTAGGCAGCAGCGACGATTGGTAGATTCTTTGATCGGGCATTACATTCTCTGCGGTTTTGGGCGCACTGGGCGGCAAATTGCCTTGGAATTTCAGGCAGAAAATATTCCTTTTGTGGTGGTAGATTCGGCGGTGCCGTCGATCGAGGCTGCTTTGGCGCTGGGGTACAATGCGGTGCAGGGAGACGCGACACTCGATGAAACTTTGGTGAATGTGGGGATCGATCGCGCAATTTGCATAGTAGCAGCTTTGCCGTCGGATGCCGAAAATTTATACACCGTAATGTCGGCGAAAACTCTGAATCCGAAGGTACGGGCGATCGCCCGCGCGACCACAGAGGAAGCCGTAAAGAAGTTGCAGCGGGGCGGCGCGGATGCCGTAGTATCCCCCTACATTACGGGCGGCAAACGCATGGCGGCGGCGGCTTTGCGCCCTCAAGTGATGGATTTTTTAGATGGGGTTTTGACGGGCACGGAGAGTGCTTTTTACATGGAAGAATTTCTGGTAGATCCGAATAGTTGTGTCTACGTCGGAGAAACTTTGAGAAATGCCAAATTGCGATCGCAATCCGGGGCCTTAGTTTTAGCGGTGCGGCGCGCTGGCGGGACTTTGATTGTGGGCCCAACTGGAGAAACTGCGATCGAAGGAGGAGATACGCTGATTTGTTTGGGTACTGCGGAACAACTCCGCGCCCTCAATCAAATCCTTAGCCCGCTGAGTTCTCGCGTCCCTCGCCCTCCGAAGTAATACAATGCGGGGTTTGTCGTGAGGAATGCAAGTGGGAGCATCTCATATTTGTCAAAAGACTTCTTCTGGCTCCTTGCTTCTTCCTCTTTTCTCCTGCCTCCTGCCTCCTATCTCCTGCCTCAAAACTCCAATTTCTAGCTTGGCTGCTTTCATTGAGATGCTCCCGTCATAGACTAAAGCATAGACAAAAATCGCTCAAACCCGAAGCCGATGGTGGGATTTGAACCCACGACCGTTCGATTACGAATCGAATACTCTACCCCTGAGCTACATCGGCACAGACAATTTTGGATAATAGCACAACCTAAGCTAAAAAAGCAACGAGTTGTAGAATTTAATTCAAAACTCCACAACTCCTAACTCAGAACTTGTTAAACGACCAGTTCCCCGTCAGTTGAGCCGCCTCTGGCCCCGGAATAAACCAAACCCCGCTGCATATCCAGCGTCAGCATCGTTCCGTCCCGAATTACCCGCGTGGCATTCTGCACGCCCACCATCACGGGCACGCCCAAGCGCAAACCGATAATCGCGGCGTGAGAAGTCAAACTGTCCTCCTCCGTCACCACACCTGCCGCTTTCCGAATCATCTCCACAAAAGCGACGCTGGTGTGCTCCACTACCAAAATGTCTCCAGCGTGGAAATTCGCCACATCCGCAGCAGTGCGAGCAACCCTGGCCATGCCGCTCACCGATCCCAAACCGACACCAGTACCTCTGCCTAAAACCGCTGTCACTACCTCAACTTTGATCAAATCCGTCGATCCGGCAACCCCTTGCAGAGTACCGGCGGTCATCACCACTAAATCTCCGTCGCACACTAACTCTTTTTCCTGGGCGACTGTCATGGCAGAGTGAAATGTCTGACCGGTGGAGGGCAAATCCAGCACCAGCAGGGGTTTTACTCCCCATACTAATTGCAGTTGTCGGGCTACGTCTACGTGAGGAGTAATTGCCAAAATCGGAGTTTTAGGTCGGAATTTCGAGACATTTCGGGCTGTAGCGCCGGTTTTGGTCAGCGTCATGATGGCGGCCGCGTTCAACTGTTCGGAGATTTGGCTGACTGCTTGGCTGATGCCGTTGGGGATCGATCGACCAATATCTTCTACATTCCTAATATTGCGCTTAATTCCTTCCCTCTCCATCCGCACCGCAATTCTCGCCATCGTCGCCACAGCTTCGACGGGGAACTTGCCGACTGCAGTTTCATTCGAGAGCATCACCGCATCAGTTCCGTCAAGAATGGCGTTTGCCACGTCGGAAATTTCGGCGCGGGTGGGACGAGGATTACCTACCATGCTGTCGAGCATCTGGGTAGCGGTAATTACGGGAATCCCCATGCGGTTAGAAGTAGCAATCAAGCGCTTTTGCAAAATCGGCACATCTTCGGCGGGCAGTTCCACTCCCAAATCGCCCCGGGCGACCATCACGCCGTTGCACAGGGCCAGGATTGCTTCCATTTGTTCGATCGCCTCGTGCTTTTCGATCTTGGCAATCACCGGTACTTGCTTGCCCGCACTGGCTATCAGCTCTTTAATTTCGAGCATATCCTGGGGATTCCGCACAAAGCTCAGGGCTACCCAATCGACACCTTGGTCGAGGCCGAACATTAAATCTTTGCGGTCTTTATCAGTCAGCGCCTTAATTGACAGGTAAACTCCCGGAAAATTCACGCCTTTGTTGTTGGAAAGCGGCCCGCCGACGACAACGCGGCAGTACAATTCCCGCGAAGTGCGGTCTACTTTTTCGACCAGCATTTCCACTTTCCCGTCGTCGAGCAGAATCACTGCTCCCTCTGGAACTTCGTCTGCTAGGGGGTCGTAGGTGACGGAAGAAATGAGCTCGGTACCTGGAACTTGGCGACTGGTGAGAATGAAAGGATCGCCGTTTTTGACAACTATAGAGCCTGTCTCAAAGCGCCCTAAACGAATTTTCGGGCCTTGGAGGTCTTGGAGGATGGCAACCGGCTGGTTGAGTTCAAAGGATGTTTGCCGGATTAAGCGAATGCTGCGCTGGTGGTCTTCTTCTGTTCCGTGGGAAAAGTTGAGGCGCAAAGTTGTGGCACCGGCTTCTATGAGCTGGCGCAGCACTTGTGGGTCCGAAGTTGCTGGGCCAATGGTGGCGACGATTTTAGTCCGGCGTAGGGCTTTTGGCAATTGCATCAGCGGTGTTCTGGGGAGGCAGGTGGATTTCTTGTTTAAATTTCGGCTAACGTTTCATTTTTGCACTACAAGCAATGACGCTAGTCTCAAGTCTTAAAAATTTTGATTGTCGTCAAAACAGCAGGTATTGAACAATATATAGAATATCTGACTTTTTACCCATCGGTAATCTTTTCTTGGGGAGCGCCCTTTTTTGCAAATTTTTCCGCTCTCAGGCTTGACATAAATACAGACATACCCATTTATTTTATTTGGTCTGCTCAGCTCTTTTGGCTAATCTAGCACTGGTATCCCTGTACAACATCAATACTTTCCTGTTTGTGCAGAGGCTAGTTTCTGGCGATCGCACTCTGTTGTTTCATGCCTTTAGGCTGAGGTTCCTGACAAAACTTTACTATTGTCTGGCTTGTATCTTATACTACGCAAGTGTGAAATATTAAGGAGTCTTAACAAAGATGTCGGAGGCAGGACGGCCGCTGACAGTGCCGAAAGAGTTTCTGAGTCCTCCCGGTGACTTTAATCCGACACTGCTGCTATTTTTGAGTGCAGTAGCGATTCTCGTGATTTCTAACTTGGGTTTCTGGTGTTGGGGATGGCCGCAGTGGTGCTGTTTTTGGCTGAACGTGTTGGCGTTGCACATGGCTGGAACTGTGATTCACGATGCGTCTCATAATGCAGCCCATCGCGATCGCACAGTTAATGCTATTTTGGGACACGGTAGCGCGCTGATGTTGGGCTTTGCTTTCCCGGTATTTACGCGGGTACATATGCAGCATCACGCCCACGTCAACGATCCAGATAACGATCCAGACCATTATGTTTCGACCGGCGGGCCTTTGTGGTTGATTGCTGCGAGGTTTTTTTACCACGAGATTTTCTTTTTTAAGCGCAAACTGTGGCGGAAATACGAACTTTGGGAATGGTTTTTCAGCCGTTTGTTTGTGATCGGGGTGGTTTATATCGCCATTCAGTACGACCAATTAGGTTATGTGCTGAATTTTTGGTTTTCTCCGGCTTTGGTGGTGGGGTTGGCCTTGGGGTTATTTTTTGATTATTTGCCGCACCGTCCGTTTCACGATCGCGATCGCTGGAAAAATGCCAGAGTATATCCGAGTCCAATTCTGAATATCTTAATTTTGGGGCAGAATTATCATCTGATCCATCACTTGTGGCCTTCAATTCCTTGGTACAATTACAAGCCAGCTTACGAAGCTGTGAAGCCACTGTTAGATGAAAAGGGTTCTCCTCAAACTTTGGGAATATTGGAAGGGAAAAAGGACTTTTGGAGTTTTATATATGACATCTTTTTAGGGATTAGGCTGCATCACAAAAAAGCGTCTGATTGACAAAAAAACCGGTTTCTTTGAGAAGCCGGGTTTTTTTTATAATAAAAGCTTTTAACCATATATCCCCAGGGCAGGTTTTGTACTGTATCCAATCCCGTAAAAAATAAACCCACCTGTAATGGTGAGTTAACTTTTAAATCAAGCCCAAATTGAATCTATTATTTTTCCCCAGCCACCGCTACCGCTAAATTCCTATCGGGGCGCAAATTTTGAGCTCCCCGCAAATAAGGATGATAAATTTCAGTATGTGCCGGCCAATTGACGTGAATTAAAAACCGGATGCAGCGTTCCAAAGCACCCTCAACGTGCATTTGCTGTACGTCCAACAAAGGAACATTACACCAGTGGGGACGTTCGCGGGCGATCGCGGCCGGAAACACAGCATCTAAATCGCGAGTAGCAGAAAACGTAGCACTAATAATTAATTCTGGATTTATATCATTTTTTGCTTCTAATTCATCTAATAATTCTCTCACCGCTTCTCGAATTGCTGCCACCGAATTCTCGCTAGCAGTAGTTGCCCCACGAATACCCCGCACTTGCCACTCCACGCAAATTTCCTCCATTTTAGTCAGTTGTCAGTTGTCAGTAGTCAGTTGTTAGTTGTCAGTTGCTAGTTGCAATTACCAATTACTAATTACCAATTACCACTGCCAACTGACTACTGCCCACTGCCAACTGACTATTTAATCACGGGCGATACATCCACAGCGGCAAACCGCTAGTAGAAAGCTCGAATTCCAGCAAATTATTGTAAGCTGAAAGCCCGGATATATCCAGACTACTCCCCAAGACGCGATTTAGGAAAGGTTTTTGTTTTTCTAGCGTGCAAGACTCGGTTTTTTCCGGGTCCAGGCCTGCGAGTTCGGCGGCAAGGCGGCGAGCGTCCTCTTCTGTTCCCAGTCGATCGACCAAACCCAATTCTAAGGCTTGCTGACCGGTAAAAACCCGACCGTCGGCAAAACTTTTGACTTTCTCAACTGCCAATTTCCGGGCTTCAGCAACCGTTTCCACGAATTGCTGGTAGCTGGTGTCGATCAAGTCTTGCAGAATTTGCTGTTCAGGATCTGTCAATTCTCGATCGAATGCCAAGATATCTTTATACGGCCCCGATTTAATCACCTGAAAAGAAACGCCTACTTTTTCTAACAGCCGTTCTAAATTGTTGCCCCGGATAATCACGCCAATGCTGCCAGTAATTGTACCGGGATTAGCAACGATATGCTCGGCTCCCATGCCGATGTAAACTCCGCCAGAAGCTGAAATATTGCCAAAACTGGCAACAATTTTGACTTTATCGCGCAAACGCTTGAGCGCGCTGTAAATTTCCTGGGAATCGCCGACTGTGCCGCCGGGGCTGTCTATCCGCAGCAGCAAGGCGGGAAATTTGCGTTCTTCAACGGTTTTGAGAGCTTCTAGGACTCGTTTGCGGGTTTCTCCGGCAATGGCTCCGGTGATTTCGATACGGGCGATTTGTTTGCGGTAGCGGGGCTTGAATGGCCAAATCATGGGCAGTTTACAGGCAATGTTACGGATTTTTGTAGCTAACTTCTTATAGTGTGCCTTATTCATCGTGTCAGCAACAGGCAAGATGCCTGTTCCACAAAATCAAGGTGGAACGGGCATCTTGCCTGTTCCTAATGACCGATCGAGGTTTGTGCGATCGCACTTAACCCACCTTCGATCTATAATTGTAAAAATTGCTTAACAAATCTACATTATTCTCGTGAGAGCCACTCTCATAAATTATTTGGAGTCCCCGCCATGCAGCTAAAACTTACCGATTCTAAACTGCCCTTTGCGCCGCTGTTGCTAATTGCGCCGTTTTTCCTGTGGGGAACCGCGATGGTAGCGATGAAAGGGGTGATGCCGCACACGACACCGCTGTTTGTAGCTGTCGTGCGTTTATTACCTGCGGGCGTGTTGGTGTTGCTGGCGGCGGCGTTGATGGGAAAACAGCAACCGCAGAGTTGGAAAGCTTGGCTGTGGATTTCGTTGTTTGCTTTGGTTGACGGTACTTTGTTTCAAGGCTTTTTAGCCGAAGGTTTGGCGAGAACCGATGCGGGTTTGGGCTCGGTGATGATTGATTCTCAACCGCTAGCAGTGGCGATTTTGTGTTTGTGGCTGTTTCAAGAAAAAATCGGTTTTTGGGGCTGGTTGGGACTAGCAATCGGCGTAGTTGGGATTAGTTTAATTGGTTTGCCTGATGGCTGGATTTTGGGGCTGTTTCATCCTGAAAGCGCGCAGGTTTCTGCGGGTATCGAAAGTGTGTTTGAGGGCGGGGAATGGTTGATGCTGTTGGCGGCTTTGTCGATGGCTGTGGGTACGGTTTTGGTGCGCTGGGTTTGCCGTTATGTTGACCCGATTGTGGCGACGGGCTGGCACATGATTTTAGGCGGTTTGCCGCTGTTAGCACTTTCGGCGGCTACTGAGTCTGAGCAGTTTGTGAATATCGATTTTTCGGGTTGGATGGCTTTAGGATATTCTACTGTGTTCGGAAGTGCGATCGCCTACGGTTTATTCTTTTATTTTGCTTCGAGTGGCAGTCTCACCAGTTTAAGTTCTCTTACCTTTCTTACGCCTGTATTTGCTTTGCTGTTTGGCAATTTGTTTTTGGGCGAAGTTTTGAATCCGCTGCAATCAATGGGAGTTGGGCTGACGTTGGTGAGTATTTATTTGATCAACCAGCGGGATACTTTGGCTGAGAAATTGCGAAAAGTGCGGAATGGTGCAGCTAATTCTGAGGATGAAATGCAGTTATTAGAGTCGTCTGATTTGAATACAGTTGAATTTCCAGTGCAAGTGCGGGCTACAGAATTGGAGTCGGAAGTTTAGGGAGTTAGGTAGGGAAACGGCACTGCCGTGTCCGTATTTCATAGGCACGGGTGGCCAGAAACCGGGTTTTTTTACGAAAATCTTTCGCTGTAGCCACGAGATTAGGTAAAAAACCCGGTTTCTTTGGTCTTGATGCGTAAGTCTCGATCGACTATATGTCATTGCGAGGAACGAAGCAATTGCAAAAACTGAGATTACTTCGTTCCTCTATTCGCACATAAATATTGAAAATTGTCAAGAGTAATTCTATCTAAATCGCACCTAATTTCTAACTCACCGGCTCAGTATACTCGCAAAAAATATTCAGACCAATTTTGAGCAGATACAGCACAACAATAGTAGCAATACTAGGATCGATCGGGATTCCAGAAGAAGCGCCCAAGCCGACAACAGCAACAATTAATCCCGTAAGTAAAGGCGTACTCCCAGGGTTTTTCGTGTAGTCTTTGAATTGAGCGCGCAAGCCATCATTGCCGCAGAGTTCCGCGCGGAGAACTTTGAGCGTGGTTTGCCACAAAGATTTGCGGTTATAAGATTCAAGATTGTTGTTTTCAAACCACAATTCATCAAAACTCATGTCAAGTCTGCCGTTATGTTTTTCGAGCATTGCAAAGGCTTCTTGGGCGGGAGCGTAATCTTGCAACATCATGCGCTTTTCATTCATTTCGGCGTGAGTTAGTATCGGTTCCATATTATTTCGCGGGTAAGTTAGTTAAACAATTGTACTGATTATACCAGTTAGGAATTACGCGCTCCGACCAGAGAAACCGGGTTTTTTCCCGAATCTACGTGTCGCAACGAATATTGTCATAAAAACCCGGTTTCTGAACCCCCGCGTCACACCAAGAAACCGGGTTTTTTCCCGAATCTGCGTGTCGCAACGAATATTGTCATAAAAACCCGGTTTCTGAACCCCCGCGTCACACCAAGAAACCGGGTTTTTTCCCGAATCTGCGTGTCGCAACGAATATTGTCATAAAAACCCGGTTTCTGAACCCTCGCGTCACACCAAGAAACCGGGTTTTTTCCCGAATCTGCGTGTCGCAACGAATATTGTCATAAAAACCCGGTTTCTGAGCCCCCGTGCGTAAGTTCTGTCACAATTAATCTGTTCCCTCCTCTTCTGTTTCACTGGCTTTCTGAATAGCTGAAAACCACTCTTCCGGACACTCATCACCCGTAAACTCTCGCCAAATTATCTTAAACTGACTGTCTCCCAACTGCTTGAGCATCCGCCCTAAATCTGCGATATCCGAGCCAACCCATTCTTGATTATGCTCGTTGTCAATGGCCAAGGCGCGGAGGTAAATTTTCGCGGCTTCAGTCCAATTAAATTGGGCTTCCAGGGTTCTGCCCCATGCAGTTAGGGTTGAGGATGCTTTGCGCCAATCATTTGCTGCGCTTCTGGCTTCAAATGCTTTTTGGAAATAGGCGATCGCCTCCTCAAACCGCCGTTGCTCTTGGGCTACCCTTCCTAGTTGGTGATAGACGGTAGCAGCACTGTGGAAATCCCCCAAATCTTCTTTAATTTGGAGAGCTTTATTGTAAAAGGCGATCGCATCATCGAACCGCCGTTGCAGTTGGGCTACGATTCCTAGTTGGTGATAGACGCTAGCAGCACTGTGAAAATCCCCCAAATCTTCTTTAATTTGGAGAGCTTTGTTGTAAAAGGCGATCGCATCATCAAACCGCTGTTGCTC
>Ga0163148_10006655_pt1 | contig 11081 bp, 6 predicted proteins | sample OliLakLV19MP7P2_FD_148606 | JGI IMG/M metagenome (GOLD analysis project Ga0163148, IMG submission 148606) | Freshwater microbial mat bacterial communities from Lake Vanda, McMurdo Dry Valleys, Antarctica- Oligotrophic Lake LV.19.MP7.P2 | ecosystem: Environmental > Aquatic > Freshwater > Lake >... | reverse complement strand
GCGATCCAATCCACTGCCCTAAACCATGGCACAGGTGCAGTTGGCAGCGAGGGATGGGAGGTAGAAGAATTATCCGGCAAGAACGGTGACGTTCCTCAGGCCGTGATCCGGCAGGTGGCCGCGCTAGCGCGGCAGCTGGAGGCGCTATATCACGGGATACCGCAGGATGTGGAGTGGACATTTGACGGCCAGCAGGTTTGGATTTTGCAGTCGCGCCCGATCACCACTCTGCTACCCATTTGGACTCGAAAGATTGCAGCGGAGGTCATTCCAGGATTCATCCGCCCACTCACTTGGTCAATTAATCGACCACTGACCTGTGGCGTTTGGGGCGAGATCTTTTCGTTGGTACTCGGAACCCGCGCCCAGGGATTAGATTTTGCCGAAACGGCTACCCTGCATCACGCGACTGCTTACTTTAACGCTACGTTGCTGGGTCAAATCTTTTTACGCATGGGATTGCCGCCCGAAAGCCTAGAGTTTCTCACCCGAGGAGCCGCATTCAGCAAGCCGCCGATCGTCTCTACCCTGCGCAATCTGCCCGGTTTATTGCGGCTGCTCCAGCGAGAAATCCGCCTGGAAACTGACTTTAAGCGAGATCAAACCCATCACTTTAGCCCTGGATTGGCAGAGCTAGCGAGTCAGGCGGTCGGAACGTTGGCACCAGAGGCATTGCTGAGCCGGATTGAGCAAGTGCTGCTGCTGCTACGACGCGCTACCTATTACAGTATTTTGGCCCCGCTGAGTGTAGCGGTGCGCCAGGGCATTTTTAAACCCGACCCGGCGGCTTTGGACAACAGCCGCACCCCAGAAGTGGACTCTATGCGATCGCTCCAATCTCTGGCCACGCAAGCCCGCAGCATCCTGCCTGACTTGGATCAGATTGCGAGCGATCGCACCCGCTTGTTTTCTACCCTAACAACCACTCCAGAGGGGCAGCAAATTCTGCGGCAATGGGATGAATTCTTAGCGCAATATGGCTACTTAAGTGAAGTGGGCACCGATATTGCTGTGCCAACCTGGGCAGAAAATCCGCAGCCGATTCAAGAATTATTTACCCAGTTTGTCCGTCAGCCCCCGAGGACTGTAGCTAGTTTGCCGTCTGTGCCCGCTAGCAACGCCAGCAGTCGTCGGGTACAGCGACGGCTAGATTTGAAAGGAGAGGTCACTGCTGTTTATAGTCGGTTATTGGCAGAACTGCGCTGGAGTATGGTGGCGCTAGAGCAGCGGTGGACGCAATCAGGCTTACTGGCGGCAGCGGGAGATATCTTTTTTCTGGAAATTGAGGAAATCCGACAGTTGGTAGCAGACTCGCACCTACCGCTGCACCTAGAGGTGAAGGAGGTTGTGGCTAGACGGCGATCGCAATTTACCCAAGACCAACAGCAAACCGCCATCCCATTGCTGGTATATGGCAATGACCCGCCGCAGCCGTTAGTGGATGTCCGCGATCGCCCCATTGCTTCTGGCCAAATGCTGCGAGGGATTGGTGCCAGTCCTGGAATTGTCGAAGGCCAGGTGTTAGTGGTGCGATCGCTGCAATCTGTTACCACTTTAGAGCGCAACACAATTCTGGTGGTGCCCTATACCGATTCTGGCTGGTCACCTCTATTAGTCCAGGCGGCAGGCATTATTGCCGAAGCTGGCGGTCGCCTCTCCCACGGTGCCATTATTGCCCGCGAGTATGGTATCCCTGCTGTGATGGATGTGCACAATGCTATGCAACAGTTGCGGGATGGGCAGCGGGTGAGGGTGAATGGACAGGAGGGAGTAGTGGAAAGGATGGAGGATGAAGGATGAGAGGCAACACGGCCTGTAGGGGCGAACGGTTGTTCGCCCTAAACTTGACATGGTTCACGCTAACTAAACACCTGATCCGTTGCGGTGTAGTCTTCGGCGCGGGTTAAATTCCAGTGGGTATCTCCAGTTAATTCCAAGACATAGTCGTGATACTTCAGCAGACTGGGACGATGCCCAACGCTAATGAAGGTGGCTGCACTTTCTCGGAGGCGATCGTAGAGCCGTTTTTCGTTGCTTAGATCCAAGGCGCTGGTGGCTTCATCTAATACCACGTAGGGTGGTTTGCTCAGGACCAGGCGGGCAAATGCCAGCCGTTGTTGTTCGCCTAAAGACAGAACGTCGGCCCAGGTCAGCTCTACGTTAAAGCCGCCAACACGTTCTGCTAAGTCTGCTAGATTTACTTGCTGGAGAGCTTGGCGCAATTGACTCTCGTCGGTATCTGCGGCTAAGTTTGGGTACATCAACTGATCGCGCAAAGTGCCTAGCACCATGTAGGGGCGCTGGGGCAAAAACAGCATTTGAGCCAGGTCAGGCCGGGTAATTCGACCCGTTCCGGTATTCCAAAGTCCGGCGATCGCCCGCAATAGTGAACTCTTGCCCGCGCCGCTTTGACCCACAATTACTAGCCCTTTGCCGGGTTCTAGTTCAGCAGAGAGATCGCTGATCAGCATCCGCTGCCCCTTCGGTGTCATCAGCGTCACATGCTCCAGTGAGATGGGAGTATCCCGCCGCTGCCTTTCGGTCGTATCAATTGTAGTGGCCGCAGTAGGCGGGTTGGCCTGAGCGTCTAGTGCTTCTTCAAAGGTTTCCAACCGGTTGATGCCCGCAGCAAAAGAACTTAAATCATTAATTTCGATAACTACGACCGCGAAGGCTTCAAAAATTTGGGCAAAGGCAAAGTTTGCCTGAGTAATGTCACCGAATTTGATTTGGTCAGCAAACAGCATTGGAGCTAGAATTACCGACGGTAAAATGTAGGTTAAAAATCGATATGGGGTTCTAAAAAATGATAGGTTTCGCTGCCAGCCAATTAAGAAATTAAAATTACGCAATACATCGATAAAGCGACGGCTAAGCTGTCCCTGTTCTTGGCTTTCTCCTTGATAAAAAGCAATCGATTCAGCATTGTCTCGCACATGAACCAGTCCATAGCGAAAGTCTGCTTCACGCCGTAGCTGAATAAAATTTAGCGAAATCAACTTTCTAGCTAAGAAGGCAACGATGACCGTACCAAACAGGGCATAAATTAATAGAAAGATAGCTAGATTCCTAGAAAGTGCCCAAAGTATTCCTGTAAATGCCAGCACATCAATCACCGAACCTAAAAGCAGCAGCAGGTATCTCAAGCTGGTTGAGGTGAAGTTATTAATGTCTTCAGAAATCCGCTGGTCGGGGTTATCAATATCTTCTTCTGAATTGATTTCGTAGTAGGCACGATTGTTAAAATACTCGCCGAGAAAGTTGTTTGTCATCCATTCTCGCCAGCGTAATCCCAATAAATCTTGGACATATCTGTAATACACTATGAATGGAGTAGCGATCGCAAACACGCCAGCATACACCCAGAAAAATCGCCAAAACGTGAGGGCATCTTTTTCGGCTAATGCGGTTGTAAAAAAGTTACCGACATAGCTAATGATCACGTTCATGCCGCTAACAGATAGCAATAGTAGCAACAGCAGCGTCAGCAAGGCCCACTGTTGCCAACGAGGCAGGATGCGATCGCGCAGCGCAAAGGCAGCAATCAGCGGCACAATAATTCCAGCCGCCACGGCATAGATGAATGGAGAGTTTAGAATGCCATTAATATTGCCGACCAACCCTTCTGCGGTTTGCCCCATGAACTCTGGAAAAATCTGCTGGCAAAGCCATGTCGTAGCGGCCACTACGACAAACAGAAACGCAAAGAGGAATATCAGTAGCAACGCTAATAGGCCAAAAAAGACTTTGCCGCCGCCATTCTCGGTCGGGAACCAGTAGGGTTGGGCGATCGCCACAAAGCGATTCCACAGTCGCCAATCAAACCGACTGAGACGATTTAGAGAAGGTCTAGGAGTGTCTACGGTCATGCCAAGTTTTACGTCAAAAAGAGTGGTCTAGATTGACTATTGTATGAGCAGAGAGTCAAAACAAACTGAGCTGATTGGGTGGAGATTCGTCGGCGATCGCATTCCACGGTAGCTCAGGAACAGGGACACCATGCTGTTCGAGCAGGTGTTGCATATAGCGGGCATTGACCGGAGATTTGGCCTCAGTTGGGCAGTGGACAAAGAAATAGATCTGTTGACCCGCGCGCAGCCAGAGATCAAGTTGAGCTACCCACTCGTGCATAAATGAGTCGTTCAACTCCAGGGTGGGGTGGCTGATGTAGCGAACCAACGTGAAATCGGCTGTTGGGATTGGGGTCAGTGGCACTCTCGGCTTGCGCCGTTCGGAGTAGATCTGAGGATCATCCGGGCAATCGTAGATTGGTCGCGTATCTAGCATGACGCGCCCCACGCCTCGTTGCTGGAGTAACGCCGTCAGTTTGGGCGCAATATCGGCTCGAAACCAAGCCAAATGACGGACTTCCAACGCGAGAGCGGCCTGAGTTGGCTGCAATGCCTCTAAAAAGGATGTGAGGTCGGCCATTTGAGACGGGCTGTAGCTGGGCGGGAGTTGGATAATCAGTGGGCCTAAGCGATCGCCCAACCCTTGCATCTGATTGATGAAGGCGATCGCGGCCTCGATTTGAGGCATCAGCAATCCCTGATGCGTCACATCTCGCGGCAGCTTGAGGCAAAACTTAAACCCACTCGGTGTTTCATCGGCCCAGTGGCTTGTGGTGGCAGCATCCGGCACAGAATAAAAGGTTGTATTGCCTTCTACGGTAGTAAAACGCCGACTGTAAAGCCGCAAAAAATCGGCGGTGCGGCTCCCGGTAGGGAACAAATTACCAACCCATTCTTTATACGCCCAAACCGCGCAACCAATCTGAAAATTCAACCCTCAACCCTCATCCTTCATCACTTAACCCTCATCCCACTGCTGCGCAGAAGCAAGCTACATCCTTTCCTCTGCCTCTCCCGCATGATACGAACTGCGCACCAGGGGTCCCGATCGCACATGGTTAAAGCCGAGTTCGCGGGCGATCGCCCCCAATTGGTCAAATTCCTCCGGCGTCCAATACTTTTGCACGGGCAAATGCTCTAGGGACGGGCGCATGTATTGACCCAGCGTCAGGCGATCGCAGCCCACAGCTCGCAAATCGTGCAGTGTTTCGACTAGCTCCGCTTCCGTTTCACCATGCCCTAGCATTAACCCCGACTTGGTTGGAATCGACGGGTCAAGCTGCTTTACCCATTGCAAAACTTGGAGCGATCGCTCATATTTAGCACCACGCCGTACCGGAGCCTGGAGCCGCCGCACCGTTTCTACATTGTGGTTGTAGCAAGCAGGCTGAGCTGCCACCACCGTAGCCACCCGCTGCTGCTGCCCACTAGCTCCCGACAGCCCGCCCCAAAAGTCCGGCGTCAGCACCTCAATTTGCGTATCTGGGTTGGCTAGCCGCACCGCCGCCATCGTTTGGGCAAACCAGCCCGCACCGCCATCCGCCAAATCATCCCGCGCCACCGATGTTAATACCACATAGCGCAACCCCAACAGCTGCACTGCCTCCGCTACCTTCTGCGGCTCCTGCGGGTCGAGCGGCATCGGCGCATGCCCCTTATCCACCTGGCAAAACCCACAGGCTCGTGTGCAGACAGGACCCATCAACAAAAACGTCGCCGTCTTTTGGGCATAGCACTCGCCCCGATTGGGACAGCGCCCTTCTTCACAAATGGTATGAATTTGCCGCTGCTTAATAATTTGCTGCACGGCTGAAATTTCACTGGCTTTGCCGATCGGTCGGCGTAACCATTTGGGCATACTGATAAAGGACAATTCTGAAGGCGATTTTGAGGGCGATCGCACTGTTTCAGGATTCGGCACTTGATCGGCCATCTGATTCATATCTCGCTGATTCATGTCTCAGAGATCTCCCATCTCAACGCCCAGAGGCTACACTAGTGCATACTGAAATTATGACAGCTTGCACAAAGCTAGTTTGCTCCAGCGTTCATTTACCGTCTGTTCCTTCAGTCACCACCCGAGGAGTTCCGTCGTGGCAAGTCATAAAATCTTAGTTATCGATGACAGCCGAGTCATTCGCAACATGGTGCGCGATATGTTGCCCAAGGGTAACTTTGAGGTGCTGGAGGCGAAAGATGGGGTAGAGGGGATTAATCTAATTAATCAAGAACGCCCTAACCTAATCATGTTAGATTTCCTGTTGCCCCGGATGAGTGGGTGGGAAGTGTTTCAGGCGATTCAGGCCAAGCCCGAGCTGCGCGCGCCGCTGGTGCTGATGTCGGGTCGCAAAGAGGAGGTAACCGAAAAGCTACCGGAACCTTTCGAATATTTTGAGTTTATCGAAAAGCCCTTCGAGCAAAAGCAGCTCATTGAAGCCATCAAATCATCGATGGCTAAGTTTAAGAAATGGCCGCAGGCTGTGCCGTCTGCCGCTGCGGTTGCCGCCGCTGCCGAATCTGCCGCTGGAGCTGCCGAACTCGCTGCCCTCACCGAAAAGGTGACAAAGATGCAAGGCGAAATCGATACGCTGAAGAAACAGATGACGCAATTGCTTACCTTTATTAAGCAAAAGCTGAAATAGTACCAATCAGATTGGTCGCCCGACAGTAGGGATGAAGCATTTGTATCAGTATCTAGTGGCTGCGGCTAGGGGGAAAGGGAGCGTTTAGCCTACGAGTGTTTGAGAATTAACAAGAATGGCAGTGCCATTGTTGGGTAGGGGCATGGCAGTGCCATGCCCTCTCAGCAGTTCCAGGGACAGCTCTCAACCATCTCTGGCACATCCAAACGGCTCAATCTAGCTCTCGGCGTCCTTCTAGCGCCCGCGCCAGGGTGACTTCATCCGCATATTCCAGGTCGCCGCCCATGGGCAGGCCGAAGGCGATGCGGGTAACCTTGGTGAAGGGTTTGAGCAATTGACCAATGTAGAGGGTGGTGGTGTCGCCTTCCACGCTGGGGCTAATGGCCATAATCACCTCTTCAATTCGCTGCTGGCTAACGCGCTTCACCAGCGGCGAAATGTGGAGCTGTTCGGGTCCTATGCCTTCCATCGGCGAAATTAACCCGCCCAGGACATGATACTTACCTTTATATTCGCGGGTTTTTTCTAGAGCAATCACGTCTCTAGAGTCGGCGACGACACAGAGCACCTGGGTATCGCGGCTGGGCGATCGACAAATGTCGCAGACGGGTTCTGCCGATAGGTGAAAACAAACCGAACATTGCCCCACCTGCTGCTTGGCTTCCACCAACGCCTGCGCCAAGGCTTTCACCTCGTCTTCGGGGCGCTTTAATAGATGCAGTGCCAAGCGCTGAGCCGATTTGGGGCCAATGCCGGGGAGTCGTTGCAGTTGCTCAATTAACCGAGCCAGGGGACGAGTATAAATGGCCGAAATCTCCTGAAATCGAATGATGTGGGCGCTTTGCCAAAACGAGGCACCAACCTATCCGAGCATTGTCCCATGCAAAACGATTGGATCTTGCGCTTCAATATTTGATTCTAGCGAGATTGCTATCTGGTGAAGCGATCGCTGCTGAAACTGTCGGCGATCGCCCTCAGAACTCAGAGGTTCGGGTAAAAGTCAGAGGTAAGCGTCTACTGATCGAAGTCGAAGGGGACGCTGCTTGAGGATCTGGCTTCGGCTGCGCTCAGCCAGCGGGGGTTGGAGGGCGATCGCCTTCTGAACTCGGAACTTCGAGTAAAAAGGTTGAGCGATCGCCCTCAGAATCCAAAGCGTCGAGCAAAAAGGTCGGGCGATCGCCTTCTGAACTCCAAGTTTCGAGTAAAAAGGTAGGGTGATTAGGCTCTGAACTCGGAATCGTCAGCAAAGACGATTTATGTGGACACAGTATCTACCACCGCCCGAAACCGCTCATCATCCCGCACCCCATCAAAATCTGAATCGGTCTTGGCATACTCTCGCAATTTCGGGTTGAGTGCAATGGCCTGTTGCAAAAACTCTACGGCTTTTACAACATTCTTTTGCAATCCGTAGCAGCAAGCTTTGCCATAAAATGCGTTGGGGTTGTCGGGCTTGATGGCTAATGCCTGGTCGTAGGCGGCGATCGCCTCCACATAGCGTTCCAAATTAACCAGCGCAATCCCTTTGTTGTTAAACGTGCCGTGATAGTCTGGCTTGATGGCTAAGGCTTGGTCGTAAGCGGCGATCGCCTCCACATAGCGTTCTAATTCAAGCAGCGCAAACCCTTTGCTGTAAAACGCGTCGTGATCGTCTGGCTTGATGGCTAATGCCTGGTCGTAGGCGGCGATCGCCTCCACATAGCGTCCCAAGTTACCCAGCGCAATCCCTTTGTTGTAAAACGCGTCGTGCAAGTCTGGCTTGATGGCTAAGGCTTGGTCGTAGGCGGCGATCGCCTCCTCATGGCGTTCTACAAAACGTAGCGCCATACCTTTGATAAAAAATGCTTCGGGATACTCCGATTTTACGTATAATAGCTGGTCGAAAGCGGTAACTGCCTCTTCATCGCGTCCTAACTGGAACAGCAGCACACCTTTAATGAAAAATGCTTCGTGGTACTCCAGATTGATGGCAATCGCTTGGTCGAAAGCAGAAATTGCCTCCACATAGCGTCCCAAGTTACCCAGCGCAACCCCTTTGTTGTAAAACGTTTCGTGTTTGTCGGGCTGGATGGCTAAGGCTTGGTCGTAGGTGGCGATTGCTTCTTTGTAGCGTCCCAAGTTACCCAGCGCAACCCCTTTGTTGTAAAACGCTTCGTGTGTGTCTGGTTTGATGGCTAAGGCTTGGTCGTAGGCGGCGATCGCCTCCTCATGGCATCCCAAGTTACCCAGCGCAACCCCTTTGTTGTAGAACGCTTCGTGCAAGTCTGGTTTGATGGCTAAGGCTTGGTCAAAGGCGACGATCGCCTCCTCATGGTGTCCCAAGTTACCCAGCGCAAGTCCTTTGTTGTTTAACGCTTCGTGGTTGTTGGGCTGGATGGCTAAGGCATGGTCGTAGGCGGCGATCGCCTCCTCATAGCGTTCTAATTTAAGCAGCGCATTACCAACGTCCCATAAAAACAAGCCACTGCTAAAGTCTGGGTCGGCGGGGGTGACAACTTGTTCTACTTGGGTTTGAGCTTGCAAGAGATAATTTAACACTTGGCTAGCGGGGCAGCGTTTAGATTGATAAAACAAGGCTGCAAATTTAGCGAGTCCTTCAAGTTCATTGGGTTGTCCCAGGCAAACTTGAATAGCGCGGTCGATGGCTGCTTTTGAGAGTCCTGTTGTTTGTTGGAGTTCGGCGTAGTTGAGTGAGTTGGCTTGCAAGATGGCATAGCTGTAAGTGACGGCTGGTTTGAGATCGCGCAAAAACTGACGGGTGGCAAAGCTGACTAGTGGCTGTTCTGTTTGGGTCGTTTCTGCCATATCGACTTCTGGTGGAACTTGCACCAGATCGTCTTGGTCAAAGTAGGTTGCTTCTAACAAATGCGTGAGCACCTGCCGCTGAATATCGGCGCGTTGGGTAAACAGCAGGTGATAAAGAAATTCTGCTCTGGGTTTGCGCCAGTCGGGGTTGTTATATTTGGCGGGGGGTGGGCTGCTGTTGGGCACTTCTCGATCAGAGATGCCTTTGAAGTAAATCGCAAGCTGAGTGTGGGTTTGCTGAAACCGTGCCCGGTCGTCTTGACATAGCGATATCCGAAACACATCGCGCGCCACGTCATCAAGCCGAAACCGTCCCTGGGTGGGTTCCACAAAGCTCTGTTGTGTTAGCCAGCCAAACCAATCTGATGGGGCGTTATCTACGGCGATTGGGGGGCTGGGCAGAGCGGGAAAATTTTGCTGCTGCGCCAGGTATTGAATTAAGGGGCGATCGAACCAGCGGCAGCAGGCTGCTACCTGCACCACCTGTTTCTGGCTATCGTTCAACCCCTGCAACAGCAGCCGCACAATCGCCTGATTGCCCTGGGCAAAATCTAGCTCGCGTCCCTTTAGCCGTTCTTCCCGAATCCAGTTGAGGTAGTAGGGCAATCCTTTGGTAACTTGCGTAATGGCCTGCACGGTGCGGGGATCGGTGATGCTGATTTGGTGCAAATAGTCTTGGGTTTCGGCAGCATCAAACTGGCTAATCGGATATTCTTCAATCCAGTGATGGTCTTGCTGAAGTTTGCGCCAGCCTTCGTTGCTGTAGGTCAACGAATGACGACCCGCCACCAACACGCGCACCCGCTGCGCCGCCAGGTTGGTGTTGCCCAATAAGGTGCGCCATAGCCACTGGTCAATCAGCGACGGCACTTTCTCATAGGTATCGAGCACCAGCAAAATGGGCGTTCGCTTAGCCGTTTGACTTAGCCCTTGCACAAACGCCTGAGTCAACTGCGGCAATGGTTCTAGCATGAGTTGCTGCAAGTCGCGCTTGTGTTTGGTCGCGCTATGCTGCTGCAACAACTGCTGCAAATTATCCTTCAGCGACAGCATCGCCACTAAACCATCCGCCGCTGCCCCCGCTACCGTCCCCGCTGTCTTTTTTACCGACTCTGACCAAAACAACTCCCCGGCCACATTCACGCCCAAATTCAAAAGCTGCTTCAAAGGCTTGATCTGCTCCTCTCCAACCGTGCCTTTGCCCGACAGTGGCTGGGTTTCCAGCTTATGCAATGTGTCTTGGTACAGTTGGTACTTGTCTAGAAATGGATCGTCACCCCAGTCGTTTGTCTGGGGCAGCTGCTTGTAGAGCGTGGCCATCAACGGAATTGGCTCGTCGATACCTTCAGTGACCCCAAACGAGACAGCAGAGATGTGGGCGCGGGTTGGATTAGCCACTGTGACTTGGCGCGTCAGGGTAGTTTTGCCAATGCCACCTGTCCCATGCACTTGAAATACTACGGGTTTCCCCGTGGGTTGGTCTAATGCGGCGGCGATCGCCTCTAGAAACTGTTCCGTACGGGGGCGAGAGATATAGATCGGTGAACTTGGCATTGGGGCAACGGGTCGGGTTGTCCCAATTTTAATCTTCTTGCAATGGGTTAGGTATAGTTTGGGAAACTGGAGGGGGGCGATCGCCGTCTTGATCTACTAGAGTCAAAGGATTAGGCCAACTGTCTCTAAATGTCTCTGATTAACATCAAAATCTTCAGAGCAAATCCATTAGAATTGGCCAGATAATTATGAATAAACGGATATTAGAAATGCGTAACGCGGCTGTTGT
>Ga0163148_10006648_pt1 | contig 11089 bp, 3 predicted proteins | sample OliLakLV19MP7P2_FD_148606 | JGI IMG/M metagenome (GOLD analysis project Ga0163148, IMG submission 148606) | Freshwater microbial mat bacterial communities from Lake Vanda, McMurdo Dry Valleys, Antarctica- Oligotrophic Lake LV.19.MP7.P2 | ecosystem: Environmental > Aquatic > Freshwater > Lake >... | reverse complement strand
ATCGGCGAAGGAACCGTTGTCGCGGCGTCGCCGGGAGTATGCGGGCGGTCCTGCGTGGACCTTTGCGAGGCTGTCGAGGGATCTTCGGGCATGAGGGCGCTCTCTGGACGGGACATGCTATCGGGGAAGGTCCCGAGAAGTTCTCATCGCGGAGTCGCCGCCCCTCCGTACGCCCGTGCGGCGAGCACTACCCCCGCTCAAGGCACTCGGCACGCATCACAAGCCGCGCGGCCGTCTAGAGCGGCTTCAGGAACATCCGGCCGTACGCAATGAACGCCATGAGGAGGCCCAGCACGACGGCCATGATGATGGGCCCGGTCTCGCGGGACTTGGCATGCACCCCGATGAACACGAGGCTCTCGATCGCCAGGACCGCGGCGGCCACCACCGTGAGCCTCGCCAGCCAGCCCCCCCCCTCCGAAGGCGGCGGGGACGATCAGCCCGACCACGCAAACGAGTTCGAGGATGCCCAGGGCCGTCCACGCTTGCCGCGGCAGCGCATCAAAGGACCGGGCGTCCTTGCTGATCGTGTCGAACATGAAGACCTTCATGATGCCGGACGCTCCGTACAGGAGCGCGGCGAGCACCTGCAGGACCCACAACAGAATGTTCATCGCGTGCTTCCCTTTGGTTTCCGCGTCGGCGTGCGCAGGTGCGGGGCGTGGGGGGAGCGGGTTGGGGGGGCTCACCGCGCGATCCACATTCTCGGCCCGGCGGGAGTGACCTTGATACCGCGTGGCACTCTCTACCGCACGCGCCTGTCGCTCAGTCCGCGGCGTGATGCGCCATGAACGCCCGGTAGCCGTCCTGCCCCATGTACCTCGCGACCAGTCGCGTGGGCGCTTTCGTCAGGTCAACGACGATCAGGCCGTCGAGCGCGTTGCCGAACGTGGGATCGACATTGAACCCGATGAGCCTGGCGCCCAGCCGGAAGTAGTGCCGAAGCAGGACCGGCACACCGCGACCGTGCGGGTCGATCGCCGCCACCAGGTCATCCGCGTCTCCGACATCACTGATCGTGCTGCAGGCAAGGTCGGTCTCCCGCTCTCGCGATCGAGCGAAGCGTGGCGGCAGTTTCGGCTCAGCGAGATCGGCGAACTCCCCCGGACCGAACGCGGCGGTCAGGAAGCGGACGAGCAGTTTCTGCGTCAGCGAGGAGTATGTGTCCGAGATGCTCGCGGTGCCAAAGAGCAGTTTGTAGCGGGGGTTCGCCGCGACGAATCGCCCGATCCCCTGCCACAGCAGCAGCAGCGGCGAGTAGTCACGCTGATACTCCGCGCGGACAAACGACCGGCCCAGTTCGATCCCCGGCACGAGCAGACGCAGTTGCGCCGGCCGGTAGCGGAAGAGCGTTGCGGTGTAGAGCGCATCGGTTACGCCCGGGCGGACCAGTTCGTCGGTCAGTCCCAGTCGGTACGCTCCGACGACGCGCTGCTGCGCATCATCCCACACAAAGATGTGCCGGTAGGTGCGGTCGAAGCGGTCCAGGTCTGTCGCCTGGCCTGTCCCCTCGCCGACGGCCCTGAACGTGACTTCGCGCAGCCTGCCGATCTCTTCCAAGACCCGCGGGATCTCGCCCGCGCCGGCGATCAGCACGCGAAGGTCGCCCGTTGTCGCGAGCGTGCGATCCGGCCCCAACGACCGCACCTCCTGCTCCAGCAGCGCGGCGGGGATGGGAGGAGCCACCGCCGATTCGGGCGGGCCATCGCTCTCGGCCCGCGCTCGATCCGAAAGCAGGTATGTTCGTGCGCGGAGATACGCCGCCGCCCGCGCATCATCATCGAACGATCCGAGTTTGGCGGGCGCTACGCTCGCGCCGACCCGCACCAGAACACGCGAGTTCCTTTTCCAGAGCAGTTCGCGCGGCAGGAGGCACGTCCGGACCGCCGGGTGTACACGCCCCAGCGTCTGGAAGAGCCAACTGTTGCGACCCTCAAAGCAAACCGGCACAACCCTCGCGCCGGTACAACGGGCGAGCATCGCCACCGATGCGGACCACGGGCCATCCGAGACCTCGCCATCGCGGAATCGCAGCCGCGAAACCTCGCCGGCAGGAAAACTGGCGATGCAGCCGCCGGAGCGAAGCCAGCGGATGGCCCGGCGCAGTGCCATCGCGTTCGCCCCCCCCGCTTGCCCACCCGATCCGAACACATCAACTGGCAGAATGTCCGGCGCAAGGCCTGGCATCGCTCCCAGCAGGCCGTTGGCCATGAGTTTCACATCGGCGCGAACGCGATTCGCAAGTTCGAGAAGCAGGAGACCATCGAGCCCGCCCAACGGATGGTTCGCGACGATGATTGTCGGGCCAGACGCGGGGATGTGGGAAAGGTCTTCCCTGCGCACCGTAGCCGAGACTCCCAGCGTGCGGAGCGCCCGCTCACAGAACGAACCTTCCTCGCTCGAGACCACCTCTCGATACACGCCGCGAATCTGGTCCATCCCAAGCACCCGATCGAGCGACGGGGCGAGAGTCGAAGCCAAAGCCCGGCCGCGCACGGTCTGGCCGAAGATTGATCTCACCGAGAGTGCTTCATCCGTAGCCGCGGGCATGGCGTGGCGCTCGATTGCCCCCCCCGCTGATCTCGCGCATGATGATACCACATCAATGCCCGCGCGCTCTCAGTGTGCATCTGCACGAGTTCGCAGCGCTTCGCCTTGGCAGAAACTTCGCGCAGGCTCGAACCAATCACCCATTTCACCCGTCCCCGGCCCGCACCGGTCATTCCCGGGAGTGACCGGCGCGGGGCGATGAGTCTCCAGCCGCGGACGTGCTACGGACAGCCGGCAAAGTACGCGCTCAGGAACATGAATATGTCCTGAACGTCCGCTGCTTCGTTCCCGTTGAGGTCGGCGACACAGACTGCCGGCGGCGGTGGCGGCTCGCCAGCCGGACTCGCATCGGGCTGTTTGACCGTGGCGATGAGGAACGCAAAGTCCGCGTTCGCCGAACGCCAGTCGGGGATCTGCCGACCCGGCGCGATCTCCTTGCCCGGTTCGATCTTCCAGTAGGGCGGGTCATCGCACGGCTCGCACGGCGGCTTGACATGCGCGAAGAACGCCCGCTCGGCGGAGGAGAATGTGTCCCTGACCATGAGCGAGACCCAGTAGTTTCTTCCCGGCTGGAAGATGAGGGGCGTCGGCCAATCGCAGAAGTACACCTTATACGCGCGCACGTTCGTCGTGCCGACGCGCAGACCGGTGATCCCGAGGTCGACGACGGTCGGGACGGGCCGATTCGCCTCCCCGGACGGCGGATAGAAAATCGGCGAGTTCGCAGGGAGCGTAAAGACCGGTTCGCGGCAGTCGTTCTCGTAGATCTCCAAGTACACATTGAAGCCGGCACAGTTCGTGAAGATGTATCCCTCGAGGTAGCACACCTCCTCGGTGTCGCAAGTTTTGACGACGAACTGGTCCGCAGCGCGCGAGTTCCGCGCGGTGAGCGTGGACTTCTCCGAGCGCGTCCCGAACACGTTGTAGGGGCCCGGCTCGGGCTCGCGCGCATCCGCGCCGTCGAGGAACGGCTTGCCGTTGTCCCACATGATCGGGCACGTCTCGCCGCTCAGGCAGAACACGAAGTCGTCGCACGGGTGGCAGCACGGGTCGTACTCCTCCCACGGGTCGCTCCCGTTCATCAGTTGCGGCCGCTTGCCCAGGATGTAGCCGTCGGGCGTCTCGGGGGGCGGGTTACCGGGGAAGTTCGGGTTGCCCGGCGCACCGGCCGTCGCCCACACCGCCTCGTAGGCCGCATCGCCCGCGGGACCGATGCCCACGAGCGACACCCAGTAGATGCCGCCGCGGAGCCAGAAGCACTCGTCGCGCAGGTCGAACCAGAACTGGTAGCGGTTATAGCCCTCGGGCGTCGCGCCCAGGAACGCCGGGCACGGCTCGTGGTCGAACTCGGCGAGCAGTTCGTCGGGCGACCCGTTGCAGTCGCTGTAGAACCGCAGTCTGGCCATCGGCTCGATCAGCGGGTTCTCGCGCCGCACGAGCATCTCGCCCAGGAACCGCTCGATGTGGTGCATCGACGATTCATCCAGGAAGATGTCGTCCGCGGCCTTGATGATGAGGCCGTCGGTTGCGGTGCGGTCGAAGGACCACTCGCCGTTCACGCCGTCCCAGCCGCCGGTCTGCCAGAGGGAGTAGAACTCCTGCTCGGGTCCCAGGTTGTCCTTGCACTCGCACTCCAGCGGGCAGCACATCTCCGTCTCGGCGATGCACAGCGGCAGTGAATACACCGGATCGCACTTGTCGCCGATGTCATCGCACTCGGCCTCCGACAGGTCCGCGTAGTTGATCTTCACGCGGTAGCAGCCGGGACCGCCCGGCACGCCGATCGCGTCGGCATCGAAGATGAACTCGTAGCACTGCGCGGTCGCGGTCGGAGCGGAGATCGGCATGAAGCACGCGTCAGGCCCGGGCGTCGCGCAGTACTCCCACTGGTAGCAAAGAATGCCCTCGGCATCCTCGACATCGCAGCAGAGCACGACCGCCACCCCGTCGCAGAACAGGCAGTTGCCGCTCGAGTCCGACAGGTTCGATGCGCACTCCAGCACGCACGGTTCCAGCGGCGGGCGGACATCCAGTCGCGCGCAGTTGGAATACTGACTCGGGCACTTCTCCTCGGTGATCGGCACACCGCCCACCATGCACACACGCACGCAAAGGAAGTAGTACCCCTCGTGCCCGGGCGCGGCGGGGTCGAACGTCAATGTGGCCGTGGTCGCGCCGCTGATCCCGCTGCCATTCGTGACGGCCGTGCCATCCGCCGCGGTCACGTCCGCCGGGCAGGGCAGGGTCCGCCGATACCACTGGAAGCACAGGTCCGCGATGTTGCCCGTGTAGGTCACCGTCGCCGTCAACTGCTGGCGACCGCCCTCGCAGACCGCGGCGTCCTCGGGGTCGGCGGTGATGGTCGGCTGGGGGATGACGCCCAGACAGGCGCAGTTGGAGTTCTTGGAACACTTGCCGGGGTCGGGGGCACCGCCCTCGTCCGGCGAGTCGAGGCCGATGACGACGTAGTAGCAGCCGCGATGCGTAATCTGCGCATCGGTGATGCACAGTTCAACGGTTTCAACGCCGCTGTAGGCGTCATCGGGGGACTCGGCATCGGTCGGGAGCGGGCTTCCGCCCACGCACATCCCGCCCGCGCACGACACGGTGGGGCAGTTGCTCGGCCCGACGAACGACCAGCGATAGGTGTAGAAGTATCCCGCTGGCAGGATCGGGAACAAGGCGGGATCAACCGTCAGGCACTGATCGCCGCCGACGCAAACTGTTCTGGCAACGACAACCGGCATCGGATTCACGACCGTCAGGCACGCGCAGTTGGACGCCTTGGCGCACTTGCCAAGGTCCTCCGCGCCGCCGCCATCGGGGCTGTTGAGTCCCACCACCACATACCAGCAGCCGCCCTCGGCCGCCTGGACATTCCCCAGCGTCAGCGTCGGCAGCCCGCTCGTCGTCACGGTCCCCGCGCCCGCGACCGTTGTGCCGCCGGGTCGTGTCCCGTTGAAGACCTGCACGCCGCCGGAGCAGGGCAGGCCCGGCATGCACGGGGCTGTGAGGCACGGGCTCATGCCCTTATAAAACCATTTGTAGTAGTACGAGTAGTTTGCGGGCGGCGCGGGCAGCATCGGCGAAATGCTGATGGTCTGGGTGCCGCCGACGCACACCGCGCGGTTGGAGATCACCGGCATCGGGTCGATCACCGTCAGCGTGGCGCACTCCGACAGCACGATCCGGCACTTGCCCACATCATCGGGGTCGCAGATGCGCACCTCGGCCTGCATGATGTAGTTCCCGGCCGCGGCGGGGAATGGGATGGTGCAGCATATCTGCGTCGGCACGCCCGCCACCATGTCCATGCACATATTCTCGCAGACCTGCACCCGCGTGGTCGGCTCGATGCAGGTGTTCTGCCGGAACCACGTCACCTCGACATCCCGCCCGTCCGGCGAGTTGACCGTGATGCACATCATCTGTGTGCCGTTGAGGCAGACCGTCCGCGCCACGGGCTGAACAGTGATGATGGGCTGGCGGTAGACGGTGAGGCAGGCTGGCTCGCTGAAGTAGTCGCACTCAGCGCCCCCGCAGGTTGCGCGGAGGTAGTAACAGCCCTCGTGCGCTTCCGCAGCATTGGTGAAGCGGAGGCAGCATTCACGCTGGGTCGGTATGGGACCGGCGCGATCGATGCACTGCACCCCAACCGGCGGCGCAGCGCAGTTGATGAGCACATCGTCAACGGGGAACACCGCCGCATCGGGGTCGTCCGGAGTTCCGACGACCCGGTACCACGAGCAGACCAGTTCGCAGCCCTCGGGGACATTCACCAGCCCGCAGAGTTCCTGCGTGCCAGTAACGCAGACATCGGCCGGTGAAATCGGCTTGATGATGGGGGATTGGTCGACATCGATGCATACCTCAACTTCGAGATAGTCCTCGCAGGCAGCTAGTGGCCCGGCGTCTCCGCGAAGGCCAAGTTCTTCGCAATAGAACTGAACCGGCAGGCCGTTGCAGAACGGTTGAGAAACTCGCAGTCGGTAGCAGCCGCTGTCGCAGACCAGGAGTTCGGAGAAGCAGAGATTCGGGGTGGTGACCCCAGTAATCCGGCCGTCATTCGCCAGGGGCACAAACTCCGTGGTGAGCGGGCCGCAGAGAGCGGGATCGTTTGTCGGACAGTCCCTGAAGTACCACTGGTATGTGACGCCCGCCTCGCACAACCCATCGTACACGCCCGTTAGGCAAAGCACATCACCCTCGCAGAAGGGCCCGCACCCGATCTCGGGTTGTTCCGGGTCATCACATTCACCGGTGCCCTGACCAAGTGGTTCGCACGCCGTCGCCGATGTGATCTCCGTCAAGTCCTGCATGTCGCCCTGCGGATCACAGTAGAGCGACAGTGTGTCGTCTTCGGTACGCTCAAACTCGTCCGCGCCCATGTCGGATTCGCAGGCCAGTGGACGGAATGTCTGCGCCCGGCCCGGATACGTTTGATCTTCAGCCACTGTGCCAACGATGATGGGATTGCTGTCAACGTCGTTCAACTCGTCGTTGTCGAGATCGTCCGGATTTGCGCCGGGGAGTGTGAAGTCGTCAAAATCGCCGTGGCAACGGCCAAGAACGGTCCCGCAGAGCAGCGATAGCGGAACACCCGTTTCGTCGACCAAGAAAAACTTGTTCACCAGCGGAGCCCACTCCGACGGCGGACTCATGAACAGTCCTCCGGAGCGTTCTTCGCTCGCACGATCGATGCACGGAGAGCATTCCGATAGATGTACTTCCTCCGGGTCTAACAGCCGGTCAAACAGCGGGTCGCAGTTGATGTTGGCGGTGAACGGAACCATTACCCCATTGTGGAAGCCAATCTGCGCGTTGAATGCCATGATGTTGGCCATCTCGACATCCGAGTGGTTGACAACAACCCACGCGGGAAGAGTCGTGTCGAAAGCGCGGTCCAGGGCAGCGAGGGTCCAGTCGTCTCCGACGACACAGTTCTGGACCAGAACAGGGTCCGACGCTTTCGGGCCAAACTGGATCGCTCGCCCGGACCCCGCGATGTCAACGACGGTGCAGTGAAGGATCGCCGAGCCGGCTCCGTTGTTGAAGACCCCCGCGCCCAAAGAGGCGGAGTTACCCCTTAGCACGCAGTTGTAAAGAAACGGCCGTCCTCCGCCAAGGTACAGCGCGCCGCCCCCCTTGCGCAAGCCGACACCTGTCGCGGTGTTGCCGACGAACACGCAGTCGTCGAACGCGACATCCGCGTTGTCATCGACAAACACCCCGCCGCCCGAGTCCGCCGTGCCGCCGAGCACAACGCACTGGCGCAATAGGCTCGACTGCGTCCCCGTCATCCGCGCGGTGCCGCCATTGCGTGCAGCCACATTACCCTCGAAGCGTGAGTTGATGATCCGGGTCGGAGACTCTTCGCACAGAAGTGCCCCGCCGTCGGTCGCGGAATAGTTGTTGCTCCCAGAACTCTCGTCGAATGTGCAATCGGTGATGGACAGATCGCCGCAGAGGAACGCCCGCACCGCACCTCCGCCGACGAGCGAGTCATCCGCGGCGAGAGTATGCGACTTGTTGCCCGTGAAAGTCACCGTTTCCAACTCGCAGTTGACGACGCTGGACAGGTATATAGCCCCGCCCTCACCCGCGAGATTTCCCGTAAACTTGGCCCCTGTTGGGAGGTCACCGGACGATAGGACAAACACCTCAACCGGTGAGTCGATGGTCCGCGTGCTGGCCCAGAGGCCACCACCGGACCCTTGGGGATCCGCGCCCTGCCCGGCGAAATTTGAAGTGAACTCGCAGTCTGTGGCCACCATTATGTCGCTGGTTGCTACGCCGCCACCCTTTGCGTCCGCGCTGTTCGAGACGAACTTGCATCGTTCGAGTATCAGTCTCGCACGTGCTTCGGGAAAACCCGACGTGCCGTGATTGCCGTCCTCAAAGCGGATGGCGCCACCGTCTGCACGCGCAAAGTTGTCCGCGAAAACGCAGTCCGTGGCTTCGAGACTGCTGGGAACGCCTTCGGTGCCCCGCTCAACGAATATGGCGCCGCCGGAACTGTTTGTGACCGTGTTCGCACGCCCACCCATGAGCGTCAGGTCTGTCAAAATCAGTCTGCCTCCATTCTCGACGAAGAAAAAGCGGAACGCCGGCGCTCCCGCGGCGACTTGGATGATCGCTTCGTTAGGGTCGGATGTCAGCCCGATAATCTCGAGTGTGACGTTGTTCACCTTCAGAAACGCGGCGACATCCGTGCCAGACTGATCCGGCGCGGCGATGGTGTACTGCCCGCACACAAAGATGCGCGGTATCGGCGTCAGCAGCGCGTGCCGCACCGCGCACTGCAGCCGCCGACCCGCTTCCAGCGCATCAGCACTCCCCGGGGCGTCCGTCAGCGGCGCCCCGGCGATAAACAGCGAATTGGGGACGTTGGGATTCACACACCCGATTGCCGGGATGGGGTTACAACCCGACGTCGGCGCACAGCCCGTGCAAGGGGGTGAGGAACACCCCATGCACGGGCAGTCGGGAGTCGCCGTCTGGTTCGCACAGTTGAGAGCCTGCCCGAGCGCGGCGCGCGGACTCGCCATCAGCACCATCACAAGCACACACACAAGGGCTGCAAGCACACTCGCACGCCTGCACATCGGATTTGCCACGAACGTACTCCCTTGGGCAGTCGTATCCACACGAACGCAGCGGCTCCTGCATCAGAGCCGGTTTGTGCTCCCCGAACACCCCAAGAGTGGTGTACCCGAGTGGAGCGGATGTAACAATCCCCACAAGTGGGCTTTTTTACCGGAACTGGTGGAATTTCAGTGACTGATTTTACGTCCGTCTGTTTGTTTCTAACCTGAATGAGGTATGCGATGGCCATGATTGCCTTGCACCAGCGCGTTGTTACTGGACCCCGATGTGAAGTGAGCACGACTCTCCGGTTCGCACCGTCGCGAACCCGGTCATTAGGCCTGAAGCCCTGCAGAAAAAAGAGCGATTGAATCCCCTGATTCAGTGAACCTTGATTAGGGGAGTTGTTATGCGCTATGTCAGTGCGCGTCTCGTGGCGTTCGTTCTCATTCCCTCAATAAGTGGGACCGCAATCGCTGGTGTTGCCGAGACCGCGTGGCTTGCGGCCAGGTCCGGGCTGAGCGCGCCGGGTTCCCCGGGATATTCGTTCTATGGGTTGCTCGCCGACAATGGCGGAACTGCACTGCCCGCGCCGACACTCTGCGGGGATCTGGTTCTTGTCGGCTCCTCACTCCGCCAGGGCAGCGCGACGCCGCTCCAGGAGCGCGGCCTTTGGCTGCTGGGAGCGAGCAATGAGTCACGACTGCTTGCCCGCCAAGGACACCCGGCGCCGGGGACTGAAGCGGGCACTTTCTTCCAGACATTGAACGCCGTTACCGGCGGAGCAAATGGACGAGCGCTGTTCGCCGCTTCTCTTGGCGGTCCGCTCGTAGACCCTGCCGTCAACGCCGAGAGCCTGTGGGAAGCGGACCTTGTCGGCACCACCATTGCCGCCCGGGCCGGCCAACTCGCCCCCGGCACCAGCCCGGTGGGCAGCTTCGTGGCGTTCAGCGGAGCAACAGTCTTTGATGGCACGGGGGGGCAACTCCGCGTCAATGCATACGTCGAGTCTCCCGAGGGAGAGCCGCAGGATCTGCCCTTCACCCGTGGCACATGGGTGCGCGAGGGCGCCAATTTTGGACTCGCCTATTGGTCGTTCGGCCCCGCTCCGGACATCACCGGAGCGCTCCTGAACGAGACCTACGAGTCCAGCGGGCCACTTGGTCCGGGCGCATTCTGCGGCCGCATCTCCGGTCCGGCAGTGGGCTCGATCCTCATCAACGGAGTTCCGATCTCCAACAACTGGTGTGTGTGGCGTACCGATGCCGGTGAACGTCACCTCATCGCGCGCACGGCGACCGCCGCGCCCGGCACGCCGTCCGGCGTGGTCTTTTCCACACTCGCCAACTCCCTGATCCTCCCCGCCGTCAACGCGCGGGGTGATGTGGTGTTCTCGGGCATGCTTGCCGGAACCGGTACTACTTCGGCCAACCGCTCGGGGCTGTGGCGGGCAAACGACGAGGGCGTGGCGCTTCTGGTCCGCGCCGGTAGTCCCGCAACCGCGGCGGGCACGGGCGTGGTGTTTGATGCCCTGAGCGTCGGCTCCACCGACGGCTCGCTGGCCCTCATGTACAACGGCGATGCCGTTTTCTGCACCTACTTCGCCGGCACGGGCGTAAACCTCTCCAACTGCCGCGGCATCTACAAACGCAGCCCCACGAATACCGACACGCTCATCGCCCGTGCGGGCGTCAGCAACCCCGCGCTGCCCTCGGGCACGACGCTTGTCCGCACGATGCTGCCGCGGGCGATGAAGGCCGCGGGCGATGACCATGTGATGTTCACCGCCCAACTCTCCGGCACGGGCGTGACCACCAGCAACGACGATGTGCTGCTCCGCCACACGGCCGCCGGCGGCCTGCAGGTGCTGGCGCGCGAGGGCACGACCATCGGCAGCCACATCCTCAAGTCCTACGTCAACAACGGCGCGGACATGCAGATCACCGCCTCCGGC
>Ga0163148_10006645_pt1 | contig 11091 bp, 13 predicted proteins | sample OliLakLV19MP7P2_FD_148606 | JGI IMG/M metagenome (GOLD analysis project Ga0163148, IMG submission 148606) | Freshwater microbial mat bacterial communities from Lake Vanda, McMurdo Dry Valleys, Antarctica- Oligotrophic Lake LV.19.MP7.P2 | ecosystem: Environmental > Aquatic > Freshwater > Lake >... | reverse complement strand
ACCTAGCGGCTGGCGGTCTAAGAGAGCGCGTAGTTCCCGATCACGGCGTCGCGTCCGCATCACTCACCCGAGTGCCCGCAAAGTTTGCGGCGCCGGTTCTTGCTCTTCGGCGCGCCATTCTCGGAATAATCAAACCATGAGTCCTTACTCATTTCATCGCCCAAACTGGCAACCAGAGTAACGCTGGTCAGGCCCTCATCGCTCGAAAGACACACCAGAACGTGGTCCTGAAAGAAACCAGCGGCACCAAACGCCTCGCCAACGCCTCATCCAACGGCGATCGAATCAGCCCCCCGCTATTGCCGAGGTCGTCCAGAAACTGAGCGACCCACCCGTTCGAAGTGAACGCCCTGACCGCGAGGTTGGGGCGTTTGCGTTTTTGTCCAGGTTGGCGCGGGCCACGCTTTTGCCGAGTGGTTCGGCATGTCTCTCATTAAAAAGTCTCACGGTCTGGCGAGGTGAGACTCGGGTTCGGCGCGATTCCCCCTGCGGGCTTCCGCCCGAACCGAGAAAGTCTCGAAGTCTCGGCGTCTCTTCGGGCACGCCGTTATAGCCGTGGCATCACCTCTCGCGGGTCATCAACACGAGACACGGCACCACGGGCCGAATCGATTTCGAACCCAAAGCTCGTTGCCTTTGATGCCGACGTAGTGGCCCTCTTCGCTTCGGTGTCGCAGCGTGTGTGGTGCCGGCGCAGCCCCGCGATGCGAAACAAATCGCAAGCTCGTATGCCCAGTGCGGACAGCCCGCCTTCGCGTGGCGTAAGCAGCCGGTGAGAAGACATGCCTTGCCTTCTCGCCCTCATCCGACCTCAATCGTCCGACGACGAGACGGGAGTACCGCCAATGGTTGCCAATGACGATGACGCCAATCTTTCCGCCGACCAACGCCGCCGCGAGGTGATCGCCAAGGTCGTGACCGGAACGCACATCAACGGATACCGGTTCTTCAACCTGGAGGCACGCCGATTGCACGCTGAAGAACCTGATCTACGTGGGAAAGGTTGTCCACTAGGGCGAAACGTACCAGGGGCAACACGAGGCCATCGTCGAGGAGTAAACGTTCCGCCGTGTGCACCTGCTGATGCAGAAGAACTCTCGCACCCGCGGCAACGAGCAGAGGAATCAGTTCGGAGCGCTGCTCCGCAAGCTCTACGAATAGTTCGTCGCGCAGAGCAAGCGCGGGCGGACCATCGCCGACGATCTGAACGCTGCGAGTGTCGCCTCTGCGTGCGAGCGGACGCGGAGCATGGTGCACCAAATCCTCTGCAACGAGAAGTACACCGGGAACAACGTCTACAACCGAGTCTCTTTCAAGCTCAAGAAGAAGCGGGTGATCAATCCGCCAGAGATCTGGGTCCATGGTGACGGCACGTTTGATGGCCTGGTCGAGCCCGAGGCGTTCTTCATGGCACGGGGGATCATTCAAGAGAGTCATCGGCATTTCACCGACGACGACATGCTGGGCCGCCCACGCAGCGTCCTGGCTGTCCACCCCGAACTCACTGCGCACGTATCGACGAAACGAACAGCATTCCCACCGGCTCGGCCTACCAAACCCGATTCGGAAGCCTGACCAACGCCTACCGGCTTGCTGGCTTCACTCTCGAGCGAGACTTTGAGTATCTAAAGGTTAACCGCCAGCTTCGGCAGGTGCATCCGCAGCTCTTGGGGGACATGATCCAAGACCTGCAGACGATGGGCGCGACGGTTGAGCGGAACAGCTCGTCCGACGTGCTCACGATCAATGGTCTTTATAGCGCATCTCTTTCGCTCGCACGTTACCGATCGACCGCGGCGGGATCACCCCGCTGGCGGTTCCGCGTTCGGGAAGCGCGGGTCGTCGACATCTACATCGTCGTGCGGATGGACCCGGGTAACGAGCAGCTTGCCAACTAATATCTGTTGCCGAGCATCGACATGGAGCTGCCCAAGTTCCGCTTGTCGCAGTTCAATGGGGCCTTGATCGATACGTTCAGGTTCGAGTCTCTGGAGTTCTTCCTCGGGATGGCCAAGGTCATCCAGATCGAGGTGGCCGCGTGATCGACCATCGCGACACCAATGTTGTCCGCATTCCGATCGACCAGATCACGGTGATGAATCCGCGTGAGCGTGGGAAGGTCAAGTTTAAGTAGATCGTCTCGAACATCTCCAATATCAGGCTTAAGAAGCCTATCAACGTCGTTCAGCGCGGTTCCAAGGAGAGCAAGCCGCTCTATGAACTGGTCTGCGGGGAGGGCTGGCTGGAGGCCTGCCGCCAGCTGGGCGATACCACCGTGCCAGCGCTCATCATCGCCGCCTCTCGTGAGGAGCTTCTGTTGATGAGCCTCGCGGAGAACCTGGTCCGACGCCGGTAGACATGCGTCGAAATGCTCCGGGAGGTCGGCAAACTGAAAGAGCGAGGGTACACGTATGCCGAGATCGCCCACAAGACAGACTTGCACGCGTCTTACGCCAAGGAGATCGTGCGGTTGCTCAAGCAAGGCGAAACCCGCCTGCTTGAAGCGGTGGAGTGAGGCCAGATTCCCATCAGTATCGCGGTGACTATCGCTACTTCAGACGACCAGATGGTGCCGATCGGGCAGATCCTTCCTGCACGCACAGCGCGCCCCGAAATGCGAAAAGGGCAGCAGTATTAGCGACTGTTCGCATCGATCCGCGAACTCGGCGTGATCGAGCCGCTGATCATTTTTAAGCAAGACTCGGCCCACGGGCACGATCGACGCTGCACCCTTCTGGACAATCATTTTTGCCTTGACGTGCTCGATGAGTTGGGACGTACCGAGGCCTTCTGCCTCGTTGCCAAGGACGACGAGAGCTTCACCTACAACCACAAGGTGAACCGGACGGCTCCGATCCAGGAGCACTTCATTATCCTGCGTGCGCTCGAGAACGGCGTCATCGAGGAACGGATCGCCGCCACCATCAGTTTGGACGTGAAGTTAATTCGGTTCAAGCGTGACCTTACGCGCCGGGATCTGCCCGGAAGCCGTCGCACTTCTGGAGGATAAGAACGTCACCTCCAAGGGGTTCCGGGAGGTCAAGCGGGCGGCCCCCATGAGGCAGATCGAGATCGCGGAGTTGATGGTGGCGGTGAAGCGCCAGGGCCGCGACCCCGCCGACTGCAGTCCACTCTCTCGCCGGGAGTATGAGCCCTTGGGGGGAGAGCAGCGAGATGTCGGGCTTGTGCGCCCGGAGAAACACACCTTCGTGCCGCCCGTTGGCGGCCGTCTTAGCGTCTCCGAAAAGACGCGCTCTAGATACTTGGTCCTCTGGCGGGTCTCCCAAGGCCATACACAGCGACCGTCGGGTGGGCGAGGACTCGCGAGCGAGTGACGCTGTTCGATCTCAGCGAGGAACAGCCGTAGATAGGGTGGGGGAGCCCAGTCGCCGCTCGACTAAGACACGACGCTCACATCCTTTAGTCGTCCCGCCAGCAGTGTTGCTCCCGTGCCAGCCTCGAGAAACGACGCGCAGAAGGCCTCAAGCTCCGCGTCCGAGCTAAACCTCCGGCTCTCTCTACACATGTCCGACACCAGTACGTAGTGCTTGGCGAGCAGACGGAGAAGTTCGGTGAGGTGTCGGGCCATAGGGGAATGGGTCATGACAGATGCTGACGGCCGCATCGGCGCGGCATCGAGTTGCATTGTAATCCACACGACGCTCAGGTGCCCTCGTTTACCCCGGGAGATAGAAACTCTGGCCACGCCACACAGCGACGAGGCTTTGGAGATTAGATTAACCTGACCCAGATTCCGTTGACACAACTCATCCCCGGCTACAACTGCCGAGGAGTGAACAAGGTGTGTAACGGTGGCTGGGAAAGTTAATTCGCAGTTTTTAGAAGTCGGCGATCAGGCGGATGATCGGCCAGCGCCACACCCTCAGCTCGGTCGCCACGCGGCTGTGCCCTGTGCTGCGACACGCTCCGCAGTGGTGTCGAGCTTGCTAAGTTCAGCTTTGAATAATCGTTCGCCTCGACCGATCTCCCTGCCGAGAAGCGCTTCCGCGAACTCGAGAAGGAGAACGCACGCCTGCGCATGGAGAGCGACATTATAAAAAAGCGACGGTCTACTTCGCGAAGGAGCACCTATAAAATTCGCCTTTATCCGCAACAATCGCTCTCGCTGAGACGTCGACGCCACGTGCTCCATCTTCGCCACGAGGGAAGAGGCGCGCGCCGCCGTGTACCATTACATCGATATGTTCTACAACCGCACGCGTCTGCACGCCGCGATGGGCTACCTCAGCCCTGAAGCGTTCGAGGCTCGACAGAGCGGTCGGTCGATGTAGATCAATTGAATCTGGGTCGGGTCAGTCCGCTGGTTGTGCCCGACCAAGATTTGTGACGCGACCCTGGCATAGTGATGCTTGGATCGGAACACTGGAAGACTCAAGTTGGGTGCGGCACCGTCAGGTTGAGCGGCGGGAGTGCGCAAGGCGCAGGCTGTTGAGCACGACACTCACGCTGCTGAACGCCATCGCGGCGCTCGCGATGATGGGGCTGAGGAGCCATCCCGTGAAGGGATAAAGCACGCCCGCGGCGAGGGGGATTCCCAGCGCGTTGTAGATGAACGCCCAGAAGAGATTCTGCTTGATTGTGCGCATCGTGACCCGCGAGAGGGCGATGGCCTCCGGGACGGAGCGGAGGTCGCCTCGGATGAGGGTGATGTCGGAGGCCTCGATCGCCACGTCGGTTCCGGTGCCCATCGCGAGGCCGATGTCGGCTTGGGCGAGCGCAGGTGCATCGTTGATGCCGTCGCCCACCATGCCGACCACGAAGCCCTGAGCCTGGAGCTTCTTGACGTGCTCGGCCTTGTTTCCTGGGAGAACTTCCGCGAACACCATGTCGGGCGCGATGCCGACTTCCTTCGCCACGGCCGCGGCGGTCTTGGCGTTGTCGCCGGTGATCATCGCCACGCGCAGGCCCAGCCTTTGCATCTGCTCGATAGCCGCTTTGGACTCGGGCTTCACGCGGTCGGCGACAGCGATCAGCCCTGCGGGCTTGCCGTCGATCGCGGCGTACATAGGCGTCTTGCCTGACGCGGCGAGTTCGCCAGCGAGAGTGTCGAGCGCCGACGTGTCCATCCCGAGGTCGGCCAGGAGCGCGCGCTTGCCGACCAAAACCGCGCGGCCGTCCACGGTCGCTTCGATACCGTGGCCGACCACGGCCTTGAACGCGCTGGGTTCGGCGAGCGTGAGGCCGCGGACCTTGGCCCCTTCCACGATTGCGGCGGCGAGCGGATGTTCACTTCGCCGCTCTGCGGATGCGACGAGCCGCACCAGGTCGGGCTCGGTGATGCCGGGTAACGCTCGCACGTCTGTCAGCGCGGGCTTGCCCTGCGTGATGGTGCCAGTTTTGTCGAGAATAATGGCGGTGAGTTTGTGAGCCGTTTCCAACGCCTGACCGCCCTTGATGAGGATGCCGTGCTCGGCCCCGCGGCCGGTGCCGACCATGATCGCCGTGGGCGTGGCCAGCCCCAAGGCGCAGGGGCACGCGATGATGAGGACGGACACGAACGTGAGCAGTGCCATGCTCAGCCGCGTGTCAATCGGCGCGGCGAAGTACCAGACGATGAATGTGATGATCGCGATGCCCAGCACCACGGGCGTGAAGTAGCCGCTGATGGTGTCCGCAAGCCGGGCGATTGGAGCCTTGCTCCCCTGAGCGTCCTGAACCAGACGGACGATCTGCTGGAGCGCGGTGTCCTTGCCGATCTTCGTTGCGCGAACCGTCAGAGCCCCGGTCGTGTTGATGGTGGCTCCGAAGACCGCGTCACCCACCTTCTTTTCGACAGGGACGCTCTCGCCCGTTAGCATGGACTCGTCGATCGTGGAATCTCCGCTCTCGACGTTGCCGTCCACAGGGATCTTCTCGCCAGGGCGCACAATGACCGTGTCGCCGACGATGACCTGCTCCACGAGGATGTCGTGTTCCTGCCCGCCTCGCACCACGCGGGCGGTCTTGGCTTGGAGTCCGATCAGCCGGCGGATCGCGGCGCTGGTGTTGCCCGTGGCGCGAGCCTCGAAGAGTTTGCCGAGCAGCACGAGGACGATGATGACGGCCGCGGCCTCGTAATACACCGGCACCATCGTCATCTCGGTGCCGGAGTGCGCCGCGACACCGCTCTGAGCCACCGCGAAGAACCTCGGCCAGACCGTCGCGGCGATCGAGTACAGAAAGGCCGTGCCGGTGCCCAGCGCGACGAGCGAATCCATGTTGGCTCGGAAGTGCTTGAGGCTCATCCACGCCATGCGGTAGAACTGCCAGCCGCACCAGAACACCACCGGCGTGGTGAGCGCGAGCTGGAGCCAGTTGATCCAAGGTCCAAGAGGAGGCTGATTGAAGATCGCGATCTTCCCGTGCGACATCGCGATGACCAGCACCGGCAGCGACAGGGCAGTGCCAATGATGACCTTGCGGAGCAGCACCGTCTGCTCGTCGGCGTTGACGTGCATGTGGGCGGAATGGTCTGCCCCGGCCTCCCCTACTTCACCTCCGGACAGCGCGTGACCGGCAGGCATCGCCGCGTGTTCGGCGGCGGTCATTCCCGGCATCGCGTGGTCGTGTCCGGCGTGTTTTCTCGATGCCGACTCTGGCACCACCGCGTCGTACCCGGTCTCTTTCACCACCTCGACCAACTTCTCTGGCGAGGTCGCGGCGGCGGCGTAGCGCACGGTCGCGGTCTTGGTGGCGAAGTTTACGCTCGCCTTGGACACGCCGGGCACCTTACTCAGCGCCCTTTCTATGGTGTTGGCGCACGACGCGCACGTCATGCCCTTGAGAGGCAGGTCCACGCGCTCCTCTGGAGCGGCGACCGCGAGGATGCTGGATCTCGGCGGAGTGGTCGTGCCTCGAGGCGACGTCATCTTCGTACCGTGCTGGTGTTCATGGTTCATTGCTGTCCTTTCTGATCCGTCGGCGACTCAATACCGCGCTGCGAAGTTCGCCCGCGCACTTCACGGCTCTTCGGGCGTGATCGGCTTTACTCTGTCTCTGAGCATCGCCGCCGCGATCAGGCCCGCGACAATCGCCACGCTGACGATCGCGGGCACGAATCGCTTTCATCTCGTCGCGGGCGGCTTGTCGTCGTGTCATCCGCAGTTGCAACTCATCGTGAGCCTCGTAATCTGGTCGGTTCATGTGCGCAATTTGGCGACGAGTTCCATCAGTTCATCTACCATCGCCTCGCGCGTCATCCCTTCGTCGTGCATCGCCTGGGCGGCGCAGTGTTGAAGATGGTTGCGCATAAGATTTCGGGCCACGGTTTGCAGCGACTCACGCACAGCCGAGACCTGCGTGATGATGTCGGCGCAGTAGCGGTCCTCCTCGACCATCCTCGCCAGCCCGCGCACCTGCCCCTCGATCCGCCGCAGGTGTTTCAGGTTCGCGGCCTTGAGCGCGTTGTCTACACCCGCGGCGTGCGCCCCCGGCCCGGTGCCGTCGCGGACCGCCGCAATGAGAAGAATGGGCGTGCCTCTCCGGGATTCGCGCTTGGTCGCCAGCGCGGCCACTACGGCGCAACCGCACAGCGCGCCGTTGATGACCTGTGCAACTGCCCGTTTGCTGGTCTTGGTCTCTTTCGCGGCCATCGCGTCAACTCCTTGGTCCTTGGTCGAACCTGTCGATCACCCGCAGCATCCGCCGGTCGGACGCACGCTGAGCTTCGCGGCAGCGCTCGCCTCACCAGCCCCGCCGCAACACCCGCCGCTAGTTTTCAGTGCGGTCAAGGGCGCGCCCACCGTCACCCGGGCCGGATACCCAGCTTCCTCCAGCGCCAGAGCGGCCTTCTCTGCCGCCGACGCATCGGTCGTTTCGATCGTCGCGCTCCCGACCGCCACCGACCGGACCTGTACCCCCGGGACCGCGGAAAGAGCCTTGGTTACGGCTTGAACGCAGTGCCCGCAGCTCATGCCGTCGATGGAAAGTGTGATGCTGTCGTTCGTCTTGGTCGTTGTGTTCATGCTGAATCTCCTTGAAAAGTGTATACCCCACGGGGTATGTATGATAGGCGAGGCCGACGAGTTCGGGCTGGCTTGGCGGGAAATAAACTTTGTGCCTCGCCGGGCGAGTTGTCGCGTGCGACCATCGGCTTGTCAACCGCGTTGGGTCGCTTGTCGCACGCGCCCGATGACCTGTCGCGTCTGCTGGTTCGCCGGTCGCGTGCGATTTCTCGAGCGTCGCGCTCGCCGAGTGAAGGAGCAGCCCTGACGAGCCGATGATCGCGTCTGACGGCTCGCGTGTCGCGTCGCGGATGCGGCGCACGAAGCCGAATAGACCCGCGCCGGGAGTCATTCATCGGTGCCCGCCCGCTTCGAGCCGCCGCCCGAAGGGCATTGAGCATCGATAGGAGGCTTGCACATGGCTCGATCTGGCGAACACTACATGCCCAGGCCCGACGGGAACTTTGCCGCGTGGGCCAAGCAGTACGACGAGGCCGTGTCAGAGTTCTACGAGGAGCAAGGCCTAGATGAAAACCTTTTGATCGCGCTAAAGAATGCCCTGAGCGTGTGGGCCGCGGCGTACCCGGCGCACGTGCGAGCCCAGGCCGCCGCCGAGGGGGCGCGGCAGGCCAAGGACACAGCTCGGGCAGCGCTCGAACGACAAGTCCGGCTCATCACCAACTTCCTGCAGGGGTACCCCCAGACCAGCAACGCCGACCGCGCCACCATGGGGATCACAGTGCGAGATACTTCGCCTTCGCCAGCACCCGCGCCCACCACGCGCCCGCTCACGCTGGTCGAGAGCGGGCAGCGGCTGATGCACAACCTGCGCTTGGTGGACGAGTCCACGCCGACTCTCCGCGCCCGGCCCGCAGGCGTGCTCGGGGCCGAGGTGTGGGTGAAGCTGGTGGATGCGGACCAGCCCGCGGACTCGCTCATCATCGCTTCGCTAGGCAACCCCGCGACGTTTGGCTTCCTGACCATGACCACCAAGCCAACCTTCCGCGCCGACTTCAAGCCCGGCGAAGGCGGCAAGACCGCGGTCTACATGGCTCGCTGGATCAACACGCGCGGGGAGAAGGGGCCGTGGTCAGAGATTACTACTGCAACCGTCGCAGCATGAGAGGCGACGGTGGCGGCGTGAGGGGCGCAGCACCCCGATTCGGGCACCGCCATCGTCGCCTGAATGACGCTCATCAAGCCGTCCTTATCGGTCGATACTCATGCACAGGAACCAAACATGAAGGCACCGCTCAACACCGCCCGACTCTTCATCGAGATCCTCGCCGCTATCGCCGCGGCCGAGGTAGCGGTGATTTTCATCCTGCCGATGGTCACGCAGGGCGCTGCGGGCATACTCGCAGCGCTTCTTGGTGCCGCGATGCTGGCAATCCTGGCCGGGCCGGTGATCTTGTGGCGAATGCGGGCGGCGGTGAAGAAGTCAGAGCGCAGTGTTAGCACTGAAGTGGCCGCGGATGGGTGGCGGCTCAAACTCGGGGTGGTCACGGTGCTGGCCCGGTGGTTAGGCGGCTCGGGCGTCGTTGCTGGGAAGATGCACCAGCCCATCCGCGCTGAGGTACACGCGCGGCCTGAGGTTCTGACCGTGAAGGCGATCAACGCTGTTCACAAATGCCTCAACCGGTTCACCCACAGGCTCAACGGCATCCGGGGCCTTTACCTCGCCAATAAGTTCGTCGTGCTCGGCGGGCTTCAGGCGTTGATGATCGCGCGAACCTCGGATTGTGTAATGCCGTCCTGGCCCACGAACAATGTGTACCGCAGCACAGCCCGAAGCGCAAGTCGGTCGACGTTCTGGTCGCCGCGTTGGATTCGGCTGAAGAGTTACAGAATTTCAACTCCGGGTTTAACACCGACGCGGTCCATTGCGCGGCACTCGGCGTGTTCGTATAACGCTCAATGTATATTCTCTTTCATCTGGCAACATTGAGTCAGGGCTTAAGTGGATGACTGAGTTGAACCGAAAATGATTTGACGAAATAGACTAGGGTCGCTGCGGTGAGACACGATGCCGGATAACGTTCCCTCCAATTTTAGTAATCGCAAGGCACCGCTCGCGGTGCCGGGGCTGCTGTTGGCGGCGGTGGTGCTGATCGGAAGCGCCGGCTGGTGTTTGTTGACCGCTCATCAGTTGGTCGCGCATCACACTCGCCAGTTGAGAGTAAAAGAACTGACGGGTTGCATCCGGCACCTGGACGAGGTACTGACTATGTCAGCCCGTATGGCCGCCGTGACCGGCGATCTGAAATGGGAAACGCGCTACCATGCCCACGAGCCGCTCCTGGACGATGCCATTAAGAGCCTTATCGTGCTTTCGCCATTACTCTTCGAGACGCAAATGGCCAAGGACACCGACGACGCGAACCAGCGTCTAGTGGCAATGGAGACTCGATCGTTCGACTTGGTGCGAAACGGAGATGCACAGGGTGCGCAAGCCGTGCTTTTGAGCGCCCGATACGAGGAACAGAAGGATCTGTATTCAGACGGAATGGGGCAGATTGAGAAGTCCTTGCATAGCGCGGTGGCCCATGAAAGGTCATCGCTTGTAAACATGCTCAGGATACTGGCTGGCGCTTCAATCGGAGCGACGGTCCTGCTCGGGTACGGCCTGATGCGAGTAATTATGGCGAGATCGGTCTGGAAGGCGCAGCGCGAGGCGGGGGTGCGATCTGAGCGATTGGCGGAGATCGCCCGGCGGACCAGCAACGCCGTGATCATCACCGATGTGCGAGACCGGATCACCTGGGCCAACGAAGGATTCACAAGAATCACGGGCTACACCCTTGAAGAAGTGCTCGGTAAGGTGCCCGGGCACCTGCTGCAGTGCGAGAAGACCGACCCCAAGGCGGTCGAGACTCTGCGAGCAGCGGTGCGCGGGGGCGTGGGGTGCCGGGTCGAGATCGTCAACCGCGGCAAAGGCGGGCGGGAGTATGTGCTGGACCTCGAGATGCACCCCCTGCACGATGCGGCGGGGACGCTGACGGGTTTCATGGCTATCGAGAGCGACATCAGCGAGCAGGTGGAGGCGGGGAACAAATTTAAGGAGGCGACCGAGCGGTTCGAGCTCGCCGTCGCGGGGACCGCTGATGGAGTGTGGGACTGGAACATCGCCACCGGCGCGTAGTACACC
>Ga0163148_10006634_pt1 | contig 11114 bp, 6 predicted proteins | sample OliLakLV19MP7P2_FD_148606 | JGI IMG/M metagenome (GOLD analysis project Ga0163148, IMG submission 148606) | Freshwater microbial mat bacterial communities from Lake Vanda, McMurdo Dry Valleys, Antarctica- Oligotrophic Lake LV.19.MP7.P2 | ecosystem: Environmental > Aquatic > Freshwater > Lake >... | reverse complement strand
TCCGCGCGCAGCGCAATAGGCCCGAAATTGCTGACGCGAGCTAGCGAGTGTCTGACCATATGTTTAACCGTTCACAAAAAATGCCCCGATCCGGGGCGACAAGAAAGGATAAATAGGTCTTGAAATGCCAAACAATGAGATAATCCACAAAAAGTGTTAAGAATTTCTACCCCCCGTGAACGGTTACGAATTTGAGTACGCGGTCCAGCGCCAGCGAAACGCAAAGCGCTACAAGAGCGTCCCCTGTAACACGAAATGAGCCACTGAAAAGTAGATAACTAATCCGGTTACATCTACTAATGTCGCTACAAAGGGTGCCGAGCTTGTTGCTGGATCAAAGCCTAACCGTTTCAGTAGTAGCGGCAACAACGAGCCCGCTAAGGTACCCCACATAACGACAGCAAGGAGCGAGATACCGACAGCGAGACCCAATAATTGCCAGTACGGTCCATAGGCATCGCCAAATAGTGACCAGACGGCGATTCGCAACACTCCAATGATCCCTAGAATCGCTCCCAGAGATAGCCCCGAAACCAGTTCGCGCCAGAGTACCTTTGGCCAGTCGCCAACCCTAATCTCACCTAGTGCCAGTGCGCGAATAACAAGGGTCGCTGCCTGCGATCCTGAGTTTCCGCCGCTGGAGATAATTAATGGAATAAAGAGCGCCAGAACGACCGCCTGTTGAATCTGGTTTTCGTAATACCCCATCGCAGTAGCGGTCAGAAGCTCGCCGATAAATAGAACGACCAGCCAACCAGCACGTTTGCGAATTAGGGTCGGCAGGGGCATTCGAATGTAGGGCGCATCGAGCACCTCAACGGCGCCAAGTTTCTGAATATCTTCAGTAGCCTCCTCTTCGGCGACATCCAGGACGTCATCGACGGTCAGAATTCCAAGCATATGATTGTAAGAATCAACCACCGGTAGAGCTGAGCGATCGTACTTTTGAAACACCGCGACCGCAGCTTCCTGATCGTCGGTAGCTCTAAGCGAGATCGGTCTGTTGTCTAGTAGCTCACTAATGGGCTGATCGGGGGATGCAAGGAGCAGTTTGCGAAGACGCAGATCATCGACCAAGACTCCGCGATCATCTACTACATAGAGAACATCAAACGAATCTCGGTCCTGGCCGTAGGTACGCACCTGTTGCAGCACCTGAGCTACCGTCCAATTTGGGCTAGCGGCGATGTATTCGGGGTTCATTAATCGTCCGACGCTATCCTCTGGGTAGCCCAGTAGAGATAGCGCCGTGGTACGTTCGTCCTTTGAAAGCATCGAAACTAATTGGCGTGCTGCCGGGGCGGGGAACTCCTCAAGTAACGCCGTTCGATCGTCGGGATCCATGTTGTTTAGGATCACCGCAAAGCGTTCAGTCCCTAGCGTCGCCAACATCGCCTTCTGGTCCTCAAGTGCCAGATGCTCAAATGTATCCGCGGCAAGTTCGCGCGGTAGAATTCTGAAAACGATACCCTGCTCTTCGCCCGAGAGCTCCTTGATTAGGTCCGCTAGCTCAACTGGAGCGCGCGTGACCAGTTGATCTCGCAGTGCGCGCAGGGTCCGGGACTCGATGCTCGAGCGGACGGAGTCTGGGGTGGGGGAGAGATCGGATGATAGTGGGGATGAGTCGGACATGGGTATAGAGCCAATAACTGAAATGTGGATTGGTCGCAACTATATTACATGGCGAGCAATCAGCGAGAAGACTATCTAACCTTGCATTTCAAACTACTCTCGCCGGAGCCTCCAACCCAAACGCCGCTATTGCAACACTGGGATCTTCAGTAACAATAATCAGATCTCTAACGAAGGCATCGGCTGTTTGCGCCGCGATCAGAGGCTCAATGCAAGCTTTGACTCGATTACCCCAATCTGTACCAACGAGTACGATCTTGTATGATTTAGGAATCTTGCCCGTAGCAATGCCGTCTAGAACCTCGATAAGGAATGCCTCAGTATTAATACCCCCTTCGAATAGAAGTGCGCCCATAGTTGATTTAGTGATCGCAAGCTCCTTGCCAAAATGGCTGCGTACGGCCACTTGGGGGTGCGGAACTAGTGCAACGGCGCGGTCAGTCGAACCTTCGTCATTCGAAGCGCTGTTGATCTCCACAAAATTAGGATGTTCAGTCAGTGATTGCTCGGTGCGTGCTTCAATCACTGCCCGAATGAAACAGGCTGGCACACTGTCGGGGCGAGTGTTGGGAATGACGAATGTATTGTTGAAGCCTCCAAACGCACGGCCGAAATCTTCGACTAGTTGAACCCGTTTACGCTGTGCCTCTATGGTCAGAAGAGGGTCCGCTTCCTCAGCTAGGTAGGTTGAGTACGAGGTTCGACTGCCAATTATTGCTATACCATCGCGTGCTGGAACCAATGCTGGAATTGAGCTAGCAACAGCCATATCTGCTACCGCCCAGGTTAGGAAGCGAAGATCTAATCCATGCTCGCCATCTGTATCCGGTTCCAGGCTTGCGAGTAGCTCCGCTCGCTCCTTACTGACGAGTCGCAATGCGCCTGCTTTGGACGCAATCCTGTGGGCAGCGCGCCAATTTGCAGAGGCATCTTCTGAGAGATGTTTCTTATATAGGGCTTGGGAGACCGCTTCGGCTGTTGCAGGTCCGATTACTCCATGCTGAGTAGCCAAATAATTCGCAGCGTTCTGGCCTGAGTCAGTCATTGCCCTGATCGTTTCAGGATCGCGGCTTAACTCAACCAAACATTGATCCTCCAGGGTTCGAGCCATTGCTAAGATCTCTTCTTCGCTACCCAGTAGGTCTGCCATCAGATCACGTGCCTGTTTACCGTACGTATCTTCAAAACAGCGCTCCCCAGGCTTGCGAGGCGCCAACGGCGTATTGGGCAGATAAAGATCAAATGCTGCCTCAACCTTCTCTGGTGTTTCGCAGTAGTGCAGGAACTGATTACTTGCCGCCCGTAGTTCTGGATTGGGCGAGCTCTGGAATCGCTCAACGAGTTGCTGCCACACTTCGCCATAGATAACAACGTGAACGCCTTGTTGTAGAAGTTCGGCCAGCTCCTCGTAGGTTCCATAGCCACCTGGCAGTACCAAAGCGACCTTTGACTTCTCATCCTTTCGGTTAACCTCGCCTCCAAACGCCTCCTTTGCAAAGGGGATCTTACGACCGACGAAATAGTTGAGCTCAGTTGTGCTAGAGATATAGCGACTGATTATAGCCTCGTTCGCAATCCGAATCTTGATTGCAAAAACCTGCAGCCCAAGGGCGTCGATATGGCTATTGTTTAATCCACACGAGCTTCGCAGTAGATCTCTAAACGACGGCATTTCATGACTACTATTCATCGCAAGATGAAGAGCTAAAAGTTCACGCCCTTCCTTGGCGCGGTGTGACGAGGCAGCAGTTTGATTTAGAAGATCGAGAATCTCTGCACGACTACTTAGGGCAGGGGAGGAGGGCAAGATCTCATTCGCGGTGCAAAAATCGATCAACGCTCTATCACTCAGAGTGGTTTCTTTCATTAAGGCCGTAATTAACTTCGGAACCCTTTCGGGATAACGCTTAACGAAGGCGCAGGTTAGATCCGCCAACCGCGCCATAAAATCCAACCGAGTAGTCGTCTCCATCAACCCAGGTCCGCCACCAGTAATCGGGTGGGCTCTTAATGCAAGTTTCTCCAGAATGGCAAGAATTTTTGGATCTGCCGTGGCTGCAACATCCCTAGCGCTGCACATTACTGGAACCACCGGTTTTGTTGCTCGGCCCCGAATGCTTCCACAGAAGGTTAGTGCCTTAATCAGATCTGCAACGATAACAGTCATGAAAGCTCGATCGTGGAGCTGGCCCCTAATTGTGCGTGTTTGGGGAAACGGCAGCTTCTGGTCTGGATAGCTTCCCGGGGCAAGTGCAGCGATCTGCGAAACAAAACTCGACAGTGAGGCTAACCAGGGAGCGGGAATAAGCGGCGCAGGAGTTGCAGGGGGAGAGTGACGACCCGAGGTCCAATTTGTAGGCGCTGGATCCTTACTGGGGTGCATGCGACGACGTCTTAAAAGTCAGTTACGATGGGCGGAGCTGATTGTCGCATAGGATTTACTGTTACTCAAAAAAGCTTTGCTAGGGCTAGGGCATAAGAATGTTTTCTCTAACTAGCTGATTTTACTCAAAACGAGCAATTTTGCGATCTGAATAATTTCAATAAGTTATGCCGAACATTTTTTCGCCCTATGCTAGGGCTAGGGCGTTAGCGTAGAACTTCCAACCAATTGGTATGCTTTAGGAAAAAGAATTGTAACTGGTCAGCATGTTTTAATGAATAAACCTAATGTGATGATTATCCTGATGTTTGCACCTTCTGTCACTTTCGGATCTTTCTTGTCAGCCCCTAATCGGGGCAGTCTTTTTTTGACCAGTTACTTGTATATGGAATCTAACGCTCGCTGGCTCGCGTCAGCAATGTTAGGGCCTATTACGCTTCGCCTGTTAGGGACAGATGCTCACCGGTTCGCATCAGCTATTGGGGCTTTTTGATTCGCTTTCAGCGAATCTATAGCGGTTTGCAAAAGTTATTATATCGCTTGCGACTTTTGCAAACCGCTATACTGCCAAGGCATGTGAATATGCGACATGCAGCCTTGGCAGTGTTGTTGTTTTAGCGCGCATCCGCGCGCTATTTACTACCGGTGCAGGTGCTTTATAGTGGCCTATTCATCTGCCCCGGTAGTAAAACCTTTTCGCGCACTCTCTCACATCTCTAATAAAAACCGCCAAACTGGCAAGCAGCGAACATTGCTCTTTATAGCACTGCCATCTGCAATTGAAATATTCTCTGTGTGTGAAGAGGTAAGCAGCAGTTGTTCTGCGTTATTAAACCCCGCTTCAAACCCTGCCAACTCGAATGCTCGCAATTCACGGGCCCGTGCCTGTGGGGCTGATATGTCGTGACAAACCTGAATAGCTCTCTGTGAATTATTCTCACTTCGCACCACAAAGTCTAACTGAGCTTTTCTTTGTGCATCCTCCCAAAAGTAGATTTCTATCTTTTCGGATGAATCAGATCTGTTACGAAGTAGATGCAAAAGCACCATATTTTCTAATCGACGGGAGTCAGAATTTGTTGGCGAAATGCTGACGGCTTTAGCCATACCGTGGTCGATAGCATAGATCTTTTTACTGCTGAGAAGCTGCGACTTTAATTTAGGCGAGTATTTATTAAGAACAATCATAAGGTATGAATCTGTAAGATATCGCAGATACTTTCCAGTTGTTCGCGGATCTTTTGTCCCGATTAATTTTGTTAACGTAGCGACGCTATTATCACAGCCGAGATGGCTAATTAGATAGAGGGCTAAATTTTTGATGGCAGTCGGTTCAATGCGGTAGCGAAGTGAGATGTCACGGTCGATAATATCAGAGAAAAGTCGTGCTACAATTTCAGTTCCTAATTGATAGCTCTCAGGAAATCCTCCAAGCACAGCGTACTCTTGAAAGCGTGTCACCAATTGCGCTTCGCTTGCCGTAGTCAACTTATCGATATCAAAACTCTCTCCACACCAACGTAAGTATTCTGCAAACGAGAACGGCCAGAGCGTATATTGCGAATACCGACCAGTCAGATGGGTAGCAAGATCGCTAGAGAGTAGGTTGGCGTTGCTGCCGGTAACAATGCATTTCTTTGTTTGGCGCAGCCTACTTAGAAATAGTTCCCAACCAGGAATATTCTGAATCTCGTCGAAAACTAAATTTTCGATTTCGCTGCCATAGAGTTCATAAAAAACCGAGAGTAGGAGATCAAAATCTTTTGCTGTAAAGTTAATCAAGCGCTCGTCGTCAAAGTTAATAGTAGCAAAGGTTTTTTTTGCACCGCTAAATTGCGAAAAAATTGACGCGGCCAACGCAGATTTTCCGCAACGTCGGACACCCGTGATTACCAAAATGTTGGGAGCAGATAAGGCCCGTTGTAGTCGGTCATAGGGAACATCACGGCCGATGTGACGTCTGCTGAGAACTTCGCGTAGCTCTGCTTGGTCTAAAACGACGGTTTTTAATAGGTTACGATCCATACCTATAATACTACATTAAGGATGTAGTCTTTATCAATACAATACTACATTGTGAATGAATAGATTTGGTAACTGTATGTATCTATTGCGCTATTTTGTCGGCAAGATATTGATAATTATGGCTTTCTCGCCTTCAGTTCTATGACAGCAAGCTTGATTAGGCGTAACTATAGCGATTAATATCAAAAGGCTTGCCAAAAAAATTGGCAAGCCTTTTGATATTAATCGCTATAGGTTGTTGATTTGATTCGCTTCCCGCGAATCTATAGCGGTTTGCAAACGCTATTATATCGCTCGCGACTTTTGCAAACCGCTATAGTCAGTAAGTAAAACAGAATCAGTACGCAACAACCACCTCTCAGGCACCTCTCAGGCACCTCTCAGGGGTCGATTTGCGGAAGCAAATCGGCGGGAGGTGGACTTTCGTGCGCAGCACAATAAGCCCCAATAGCTGATGCGAACCGGGGAGCATCTGTCCCTAACAGGCGAAGCGCAATAGGCCCTAACATTGCTGACGCGAGCCAGCGAGTGTTAGATTCCACTTTAAGTAACTGGTCAAAAAAAGACTGCCCCGACTTGTCTCGCCGTAGCCTCGGCGAAGGCGGATCAGGGGCTGACAAGAACGATCTAAAAGGGTCCGAAGACGTAAGCGTTTAGGATAATAGGTTTATTCGTTAAAATTATCCTGACCAGTTACCTGATTTTGACTTTAGATTTTCTGTTTTTTAAATCTGTTTTATTTATGTCAGTAGCCGTTGGCGCGATCTCGTCTGAAAGTTTAGCCGAATCCGAAGACCCTCCTACTCTGAGCCTTACTCCAAAAGGAGAGGTTATTTTAGAAGGAGTCAGCACTAATACAGGTTTTACGGATGCTTTCAGTTTTGGCACTGCCGCTGGAATCTTAGCCTTGGCGGAACCTAGTGTGGTTACCAATCTCTCGATTAGCATGCTTTTCTGGCGTAGCTTTGGGCGTGAATTCTTAACTTGGGCCTGTAGTTCACTTGAGGAGATCTCAGAGGAAAGAGTTCAAGTAGCTACTGAGAAAGGCAGTACGCCACAACGTCCACAGCTCAGTCGGGTGCGAGCCGAAAGTCTCATGTTAGCAGCACCTCCTATGCGGGGTTCGGAGTATCTCAATGCTCAAACTCTTGAGAATATTTGGAAGTTACTAACAATTGAGTTTGAGCGCCAACTTAAGCAATATGGTGGATCATTTCGGGATTTTCTGCGGGTTAAATATGCGGCCTGGAGTGAGGTTGGTCGAGTTACTTTTCATCTGGCAGAAAATAAAGAATCGCCAGATAAACCTTTTGCCTTTCTAGTTACATATATTACGCGCCTCTCCTCTCTCGGCAAGGCCCTACATCTGCCGCTCGAGCGAGCTTTGCAGGAGTACTCAACTCGTAATGATAAACAGAGCCTATTAAGTCTCTTGATACCCTTGCAACGCGCTGCTGAACAGAGCACCTTCTTAAGAGAGTTATTGGACTCCAAAGAGATCTTCCATCCGCTGGCCTGGACGCCAAAAGAAGCTAGTACTTTTCTCAAAGACGCGGCGATTTTTGAAGCAGCCGGAATATTGATTCGAATTCCACGTTGGAAATCTGCTCGTGCGCCCCGCCCAACGGTTAAAGTCAGCATCGGAGGAAAACCAGCAGCTCAGGTGGGACTAGCGACCTTGGTCGATTTTTCGGTTGAACTTGTATTAGGGGAGGACTCCCTGACTGCCTCCGAAATCAAAGCTATCTTAAATGCGGACCAAGACCTGGTGCGTATTCGAGGTGATTGGGTGCAAGTTGATTCTGCCCAGATTAAAGAGGCTCTTTCATTTTGGCAGGGGATCGAAAAAAGAGCTGCCCACAACGGAATCTCGTTCATAGAGGGGGTACGGCTACTCTCGGGCGCTGGTAGCAGCGGTTTGTCGGAAGAGCTAGCTCCCCAGACTGAGCAAAGCTTTACACGGGTTGAAGCTGGTGCATGGCTTGGCAATATGCTCACAAACTTACGCGAACCAAAAGCGCAAGAACAAACCTTAACTACTCTGCAGACCAGCTTGAAAGCCACACTGCGTCCTTATCAGATAAGCGGTGTAAGTTGGTTGTGGATGCTTTGCTCTCTGAAGCTTGGCGGCTGTTTGGCTGATGACATGGGGCTCGGTAAAACCATTCAGATTTTAGCGCTGCTATTGCTGATTAAGGGCCAACCAAAGAGTAAAGAACAAACAGGACCAGCCACAACCGTGCCGTCGTTGTTAGTTGTTCCAGCCTCACTAATAGGAAACTGGAAAAAGGAAGCTGCGCGCTTCGCACCATCTCTGAAATTATTGGTGCTTCATTCCTCCGAGATAGAGTTAGGTGAGATGAGTGTTCTTAATGAGAAACGACTTAAAGATTATGACCTAGTTGTAACCACCTACGGCTTTGTTCAGCGCCTGCCGCTTTTTGTCGAGATGGCTTGGAACTTGGTGATACTTGATGAGGCTCAAGCTATTAAAAATCATGGTGCTAAACAGACCAAAGCTGTAAAGAGCCTTAAGTCTGAAGTACGTTTTGCACTTACTGGAACTCCAATAGAAAACAGCACCTCTGATATCTGGTCGCTCTTTGATTTTATTAACCCAGGTCTTTTAGGAAGCGTCAAACTCTTTGGCGCTTTTATAAAAAAGATGCAAGCAAGTAACCCACCTTCCTTTGCAGCTCTTAAAAATCTGGTTCGACCTTATATTTTGCGGCGACTGAAAAGTGACCGCAGCGTGATAAGTGATCTCCCCAACAAAACTGAATTGCCGGCTTACTGCACTTTAAGTCGCGCTCAAGCCACGCTATATGCACGCTGCGTGAAAAGTCTGGAAGAGAAGATAGAGAGCACTAAAGGCATAGCCCGCAAAGGGTTGGTGCTCTCGTTTCTAATGCAGTTTAAACAGATCTGTAACCACCCCGCTCATTGGAATGGGTCTGGGGATTACGATCCAGACGATAGTGGAAAATTCCAGCGCCTTAGGGAGTTGTGTGAAGAGATTGCAGCCCGTCAAGAAAAAGTTCTGATATTTACTCAATTTCGGGCCCTTACCGGAGTGCTAGCTGAGTTTCTGGGGAGCGTTTTTAAATCCCCAGGGCTAACCCTAGATGGCGAAACTCAAGTCAAAAAACGCAAAGATCTCGTAGCTCTTTTCGAGGAGGAACAGAGATTTCCATTTTTTGTGCTCTCGCTAAAGGCAGGCGGTGTAGGACTTAATTTGACGGCGGCTTCGCACGTTATTCATTTCGATCGTTGGTGGAATCCAGCCGTAGAGAACCAAGCCACCGATCGAGCCTTTCGGATTGGACAAAAGCGCAATGTTTTGGTACATAAATTCGTATGTCGCGGCACCATTGAGGAACGGATTGACGAGATGCTAACTGCTAAGCAGAGTGTGGCTGAGGAGATTCTAGGCGGGACAGCGGAAAAGGCCCTAACTGAAATGAATAACGAGGAGCTGCTAAAGTTCGTATCGCTTGATTTGACAAGATCTTTAGGAGAATAATAGCCCTCTTTTTTATCGGACTTTTTTAAGGTACGCATATTATGTACTACGGTTTTCGGCCATATGTTTCAGTGGCACAGCGACGTGCTAAGGCGCAAGCATATTCAAAGAAGCTTTTGAAAAAAGGAGAGAAGCTGACCCCGCTTAACGTAACTGGACGCACCATTGCGACAACTTTTTGGGGGAAAGCTTGGTGCGAAAACCTGGAGGCTTACAGTGATTTCGAGAACCGCTTGCCACGCGGACGAACTTATATTCGCAACGGCTCGGTAATCGATCTAAAAGTCACTGCTGGCACTATCAAGGCGTTAGTAAGTGGTAGCTCTATTTATACGGTCTCTGTCAAGATTGAGCAGATGTCAAAAACTGAGTGGAAACAGCTGACAGCTAAATGTGCCGGTAGTATAGATTCTATGGTTGAACTGCTGCAGGGCAAATTTTCTTCCTCCGTAATGAAGGTCATGACCGAGAAAAAGTCTGGTCTCTTTCCCTCGCCCAAGAAGATCAAGATGACATGCTCCTGCCCTGACTGGGCCGTTATGTGTAAACATTGTGCGGCGGTTCTTTACGGCATAGGTGCCAAGCTAGATAATGACCCACAACTACTCTTTGGATTGCGCGGTGTAGCTCACACGGATCTGTTAAATGTTAAGGCTAAAGTGGGCGTGTCGAAGAAGGGCCGGCTCGGCAAAGTACTGGCACACGAAAGTGTCTCAGATATCTTTGGGATTGAGATTGAAGAAGATTCAAAGTCCGCAGCTTCACGTTTGGCTCCTTTGCGAGCTAGGTCAAAAAGGAGAAAAACGGAGGTTGCCCCGAAAAGAATCTAGAGTAACTGGTCAGCATATTTAACGAATAAACTTAATATCGTGATTATCCTGGGTGTTTACGCCTTTTTCCACTTTCAGACCTTTCTTGTCAGCCCCTGATCCGCCTTCGCCGAGGCTACGGCGAGACAAGTCGGGGCAGTCTTTTTTTGACCAGTTACTTGTATGATGGAATCGGACGCTCGCTATAGCGGTTTGCAAAAGTCGCGAGCGATATAATAGCTTTTGTAAACCGCTATAGATTCGCGAAAGCGAATCAAAACAGCAACCTATAGCGATTAATTTCAAAAGGCGTAAGCGTTCACGGGGGGTGCAAGAATCATCGCAAACTAACAAATTAGGTGCATTTTTATCCGCTGGAAGCGGCCCCCAGCGGCACGATAAGTAACCGTTCACAAAAAATGCCCCAGCCTGTCTCGCCGTAGCCCACCAAAGTAACACCAACTATAGTACTGGCAAGCGAAGGAGGATTTAGGGGCGACAAGAAAGGACAAAAAGGTCTTGAAATATTAAACCTAGATTCCGCAGTTGAATCTGCTACGGAGGCCGATCTGCCTGATATTTTTGATGTTTTCTAGAAATTGGTACTCACCCTAGCGGTGCTAGGGTTTGCGTGCCAATTTCGTCGAAAACCTCAAAAATATCAGGCAGATCGACCTCCTCGCTACGATTCAACTGCGGAATCTAGGTTTAACAATGAAACATTTCACCAAAAGTGTATAAA
>Ga0163148_10006627_pt1 | contig 11123 bp, 10 predicted proteins | sample OliLakLV19MP7P2_FD_148606 | JGI IMG/M metagenome (GOLD analysis project Ga0163148, IMG submission 148606) | Freshwater microbial mat bacterial communities from Lake Vanda, McMurdo Dry Valleys, Antarctica- Oligotrophic Lake LV.19.MP7.P2 | ecosystem: Environmental > Aquatic > Freshwater > Lake >... | reverse complement strand
TCACTCATCCCTTTGTCTTTGATTTTTGTTTGCAACAGTCTATTGTCGATCGGGGGCACGCGCCGCTGCCGTGATTGATTTGTTGCGCGGAAAGGCGGGTTTCATTACGGCCGAACTCTACAATGGTCCCGGCGTCAATCAATGGGTCGTGGCCGGATATAAATTGAATACCAAGGCGTCCCTGGAAGCTCCGTGTATGAAAACGGCGGTGACCCGAAATGCCTGTCCGAAAATCGGCAGTCGCGAAGCCGCTGCCACTAACAACAACAATCCTCTCGTTGATACGGCGACGGAAACGCCTCCGGCCGCCGCGACGACGGCGACGCCTCCGGCTGCCACTACCCAACCTCCACCCCAGGCGGGAGGACAGCAACAACCACAACCACAGCAGCAGCAGCAACAACAAAATCAGCAGCAGCAACAGCAACAACAAAATCAGCAGCAGCAACAACAAAATCAACAACAGCAACCACCTCCAAGTGACGAAGAAGAAGCGGGTCCAGCCCCTCAAACCACGCAACAAAAGGAGGCACCGACCGCCAAATGTGGTACCGTTGCTACCGAACGTGGACGCGGGGGGGTCGCCGCCGAATCCAAAGATTGTGCTCGCCAAGGCAACAATCGTCATCAGCGACGCAACCGAGGATTGCGAGGATTGTAAAATCAATGCAATCCTTCCTTCCAACAACGCACCGTATGTGGACGGGTGCCTCATTTGTCGTTTTCCTATTCTTCTTTCTTTCTTTCTTTCTTTCTTTGGGTGCTTGTTTGTAGCGAATGCACGGTAGAGTAAAATAGGAATAACCTTTTCGAGTCGCAGCAAGTGATTTATTTTTTTATGAAAAGTCTCGTTTTTTAAATAGTTTCGAGTCGCTCCTCTTCCTCCTCCTCCATCCTAGCTACTAGTATCCAAAGGCTATGCCACCCTTGTGGGATTGGACATCTAGAATTCTCATATCTGTAATAAGCAAGGCGCGAAACGTCTCACAAAACAAATAGGACTGCCCATTCCTTCTTCACTGTTGACGCGAGGAACCATATGGTCTGTATGGAAATGATGCTTGCCGGAGTCAAGATTGCCCTGACGAAACAACAGTTCAGAGTGCCTCAAGACCTGAGGGACCTAGCTAGCGGCAGCCCAAGAGGCCATCGGTCCAACCACACCCAAACAGAGACATTTTCTACATGAACATAGAATTCCATGTGGACAGAACCAACCAGTGTCCATGGTGAGGTAAAATCAAAAATTCAACAGCCGCAAGGGGATGCAATGTAAGATTAAAAAATAGTTTTAGGTTGCCTGAGTGGAGCATGAATGCTCAAAAGTGTGAAGCATGTGACAAATGGTTTAGGTTTTCTTGTGGTGTAGCAGCTCACCACACACTTGTTCTACATTCCTCCTTCTTGGTCTTTGTGTTTGATCTGGCATGCCCTTCTTCTCTCGGTTTAGCTCATAAATGATTCTTAGCTTTGTTCTGTCATTTTGAGTTCATTCCTCGCTGTAGAATTTGCACAACAGTGCAGACACTCTGCGTTGCTCCAGAATGCCAATTGATTGTCCATCTTCCACAAATCCTCACACTAAACAGCAAACAAATGACAACCGCACGACCTCCTTTGCCCGCCCAACCACCACAACGTGGCCCCAGTTGCTACCCTCTTCTTTTTCCAACATGCCAATCAGTGAGTGGCTGGATGCCCACATTTTGGAGGCACAGTGATGCGTGAATTGTCTCAAAGGTGGCAGCTGATCGCCAAAAGTTCAGTTGGTCACAGGCAAGGCCAAGTCGGATGCATGCAATCCTGTCAATGTTGTGCTTTTCATGACAGGCGCATTGTGCTTTTGTCCCAGCACCAGCATTGCGGACCCGACACTTCTTCAATTGCTCCATCCATGTTGTGGAAGCCAACTTCTCAACGCAATGCAGCGTTGCCCTCTCATTTGCAAATCATGCTGAAGCTGTCACATCCCGATTGGTGTCATTCTGCAATCACCCCCATCCAAACATGTTGGATCTTCAAAAATGGACCGATCAACATTGTGTGTCTTTGGAAAAACCAGTTGTTTTCACAAACAACAAACGTTTCAAGATGTTGATGATGCAGTCACATGAAGAGGCCCACAATGACATCATCAGAGCAAACATTTGAGTCGATGGTCTGGAACGCTCGCTTGAGAAAGATCAGACAACAAACTCAATCAACAAAGAATTGGTTGCATTGACGCAAATCACAATGACTGAGCTGATGCCCCCCCTTTTGTGCTCCATTCCTTCTGGAGAAATTGTGGGGGGCATGTCAATTGATCAAAAACAGGTGCAAACATGCACAGAATTGATCTTCAAAACCATTTTGACAAAATTCACTGCAAATTTGCTCAACCAAACTGGGCGGCAAAAATTGTCAGTGGCACCACTGTCTCAGTGTGGTTTCGGACCAGTGCTTTGGCTTGCCCAAACCATCCGTTGCCCATCCTGTCACTCAGAGGATTTTGTCCATTTCAAAAGAGGCAGTGGCACCGCAATCATCAAAGCCAAATTGGCCCAACTTTGTGCATTCATTTCGAAGCAAACACACCCTCCAAATCATGACCACCAGTGATTGCTCCTTCTCATTCAATCCTTCACAAGCGAACTTGCCAAATGTGGTTCGAAAAAAGATTGAGAATCCCTCTTTTCATTTTGTGTTTTGTTGCAGGAAATGGTTAACACTTCAAAAGCATGGGTCTGAAATCATGAGTCGACTGAATTCATCAGATGAAAACAATGTCAAAAAAATTGAGACAATGACACATGAGCAAAATGAGGCTTGCAAAGTGTTTGTGATTCAGTTCACCATTGGACTTTCAACACGTTGCAACATTCACAGCGTGAACAGTGACTCATGTTTGCTGTGCAAGCCACAACAATCAGCACGCAGCGCTGAAATGACAACCGCTCATCCCTTCCTTGTTGCAAAACAACCTGCAAACAGAGAGGCATCTGCAAACCAGATGCAAATGACAATCAACAATGGGATTCCCACGAGCTGGGAGAACTGAGCGTCTTTTGTCACTGTTGTTGTTTGGGGTGTTCTGGAAACAAGTCCCAAGTGGAATGAACAGTCAACCCAGAATGGGATCAGTTGTCACTCCTCATTGACTGAGCATGGAGAAATGAATCAGATGACATGTCAACCAAATGAAGCAATGGCTCAAAATGCATGTGGATCTCGCTTCCTGGGAGAGACGTCGTGTTGCAATCCGCGAGGTTGTCCTTTCCAGAAATGTGTGAAAACTTCAAGATTGGTTGACCATTGTGAGTGGCAGCAATGCATTCTCGCACACGATGATGACTTGGGAAATTGTGTCGTTTGTCAAGGGCATGAGACTGAATTGCAGAACTCAACGCAACAGATTTGTTGTCTTCAGACATGCATGCGGGACCGTCAATGGGGACTCCAAGAGCATGCAGTTTGCAACGTTCTGCTAAAATTTTGTCCACACCAATGTGGGCAACAGTGAACTCGGAACCATGAGTGGCAGTCTCAACTGTGTCATCTGTCAAGATGCCACAACAACTTCCACCAGTCACCCAGTCATGACCCAGATTTGCATCAATGAAGAGTGATGCTCTCACAGATTTTCCTTTGGCTTTTGTCAAGTTGGTGAAGGCCAGCTTTGGCTTTCAACAACTTGTTCTTTTTCTGACACTTGACTGACAACTTGACCACTGAATAGCAGTTCCAGCGTGGCATGGGAAGAGCATCATGGATAGGCACTTAAATGCAGTTCCGAGACCAAGAACTTGATGAACGTTTTTCTTCATGTGCTTTATCAAAGGTTCGCATTGACTGTGACATCTTAGAAAGAAGCACGGTTCTTTTTCGCTTTTTGCTGTTCGATGGTTATGGTTATACGGTACGTGCTAGCTAGTCATAAAGAATATGAAATATACATAATAATCTGTATTCTCCTCCTTCTCGTCAAATTATTCCGAAAATGACCTTCTGCTCTCCTCATGCGACATTAATAAGACGCCTCTTCTTGATTGTGACAAAAAAGACCTTCTAATTTTTCCAATCGTCAAACTAAAAAAGCCGCATTTTCCTTTCACGACAACATGTCTCCTTGAACTTTAATCCCAGATTAGACTATGATTCTATGAATCTATGATGTGACTCCGAATGACGAAAGGTCTTCTGCTCTTCGCGACAAAGCGACCTCTGGAACTTGAAACGCAGATAATGACGAGATTCACGGAACCTATGACTGTATTATTGTTAATCGAATCCACGTTCTGTACACACATGAGAAGGGTAGTCCTATTTTCGGAGACGCCTCTTACCGGGAATGCGTTACTTTGTGATCGCGTCCTACATACAAACACTGTGTTGAATTCATGTTGTGCAGCAGTATTCTTATCCATATCGGTTTTTATAGACTACAGTGTTGCTTTTTCACGGAATGCTGAGCAGTCATTATCAACCCGAACTTTGACGTAGGACATTTTCTGTTTCCTCAACCACATTCAGGGCTTCTCATCTCACAAACAACACGATACGAGTTTCTCTCCTCCCAACATTTTTCTTTTTACCATCCATAACACTACTATTACTTTGAAGAATAACAACATTATTGACCACCATGACCGCACTACTCCTGCTGGAAATCCTTCCCAATGGCACAGAGTTTCTCATTATCAATGACAATGCCAAGTCCCATGGCTGCGGAAGCATCACAGCAGCAGCCAAGAACCTGCTTGATCCATCATCCTCCCATCATTTCCCCGCAACGGCAGCGACGGACTCGGGTCTGCCGACTCATCCAGCTACTACGACTACTAGTTCGTCTTCTTGCCGGCATAGCCGATGGGAAAATACTCCTTCTTCTCCCCGTGGCACGACCAGAAAACAGTCTCAAAATACCGACAAGGCGCCACGCCACATTTCTCGCAACCACAGCGCTAGTAGTGAGAGTACCATCATGCCGGCCACAACCTCCAAGGTCCCAACGACGAAAACAGAAACGACAATTCCAAGATCCACGACAAGGAAGATGGGATATTCACGGTGGGAAAGTGTGCCCATGGAAAACAAGCGAAGAAGTGAAAGTCCTCCTCATTGTCCCACCCACAAAGAAGATGCTTCTACTATAGTGGTGCCACAACCGTCCATTATCAAGGTATTGTGCTAACAGTTGAACGGCACACGCTTCAGCTTTAGCTATTGGTACCTATTTGTGCATGCCCGCAATTTTGACGAAATCCCCATAATATATAGAGAATGAAATCGTATACACCACCGACTTTCTTTCGTGACAAGCTAACAGTAGTAGAGTTTGAATGCTGAATATTCCTACCGTACCCATGGCACACTGGAACTGTTCTATTGGCCTTCTCTTTTGGCATTCAACGCGATTCACTTGGCACTAGATCTCTCGCCAGTTGCCTTTTTCTTTCACGTGTTGCACGATCGTAGACAGTGCTACTAGCGAGCTAGAGCTAAAGATTTTTTTCCCGAATGGGTATTCTACGCATGGCACATATCTTCTCACTAGCGAGCTGCATCTATCAGATTGCTGGAACTGTCCTACGTCGGTGCGACTGTACAACCGACCATCCCTTTTGGCATTCCGAAGAGATGCACGTACCCTTACTTTCCTTTTTGTCACGCACCTATCTAGCAATATACTACTAGTATCTAATTAGCTAGTAGAAGGGGACACTTCCACGCCAGTTTGTTTAAATAAAAATACACCATGTAGCGTTATACGGAGGAAAGGCCTGTCTCTGTCGTTGGCCAAGCTAAAGGAAATGATTCATCTTGAGTAAAAGTTGCTGGACTCGTTCCACTGGAACTTGGTGTTCGTTTGGTCTCATGCCCAAGTCACGTTCCATAATGGACTGGACTTGGTCAGGATCAAAAGGTTGATCCGCATTGATGTAACGCAAGAGTTTTCCCATGTCTTGTACGGACAAGAATCCATCATGGTTGTGATCAGCCGCTTCCAAAAAGAGTTGCAAAAAGACAGGTGCGTCCTTTTCTGGGAAACTGGAATCAACATCATCATCGTTAGTAGTAGCAGGTGATATATGTGTAAAGGAGTAGTGGTGAAAAGAGGCAAAAAAAATCAATACTTCTAGAATCATGGCATGGTGATTGCGTACTTACTTTGAGTTGTGAATGACCCAGGGAAGAGGAGTGTTATCCAGATTTTCTCCCTGTCCCAATGTCATAGTAGCGATGGAAAAGGCACCAAGTGGCAAAGGTCGAGGAGAAGTGAAAGTCAAATCGGTACGAGTTGTACTCACAATGGCACCTCGTCGAGCCGCTGCTCGCAAGGCAAGTCGAGAAGAGAATCGCATCATTGTCATCACGGAAGACATGGTAGGTTTGTCTCTGAGAAAGACCGCGAAAATAGAATGGAAGAAAACTTATCTTATGACGCATCCTTCCATGTCGGAAAACGCGGCCAGAGACATGTCATTAACACGTCTTGCAATTGCAATAGTAGAGTAGAATAATGAATGATCATCGCTTCGGCTTGTAGGGTGTCAATCAATTGACATGCCGTGTGTCAATGATTTCGTAATAGAATTGCATGGACAAACCAAAGATGCAGAACCCTGTCTTGTGCGGCACACCCGCCATTGGCAAAAGATATCCCACTTCGTTTCGTGGAGTTCGGACGCAGAACAGTCAGTGTTCTGTGAGGGGCAGACCGATCATTGCGTCGCCCGACTTGAAGTGACGACAGCAACGTGATTGAAAAGATGGACTGAGACGTTAAGCAGGTCAGTCAGTGTCTGAATGAAACAGAATCTGATGTGCCAGCTGAGCAACCAGCAGTTCCAGAGCACTATGTAAATGCTTCCTTCTTGTTTTTCTGTTACTGCCAGTGATGTAACCACACACAACAATTCACTAAATTTCATGACAGAAGGACAAAATGATTGGTGTTTGTTTGGACTCGGTGTCACAGAGAGACCAGCGTTTTGTGTGATGATTGTTGAAACAGCTGTTGACACTGACACAGCCCTGCCCCACCCATAGAAAAATCACCACTGACAGCTTTGAACACAATGTACCTAGAGACCAGATTAACAATTGAATGTCATGTTGGTCGTGGTTTGGGTCAGGTGCAATGAAGTCTGCTGAATGCATCGCTTTCATGGACTGTGATTTCACCGTCATGCTACAAAAGAAGGGTCAGTCCACCTTGCCAATCTGGGCTGGATTGTTGGTGTCAGCATCTAGCTTTGATGATCAGGACACTGGGGCTAATTTTGAAGTGTCAAAAGAGAGTCAAAACAGATTGAGACCCACCCATGCAGTTGCCTGCATTGCAGGGCATTGTCCCTGAACAAAAGGCTGGTCCTGAAAAATCAACTGCATGTAAGAATTCACACTGCAGCAGAAAGTAAGCAAGGATGAAAACCCAATTTGGTCTAAGCTAAACAGATTTCAATAAATTTCCTGTCATTTGGTTTCCTCTTCTTGGGACATTTTTGTCATTGACATTTGAGCGGCAGTTGAATGTCACAACAAAGCTGCATTGGTTAGACTCAACAAGGACAACTTGCTCAATTTTCCCAATGACTTGGGTTTCTGATTCCACACTTACACTTTTTGTTGTCAGCAGAACGGAATGTCATTTTGCACTACCACCCAGCAGCTCCCATTGGCTAGGAGCTGCTGCCTCAAAGTGTTGGAGCACAATCTTACAGTCAGAATTTGCAAATCAACAAGACCAAATCTAAACAAGAAAAACAACCAAAAAAGAATGCAGCAATGTGAATGTCAGCAGATGGTCATTTGTGCATAAGAACCAACTAGTTTATTCATTGAAGTGACCACGGCTGGAGTCTTTGACTGTTTAACTGTGTTTTAATTGCCCTGCAGTTTTCACAAGCTCATGTCAAACACATTGCCTTCAACACAGAAATAAAAATCTGGGTTTAGGTAAAAAGGAACAAGATTGAACAGTTTCAAAAAGAAAGAACACAAAATGAGGCAACACAATGGTGGAGCTGGGCAAGGCTCTGTAGGTGGTGGAGGCCAGAGATTTGGTGGCAGGGGTTCAGGTAGAAACAGCAGATGAAACAATGGTTCCTCAGAACAACTTGTGGCTAAGGTGCAAAGGAATCATTAGAAAAAAATGGAATCCTATGACATGGAGCAATGGAGACCAGAGAAGATTGAAGATGGAACAGAGCTGGGAGAAGTAGAAAAAATGATTCTTCAGCAGGAAGTGAGAGACTATGTACAGTGCAGAAACAAGTTTGAAGATGACATGCACAAGACTTTTGGGCTCATCCTTGGGCAGTGTGCCACAAGACTTGTAAACACCCTTTAAAACAGGAAGGATTGACAGACAACAAAAGCACCAGAAAAACAGCTGCTAACACCAACACCAATGGGGATAGAAACAACAACAAAGAGCAGCATCGTGCTTGCAATGGAGAGACAAATGGGAACAATCCAGAGACCCAAACCGGTTTATTTCAGTGGATTAACAACAGGAATGACAACCAACAAATCAGAGGCTCAGGAAATAACAGACCAGACCACAAGCAGAAAAACCTGCAACCAACCTGGGCACACGGCCAGAAATTGACCACTCATCAAGAGAGGAAACAACAACAGCCAGCAAAACAACAACAGACAGGTGCATTTTCAGTATGGACAGGAAGGTTCAGAAGGAAATCAAGAGCAAAACACACAACTGTTTGAGAGTCAGTCCAACTATCACAACAACTTTCATCTCCAGAATGAAAGACCACATTTAAGGAACAAATTGCTCCTTAATAATCATTAGTCAACAACTGACATTTTTTGCAATCCAGAATATTTGACCAATGTTCATGAAGCAAAGGGCACACTGCACCTTCAAACTAATGGTGGAGTGCTGAAATGCAACCCAATGGGTTTGATTGATGGCTGCAGCTATGTCTGGTGTGACACAAGAGTGATTGCAAATATTGTCAGCTTGGATAATGCTGAAAAAAAGGCAAATTTGACACATCACATAAGGCTAAGCAATGCTTCATGATGGGCAACAAAGAAACTGGAGAGAGTGTATTTTTTGACAAAGATAAGAATGGATTGGATGTTGCACCTTTATCTGATGTATCAAATGGTGCATGTTTGTTAAGCACAGTTGAAGAAGAAGAAAAATGCATAAAAAAAGGCAAGTTGCTGGAGCAGAGAAAGCCAGAATTTTGTACAAGGTAATTACTTGTCCATCCGCCAGAGACTACAAGCATGTCATTCAGTCAAATCAGAATAAAAATTGTCAAGTTACTCCTGAAGACATCAACATTGAAGAAAATAGTTTGAGTGATGAGGAAGACAGTGTCCCAGATGTTTTTTATGGCAAAGAATCTGGCACTGATGCAGAATTAAAAAACATTTGTTGTAGGAGTGGAGAACAATCAAAGCATTGGTTCCAAGGATCCTGCCCCAGATGGAGATCCCGATCATCCCATTCCAAAGCCACTGCGCAGATCAGGAAGAGTCCATGTGCAGAGAACCACATTGAGGCCAACTTTTCAATGCCAGACATGTGAAGTTAGTTATTTGGTCACTCAAGTTAACCCAACAAACACATTGGAGCATGAGAGCAATGAGGCCCCAGTTGTAGCAAAAACACTTCAAAAAGCATTTGCTCAGACATGCACTTTGTAGCAAGGAATAAAGAAATTTGGAGAGAAAGAGAAACAAGCTGCTGTCATTGAAATGAAGCAGTCACATGACTGATCTTGTTTCAAACCAGTTGATCATGTGAACAAACTGACTGACAAGCAGAGCAGGCAAGCCATGAATTCACTTTTCTTTATCACAGAAAAAGAGATGTCATTGGTAGAATCAAAGGGAGACCTACTGTATGGCAGATTGAAGTAAGCAAAGACTCTGGAGAATGAAGACAGAGTGTCTGGTCTTACAGTGGCAGTCGATTCAGTTCCATTGTCAGCAATTGTTGATGCCAAAGAACAAAGGGAAGCCGCAGTAGTGGACATTCCCAATGCCTTCATTCAAACTAACAATGCAACATTGAAGTCACATCATGAAACAGATGTTGTGAAAGCAAAGGATGTTTCGCTCACATGTTGGTGGAGATTGATCATGAAACACGTGAACCTTATTTGACAAAAGAAAATGGGGTGATGGTGCCTTGCTTTCAGATTTTGAAGGCTTTGTGGGGAATGATGGTTTCATCTCTGCTGTTTCACAGGAAATTGAGAAAGGATTTGGAACAGTTAGGTTCCAAGGTAAATCCATATGGCATTTGTGTAGCCAACAAAATGATCTGTGGAAAACAATTTACTGTTTTATGGCATGTGGATCATTTCAAGATCTCCCGCAAAGTCAAAAAGGCAGTGGACCAATTCATTGAGTGGATTATCAAAAAGTATGAAGACAGTGAGATAACAAAAGTCTAGCCCTCAAGGGGCATGGTCCATGATTGATTTTGAATAGCTTTGCGTTATTCTGAGACAACAGTGGTTAAATTGCTCATGCAAGAGCACATCAGAAAAATGTTAAAAGACTTCAAGCATTCAGCTGAATTGAAGGATACCAACAAAGTAAGCACTCATTTGTTTGAAGTAAATCAAAAATGCAATGAGCTTGGAGACAAGAAGAGGGAGGTGTTCCACACAACAGTGGCAAATGCTTTGTTTTTATGCAAAAGGAGCAGGCCAGATTTGCAACCCACAGTGCCATTCTTGTGCACTAGCGTTCAGTCTCCAGACAAAGATGATTGGAAAAAGCTAATGAGATTGTTAAAGCATTTGGAACACATTGTTGAGGATGAGCTAACATTGGGAGTAGATGAAGGAGACGTTTTGTTAACAAGATGTTATCCAGATGCTGCATTTGCTGTGCATCAGGCATGATGCAGATATGAAGAGCAACACTAGAAACATGTGGACTTTAGGAAGAGGAGCAGCAAACACTGTTGGAAGTGCAGCTGGCACAGCTAGCATTCCATAAGGAGCAGGTGTGCGCCTGTGGGCAGCTTGAAGTGTAGCTTGAGTCAACAGCATGGAAGACTCCAGAGATCTACAACAACAGTGGCTAGCAGCACTGCAGTGCTTGTGATTTCTAATAAACTGATCTTTTGCACCATCAATAGATCTCTT
>Ga0163148_10006625_pt1 | contig 11124 bp, 8 predicted proteins | sample OliLakLV19MP7P2_FD_148606 | JGI IMG/M metagenome (GOLD analysis project Ga0163148, IMG submission 148606) | Freshwater microbial mat bacterial communities from Lake Vanda, McMurdo Dry Valleys, Antarctica- Oligotrophic Lake LV.19.MP7.P2 | ecosystem: Environmental > Aquatic > Freshwater > Lake >... | reverse complement strand
AGGCCTATGCTGAAGCCCTTGGCCGGCAGGTCTGAACGCTCCACTGCCTCCCAGTGAGTCCACCGCCCGATGTGTAACACATCGGGCGGTTTCATTTTCCAGCTAAAAACTCCGCCTATTTGCGCGAAATTAAAGAGTAAATATGCGATATTAAAACGCCCAGATGCATGAACCCCAGCACCATCGCGAGCCCAACAAAAACAGCACTGATTCCTGATATATTTCCTGTATTTCCAGGGGGCTGGATCGCGACAAACGTCTGAAACGCCAGCCAGAATGAATTTAATAAACCATCTTTTCCGAGCGGCGCAGTTAACCAGAAAAGTAGCGCGAGAACCCCAACCACCCCAAGAGTAACTCCAATCAAATGGCCGACCGAACAAAGCAAGAAGTCGAAATACACCATAGGATACTTCAACCACTGTAACTGACGAAACAGCCAGCGCGGGTGCGCACGGTATTGGGCAATTCTGAGATTACGGTTCAGGTCGCGTAGTCTCACCAAGCACTCTTGTTCTTCCTCAAACTGACCATAATTGCGAAATACGCGATTTAGTCGTGTTAGAATCATGGCTTCTGCGCTCCAAGAGAATGCCTCTCGATTCTCTTCCGCTATCCACAAACTCATTGCCAGTATCTCGTCTTTCACGCTTTTCAGACGTGAGGTGACCTCGAAGTGATATTGGACGCCCGCAAACTCGCATTCAGCCCTGACCTCTAATTCATGCACCGACGCCAATGCCTCGATAGCTAACGTTGCTGTTCGAGGACCGAGCAATTCGAGCGCATCCCTCGAAAGCGTTGCGGCGGCCACAAGCGCCTCCATACTATTGGCCTTTTGACTAATTTGACCTGCCCGGCGCAACAGGACATCCGTTACCTCCTTGAGGCGCGGAGGCGCACTATGAGAAATGTGCCCTGTTGCCCGTTTAGGTTTCGTATATGGCCAGACAAAGTCAGCGGGGGCAGGCCGCAGGTTCGTGCAGTCGGCCAACTGGAAAAGCCCCCGCGCTGGTTTAGCCACCCACCAAGGAAACCCAACAGCAGGGTCGGCGCTCTTCATGTAGGGAGCGTTTGCGACCCAATCCGGGGGATTTGTTTTTTCACTATGGCCTGTGGTTATGAAAATGCGCCGGTCTACCTTCTCCAACCCAGGCAACAGATCTCCGCGATAGCCACGACAGCCTGTGCTCAGACGATCCGCTTCCGTAATTTTGTCCAAGCGCGACAAGCGGACTTTTATAGGCGTGTCAGGATAGCCTAGATAAATATCCTCCAATGTCGTTACTTGCGGCGTTACGCTCCTGCCGCGGCCAAAGAGCACTTCGGCATCGGAAAACCGCGTAAGAGCGAATGCTCGACGACCCCACCTGTAGGCCGAGTAAGCATGGAACCAAGCATAGGAGGTTTCCTCATCTAACGCAGCGCATAGTTTTGTTCGCGTTGGAACATGATCCAAATCGTTTGAGGGAAATGATCCTCGCTTTGCAAGCTGACGCACGAGATTCCGCAATCCGCTACCGTCGAATAGAGGATTGAGCCGGTGCTCCCCAATGGCATCCCAGCCGCTTTTCCCTTCCGGCCACTCCGCCGGGGCGTTGTCCACGTGAACGAACGTCCAATTTGCCTCTGGAAACGCGAGAACAAGCATTCCAACTAACCTCGACCATTCTGGTTCGCCGACCGGGTCCATTCGGCTCGCGTCCACTCTGTCCACAACGATGTGTAGTGAATAACCAAGGGGCTGATTGGATTTTTCCAAATAGGCGGTTATTACATTAGCAATTCCGCGAAAAGCATCTACCAGCCCAGTCGGTGTTACGACATCATCGGAGGCAAAGCAGCGCTCGCAAACGATGCTCTCGTCGACCGGTGACAATTCTGCGATGCACGCTTCAAGCGCAGTAACCGACGGCAAAGAAGAAGCCACCAGAAAGAGAGATGGTTGGACGGTGGCTTTCATCAGCATCTACTTTCCGCTGGAAGGCAATTCACCTAGCTTGAGTTCGATCAACACAACCAAGGCGTCGGCATCTCGAATTACGCCCTGACCACACAGTAGTAATAGCGGCGCTTTATCTTCCAAGGTCAGTCGTAGGACCGGGCTACCTACGCTGGTTTCGCGTATCAAAACATCAACACAGATGCCTGCGGCTACCTCGGGCTCTGCTTTTGGAAAAGCGGTTGCACCCACCTGCCTCATCACTCGAACGAAACGATCCAATGCGCCTATTTTGCTCAACTCATTCGGCCTAGAATCAGTTACCCCATTTTCGCGTTCAGCAGCCGCTTTGAAAGACGGCCACGCTCGAAGGACGACAACCAGCGCATCCAAGACTGGCGTAAAGGGCTTTTGAAAAAGCCAAGCCCACCGAAGGTCGCTCAATTTTGCGTTAACTCCTGCACGAGCTAACTGCATCAGCGCACCGGTTTCCTCCGGGAGCAACCCGCTATCTGCGGTTATTCCGCGCCATAATTTTGTGGTGCAACTCGGGTCAGACGACTCGCCCACAGTCGTTGAATACACCACGACCCGTGTTTCATCTAGCCTGTCGAAGTGTTTTTCAACATGAGGCAGCTCTCCATCATGAGACAGGATGAGATCAACAGATGCTTTTCCTTCAACCTTCTCGTCCTCACTCGCTGGACTAGCGGGATGGCGAAGCAATGTCCCGCTGGTGCCCGAGCATGAAAACACGGTAGCTCCGCTCCTAAATGCGTCAATCAACGCTTTTCGCCTATCAATGTTTCTTAGGTCAACTATGGCGACGGATTTAAACATTTTTAATCACCCAATCGGAGGTTGTCGTCGCGCCAGCGCCATTATGCAATAGGCTCAATCGGGCTATGTCGGCGGTTGGAAACGTTTCAAGCAGGGCACTGAATGCACCCGAGCAACCCGTGTCGGCTGTTGGAGCTGGCACTGCACGCGGAGTCTGGTAATGCGTAAGAATCGAATCGAGAGATGCTTTTTTGGCGCGCGTAGCGCGCGCATCAAAGTTCAGGCAAACACGAATGGAATCTGCATCCACGGTAAGCCTCTGAAAGCCTGGGTTAGGGTGGTCCCCGTTGTCGCCCAGGCATGTGGCGAACTCAGCCAGCCTTAATGCTCGGTTCTGATGGTTCTTTTTCCTATTAGCGTCCTGTTGAGGCCAATCCGCGAGGGAAGGCATTAACTTCGCTCCAGCAGGAGGATCGCCCAACGAGTGTAACCATTCCCATCGCCATTCCTGAATGTAGCTTCTTCTTTCCGTATCTCTAAGCCCTGCCAGAAAAATAAGCACGGCACCTCCAAAAGACAGGCTTTCGCCTATTCCGCGGTGAGCTATGGCCGCAGCCCCGACTAGGCTTCTCAGTGAATAATGGAGATAAGGATAATTATGCTGATCAAACCATTCAGATGGCGGAACCTGCTTCAGCAATCCGCTCAGAAACCCACTCACAAGTAGGTCCGAAGTTGGGGTCCGATCCTTCGCGTCGTGCGGCACGTTTCGGTTATCCTTAAACCAATGCGCTTCGGTCGTGCGCCAAAATACGGCCTCACTTACCATGCGACTTTTATCTATTGCATTCTTTAGCCAAACCCGCACCTGAGCTTCAGCTTTTTCCCACCCGAGATCGTTCGGGTCAACTTTGATTTGATGATCTCCGAAAACATTCCAGACGTCCAATTCGTCCAATTCGTCAATAATCGCGCGGCTTTGCTTAGTCCAAACGTATATATCTGAAGACGGAACTCCGCATTTTTGCACGATCTTGGCCACTTCGACGCCAGCGGCGTTCTTCGCCTTCATCGCCCCTACATACAAATCAACTAATGCCACCACGTGTTCTTGTTTGTTAATGCCAACATCTTTGAGGTCGTTCTCTTTTGCCGCGAATGTAGCAAAGACTATTTTTTTTAGTTCACCCAACTTTGTCGCGCAACGGGCAACTAGTCTTAAGGACCGGGCGTCGGGCGTATTTCGCTCTCTAGCGAAAGCCGCAAACATGGCATCATCAATCACCAGAAGACTGGGAGCGCTAGGCATTTCGGTCGCCGCGCTCCAAACCCAAATTCCATCTTTTGGAGAAGTGAACTCGATATCGTCGATTTTATACAGCAGGTGAGTGTTCATTATTTACGTCATGTTGACTGATGACCAGTCGCGACTCGTAGTAGTTTACTGGGTCCCTAGTAATCTGTTTACTCACGGTCCACTGTGTTCCGATGGCACTTACACCTGCAGTTTTCTCCAGTCCCGCCAACCAACGCTGCATCATGGCATATTCTTTCGTTTTCGTGCATGAAAACCAAATACTGCTCCGATTGATAATGACATAGCGCACCTTACTATTTGAAACCTCTACACTAATAAGAGGCGTCCATTCCTCAGCGCAGGATATGCCGTTCTCCAATCTGAATATGCACTCGTGATACAATGCCTGCGATATAGCCACGCGCAACAATGGCCCCAAAATTACCAGATGGCGGGTCTTCAGGGACAACAAGCTTGCTTCAGGAAATATTTCGTCGGTTTTTAGCCTCAATGCACTCCGCGCAAGAGTGGCTATCAGGAGCTGCTTTATTCTGACATCCTTCTCAGTAGATATTTTGCCGCGAACGCAGCGATTGAAATCCTGACACCGAGATTCGAGTTTCTCCATAGCGCACTCGATGGCGTAGTCCGTAATTATATTAAGTCGTATAATATCAGGCGAAACACTAGGTCTGATAGAATTTGGGTTGGTCTGGAAAAGCGAAAGCACCAAAATAAACTCGTTGGCGAGAATCTTCGCTTCTGCGGGCCGCGCTTCTATTTTATCGCGCAATATTTTGACCTGAGGAATCAGGTCGTGTGGAATTAACTCATTAGCGTCAAGCTTACCTAATTCCCGAGAACTAGGTAGGGCCAAGCCGTGATAAGCCCCCCCCAGCAGAAGCTGAACCAATCGTGCTAAATCGAATAGTCGATGCTCATGTCCAAGTCTCAGGCCGCGCTTCGAAATGGCGTAGATCCACGCGCCACCACGAAAATCCTTTAGCGGGTCATTTGATTCCGGCGACAACGTGACTAGGTTGGCTGGAACACCCAAAAGGCACGAAGCGAAGGTATCATCCCCGAGTGCCTCGCTTGAGATTTCGTCGAGCGAACAATGCATAGTTTCATGGCATACGTCCAAGTCCTCTTCATACCCTTCCCGAGATAACTTCTTCAGTGATTTGAGTGTGCTATCGAGTGCTTTTCGCCGCGCCAAAACAGCTTTGTCATACTCGCTGAGAGCTTGGACGGCCAATGTCGCCAAATCGGATTTGGTGGAAAAAACGGCCGCTTCCGTCTTTGTTTCAAATTCACTAAACGCAAATTCCTTCGTCTCGCTCCCGCGAGTTTCACGTATCTGCTGAATCAGCTCCCGAGCTTGGGATTGCTCTGACGCGGATAGCAGCAAGGAAACCGCTCCGGGAGAATCATGATTGGAAGTCTGAATGGGGCACCACGGGATGTTTTTAATCCGGCCAGAAAATGCTGGGTGCATAAACGGACCGACACGATGCTTTTGCATTGCCACAGTATTTAGCTGATACAGGCCCAGAAATGTTTCCAGCGCATCCCTTCCGTAGTCTTTCGACGCCCAAATGACACATTGCTGAGATAGCGAATGGCGACCCCGCCTGGTCGGATAATAAGGCGCGGTATCTATTAATATTAAGTCAAACGCATCGTCTTCAAACCCGTTGGGCGGAGCGACGGCGTCATGCTTATACAACCAATCGTCAACGTAGCTCATGACGATAGACACGGGAGATTCGGACGAGCGCGGCATACTCGATTCTGGGAGTCCGTCATCCTGCATGAAGAGCGCGGGGCCAGGAAGAGAGATGCGTCCCGCCGCGTGTTCTACAATCCACCGATGCAGGTCGGTGCGGTCCTTCCACGTCTGCGGCGGGACGGGATATGGCAAATCTCCAGCTACTGCCGACTGTTTTGGATCACCAAGGGATTGCCGCCGAATCTCGAAATACTCTAGGGCAAACGAGTTTTTAAGATTTCCTTGTTGGGTGACATAGGCTGACACCGTCGCCTTATCAGCAAAATGACGATACTGCGCTTTCAGGAAATCGCTTACGGGAATGCTGTCGGATATGATTCGGCGGTGAAGAACCGTGCATGGCTCGAAAGAACTGACGCGCTGTGCCCAATACGCTTCGTCGGTTTCTTTCTCCCCCAACAAAACCATCTGATTCCCAATGCAAACCCCTGTTTGCGTCAACAGACCCGGGGCCAATTCGATTTGCTGAAGGAACTTATCTTGTCCAAGGAGACCCGCCTCAGCGTGATAGGCCGGCGATATTTCTTCGGGGCAGGTTGGATTGTAGGGCGGAGACAAAAGCACGAAGTCGAATTCGGGTCTCCCGCCCAGAGAGGCTTTCCAGTCGTCATCGGCTAAGTTGCCAAGGAGCAACTTGATCTCCCCGCAGTCTGGCGACTGCGGACCCTCGCAAAGACGCAGTCCATTTAAGAGGAGGTTTTCCTTCGCAACACGCAAAGCGCGGGGAGAAATGTCGAGCGCGACCACCCGACACCCCATCTTGGCTGCATAGATTGCAAAAACACCAGAACCTGTTCCGACATCCAGAACCAACGCTCCCGGTCGCGAGCGCAAGGTTGATTGCATAGCTCTGCACATGAAAACTTGCTCTTCTTCCAGAATTGGAAGCACGCGATCACGACGTGGATCGGTAATTTTGTCGGTATGGATAGTGATACCGTCAAAAAACGAAATTCCTTTCAGGCGGTCTGCAAGGCATGGCTCCCAGATGCCGCGTTCAAACGGTGACGTTTGATGGTCGCTTATCATTTGCCGTCGTCAGGCACGAGCTGCCCCTTGCGATAAACACCGACTTCGAGCGGCGTAACCAAATCCCCATTTTCATCAAATCGGATGGGGCCGGTTACCCCCTGGATATTTGTGGAACGTAACGCGGTGATCCATTGCGCCGAGGTCGCGGGTAAAGAAAGGCGACTCGCGGCATCCCGGACTGCTCCGATCATGTCGTAAGCAAATGCGTGCGTGTAAAGCGGTTCCTTACCGTAACGCTGGCGGAAGTTTTTCCGGAATTCTGCGATACCGCTTTCCGTTTTTCTCGTTTCAAACCGCGGGGCAACAAGGCGGATGCCCTCCAATTCATCTGCACCAAGAACATTGGCTGCGTCCAGCATGTCGTAGGTCGCAATGGTGTTGCCGTCTTTGATTAAGTTTAGCGGACGAAGCGCACGCACAAGACCAACCAAGTCCGCCTGAAATCCGTTGAGGATAATTAGGTCCGGCGCAAACGCGGCAATTTTGACCCCGATGTCCTTAAAGTCGCGTCGGCCAAACTCAAACGGCTCTACAAACATTTCAGCTATGCCTTGCGTCTTCAGCCCCGGAATAACGATCTGAGTAAATTCCTCGACGGTATGCGGAAGCTGCACATAGACGATGGCGACGCGACGCGCACCAATCCGTTTCGCATAATTCAAGTAAACGGGAGGCTCGATTTTATAGCTCACCCACGTCCGAAAATTATTCTGGGTGTTTTGATTGATGAACGCATCAAAGATCCAAACGAAATGTGGCATTCCCTTGGTATTGACCTGATCCTTAATCGCCATGGTTTGTGGTTTAACTCCCGACAAGTAGATGTCCGGCGACGCGAGCATTTGTTTTTGAAAGATCGAGACCGCGCTTTTAGGATCTCCCGCGTTGTCTTGCCAATCGACTGCTAGTTTTGGCCCTCCTTTGTCGGCCGAATCAGCAAGGGCCATCACGGCCCCTTCGCGCACTGACACGCCATAAGTCGCCAGATCGCCGGACATGGGCAGATTTGCGGCCAGATGGACGGTCTGAGGTTGAGATGTTTCCGATTTCTTGCTGCATGAAACCGATGCGATTGTCGCAATGAGCAGGGCGGTAAAAATGGAAGTTAGCCGTAGTGGTCGTTTCATGTCGTAAGTAAGGGTTAATTGAAATCTGGGCTTGATGGAATCGCTATTAGGGCGGTTCTTTGGGAAAGGTTGCGAGTGAGTGCGAGCGCCATTTCTTTTATTCTATCCCGGTCAATGGCCAAGAAAGGTTCATCGTAAAGTGTGAGAGAACCCGCGTGCAGAAGCGAGAATGCGAGCCACTGTTTTTCTCCTCCGCTCAGTGCCCCGGTTATGCGTTCGGGAATAGACGGCAACGCATCCTCGACCCCGGCGTTTGGGGTAAGCTTTATGCTTTCGCGTAGTTTAAGATTTTGGAATCCGTTTTCACGAGACCTCATGAGGCTTAAGCCTTGCTGCACCCGTTCCCAAACACGGAGACCGTCGATTCGTTTCTCGTGAAAATAGACTTGGCCGCATTGATGAGGAACCAATCCCAAAAGGGCTTCAACGAGGGTGGTCTTGCCCCAACCGTTGGGGGCTTGAAAGATGGCTATTTCCCCTTGGTAAAGCTTGAACGACAATCCTTCGGGGGTTCCATCAGGAGTTGCATGGCCGATAACCAGACGAGGTCCACGCCATACGATGAGATCGCGAACTTCCAGCAGAGGAGAACCACGGGGCAGAGAATTTTTGGGCAGAAACCGTGTCAACCGCGCCCCACCGGCAAAGGATATCTCTTTCTGCGAGAATGCGTCGCCAAGCTGCTCGGCGATGAGCGCGATCACTCCGCCATTAGCATTAGTCGTGTATTCGGTGCGGACCTCGATAGGACTTTGCACGCGAATCTGTCCTTCGCGAAGGGTCCAAACCGAACGGGCGAACGTCAATACACGGGGGATGTTGAATGTATGCTCGACGATGACGAGCGTGAGCTGTTCCTTGCGGGCCAACGATGAAAGTAGGCTCAAGACCTCCTCGATGCCGGCGGCATCGAGACCGGAGAGCGGCTCATCGAGGAAGAGGATGCGCGCCCCGGCTTGGACGGCACGAGCGATGGACACGCGTTTGGATTGCCCAAGGGAGATTTTGTCGGCGGAGGATTGCTCGCGGTGTGCCAATCCGAGATCGGCCAGCATAGCCGAGCTGGCAAGGCGGTTGGATGTCTCGCCTTTGGCGGAGCTGAGTCCAGGAATCAGGGTTCGCCACGGGTTCTCACCCGACTGGAGCGGCTTCGCTACAGCGATGTTATCTCCCAACGTGAGCGTGGGGAACAGCCGCACATCCTGCCAAGTCCGCCCGACCGCCTCGCGCGCGACCCGCTCAGGCGTGAAGTGATCGAAGGGGTTCAGGCTTTCCCACCATTTGCGGGGAAAACGGAAATTTTCCGATTGCCCATTGGGTTGTAGGTGGATTATGCCCGAATCGGGCTCCAGATTGCCCGTCAGGATGTTAAGAAGCGTGGTTTTGCCCGAGCCGTTGTCGCCGCGGAGCAGCACTACCTCGCCCTCCCGGAGTTCGGCATTCACCCCATCCAACACCACTTGCCCGCCAAATGACTTGCGCAACTCGCTAATCGAACACACGACTCGTTGACCGGCCGTATGTGGGGCGGCAGGCTCGGAGAGTGTTTTGGTCGCGGAAATGCTCATAAAGCGGTCACCGGACTGATGACCTACCCTAGGATTCAAGACATCTGTCTTGACGCAAGGTAGTATTTTACTACCTTGTCGGCATGAGCCAATCCATGCCCGTAAAGCTTTCAGGCGAACTCGTAGAGGAGGCCCGCAGCTCGGCCAAGCTGTTTAATCGGTCCATGACCGGTCAGATCGAGCATTGGGCGGCCATCGGGCGTGCAATCGAGTCCCAACTGCCGGGCGATGCCCTCGGGCGTTTGCTGGGGCGGATGGGCGGCACGATGAAAATCGGCCGCGTGGTCGAGGCCGGCCAGCGTCAGGAGATTGCCGCCGTGCTGACCGAGTTTCTCGACCAGACCGCCGATGACGGTGCTTGGCTGCGCGAAATCAGTGCGCGGGGAGTGCCGCTGTATGGCTCCGAGCCAGGGGAAGCGGGTGCCATCACGCGCCTGAACCCGGATGGATCGCGGGAAGCGGTCAGGCATTCGGCAGCGACCTCGCACGCATCGGCCTGAGCGCATGGCGACGCCGCTACCGAATGTGGTTTTCGCACAACTGGCGAAGCTGACCCAGCAATCCGGGCCGCTTTTGCTCGTGCTGGTCGGCCCCAACGGGGCGGGGAAAAGCACCTTTTACCAGCGACACCTCTCCGCGATCAAACTTCCGTTCATCAACGCCGACCTGCTTGCGAAGACGCTCATTGCCGCCGGAGCGCCCGCGGGTGAATTGACCGAAAAACTGGCAGCCGATCTGGCTGAGAAGCGCCGTCGCGAGATGATGGTGAAACGGGAAAACTTCATCACCGAGACCGTGTTTTCAGACCCGGTGGGGGCAAAAGCGCAGTCGCTGCGGGAGGCGCAGACGGCCGGATATACCGTGGTGATGATTTTCATCTGCGTGGACTCGGCCGAACTGAGCGCACTGCGCGTCGAAAGCCGGGTGCAGGATGGCGGACACAACGTGCCACCCGACAAGATCGGGCCGCGCTATGAACGGATGCGCAAGAACGTGAAGGCCGCGTTGGCGTTCGTGGATTTTGCCATCGTGGTGGATAACTCTTCGCTGAATACGCCACTGCGGCCTGTCGCCACCACCGCTCACGGCAAGGTAGTCTATCGGAATCCTCCACTGCCGTGGTGGGCGGTTGAAGTGTTGCCGAAAGACTGATCGGGCGGAGTGCGCCTTTCAGAGAATCACCGCACCCGATACTCTCCCGCCAGACCTTGGGGGCGAGCGTGCATCATCACCACCAAGAGCAGTCCGTAGATCAGCAGGCGGAGATTCGCCGCGACGGCGTCGGGAATGGCGGCGAAGCGCAAAATCTCCGGAATCGCCAGCAAGACGGCCGCACCCACGAGCGGGCCACGAAAATTGCCCGCGCCCCCCACCAGCAGCATGGAGAGCATCAGGATCGACTCATCGAGCGAGGCGCTGGATGGATCGATATAGCTGACGTAGGAGGCGTAAATGACGCCCGCCAAGCCGGCGAAGGCGCAAGCGATGGCGAAGGCCTGAACCTTGGCGAGGCGGGTATTCTTGCCGAGGCCGCGAGCGGCGAGTTCATCGTCGCGCATGGCCTTGAGCAGGCGTCCCCACGGCGA
>Ga0163148_10006624_pt1 | contig 11124 bp, 10 predicted proteins | sample OliLakLV19MP7P2_FD_148606 | JGI IMG/M metagenome (GOLD analysis project Ga0163148, IMG submission 148606) | Freshwater microbial mat bacterial communities from Lake Vanda, McMurdo Dry Valleys, Antarctica- Oligotrophic Lake LV.19.MP7.P2 | ecosystem: Environmental > Aquatic > Freshwater > Lake >... | reverse complement strand
AGCAAATTGAGACTCTGTCGTCTGACCCTTTTTGTTGTCCGCAATGGAGCCGACAGATTCAAACAAATGTCAAAAGTGAACATTTTTTTAAAAAGTTTGAGTCAGTGCGAATGGATCATGTGATTTTTCTTGGTTTGCACTGTCACAAATGGACACCTTGTCATTTGAAAAAACTGACAGATGCAAATCATTTTCTTCTCTCATGCATGTCAGTTTTTCATGACGAGCAATTCAGTGTTGCCAACAAGCAAAACATGTTTTTTTTTCTCAATGTTGACAAATTCAGCAGTCCAAAGCAAAAAAGATTGTTTGCAAACTGAATCATGTTGCAACAATGACAAATCGCATGCAGAGCAAGTTTGAGCATTTCTCGTTTCATGAACGAAAAGTTCCATCTGAAGGCAACATTTGTCTCAATGTCAACGGTTGCAACAATTCATCAAACTTTCATTGCTTTCAACTTTCAAAACAATCATTCAAAACAATTGTCTCTTTGGTTGACATGGTGTTTCTGCATGTGCATTTGAACCAAAAACACATCCCGAAACAAAGATTGCAAAAATTTTCTCTTCCACACATTTGAAGAATGGTTTCAAATCACATCATTTGATTTCATGTTCAAATTTGTGAAACAACTGTGCAAAGATGGGAAATTGTCTGATGGTGCAATTGCAAATGACCCTGCACATTTTCTCAGAATCTGTCTTGCAGCTCAATTGACAAGAATGTTGTGGAGTGTGGCAAAATTAAGAAAGAACTGCACACCACATGGTGTGGTGAATCAGACCTTTTTCCTGGAGGATTTGACAAGATGGCAAACACAAAAATTATCATGTGTTGATCAGATGCAGAATTCATGGGCTCTTGAACATGCATGTTGAAAGCCATGTTTGTCTTCAGACAATGAAAAATGCAAAAGATGTGACATTGCAGTCATGAGCCACTGACAAACAGAAAATTGTTTGTGGATTTTGTTTTGACACATCATCTCAAATGTGATTCAAACAACAAACTGAAGATTGTTGCTTTGTTTGCTCAAAGCTGACACAAAGAGTCATTCGTCCAAACAGATGAACTCATCTGAATTTCCATCAACTTTTTGTTGATCAAATGTTTTTTTGACTTGCAACAACACGTTCCATGCTTCTGCTTACCACAACAACACAATCATTCATTTCATTGTTGCATGAAATCTTTGACATTGTCCATGAGCAAGCTGATGCATTGTTTTTTGTTGTCACGGAAAATGCATGATGCTCCCCAGACAGTGCAACTGATCTGAACAAAACAAAACATGAGACAACTTGATCAACCATTTTTTTGCGAAAACACACACAAGCCAACCCAAGACACCATGACCAGAACTGTGTTTTCTCAAAGTCATCTTGCATTGCTGGACATTGGCATGTTTGAAGGCACACTGGACATCAAAATGCGAAGAAATCAAGCACTGTGACAGTTGGGACACCACATGACAGGAGCAACAACTCGAAGTTGACATCATCTGCCTTTTGCATTAGAAAGTGTTTTTCCGTTTTTTGTTTTGAAACATCTGGCACCTTCATGGTCAGCTCTTCCTAACAAAAGCTCAAATTGCAGCACGCCAACTGTTCCTGCAGTTGCTGTGTGGTCGAGGATGTGAATCAGACGTGTGGCGATACGCCATGAAAATAATGAATGACGTTGTATTAAAGCGGACTATCTAAGGCCTGCAACACCGGCAAAAATAGATAGGCCTCCTAAAGGATTTTTGCTGCGCATTGCATAGGTAGCATTTCGCTCTTCCTATCAACAAATCAGAACTTGAGCCATTCAAGGTTCTGAGTCACGGAAGATGCCGTGTCAGAAATTCAACCACGGCGACACCACGACACACAAACATTCACTCTGGAACCATCACCAGCACCGACAACAACGGTAGCAAACAACAGGCATTCGATTGCTGCAACGTTTTCGACAGTCTAAGATGACTGTGGTGGTGATGGGACTTACTCAGTCGATCACTCTATCTTATCATTAGCAAGCTGCTGACCACAAGGCCAAACGCTACTAGCTATTATTAGGTACAGCCACACTCCGATCTAAGGCTGGTACTGTGTTAGTCAGCTGGCCGAGATTTGTGTGTGTGTGTGCACATTAACTCTGCGTCAGCGTTATTGCAAAGGCGACAACGTAACTCTGCGTCGTCTACTACTACTAGTAGTGGGTCTTCATTCATTGTACCTGCAAAATTGTATCTTCATTGCTGTCTGTATCACGGAAAACACAGTACGCACCCGACTATAATAAGCCAATAAAAAAGCGACGTCTTTCAGCAGCACTGAGTAGGTAACCTTCTGCGCCAACCAACGACGACACAGCGCTGCTACTGCTTGTTACAAGTTTTTTCAGTGTACCAAAGTCAAGCACTGTTACAGGTGTTTCAATCATTGTTACGCTGTACAACTGCTACACACCTTCAGTCAACCTTTTGCTGATTACTTTATTTGAAGCAGCTGTTGTTGATATCAACACATCCTTTCACCTTGGACCATCTCCCCCGGTTCCCACCCCTGTGCCTTCACACAGTCTTGGGCTAAAGTGCTATCTAAGGAATCCGTCTTTTGTAGCACCTGAAGAACCTTGCTTGGTCATCTTTTCCACCAATACAAATCAGTGGAATCCTTGGATTTTCCATCTGACAAAGTAAATCTCTACCTACGTCTCTTTCTCCAAGCCACACTTTCAGTAAATAATTATACCCTCATGGAAAAGGAAAGCATGTGCCAACCAACGAATGAGGAACCGCCGCAAAACGAAAATGCTCCGGAATCGAGTCTCAATCCAGAGGAACCCAAGAAATCCATTCTGAAAAAAGACGAGCACGGCTATGTGGTCAATGACGACGACAAGGACAAACGATTGGCCGAAGCGCAAGCCATGGCCGATACGTGGTGCTGTGGTTTGTTGGGCAAAGAACCCATCAAATCCGGACGTGAATTGGGTGTTTGGGAAACATCTCTTGAAGATCAATCCGATTGGATTAGTTGGATTTTATTGTCGTACTTGAATCCCATGCTCAAATTGGGATCGTCCAAAGTATTGGACGTGGACGATATTGGTGTTCCTTCCGAACAGGATAAATCCCGAGATGCCTACGAACGCGTCAAAGTTGCCTGGGAACAACAAATTCGAAAAACGCAAGCGGCCACTGCCTATCGACTTGCCGCACAAGAACGTCAATTGTCCAAATGTCGAACCGAAGACCAAAAATTGAAACTCGCCGAGAAATACAAACAACAACCCCCACTCGATCCATCCTTGGGTCTCGCCTTGTTTCAAGCCTTTGGAATTTGGAAATTGGTCGTGGGGATGCTCGTGTACTTGATATCCCAATTAATGACCTTTGTGCCTGTCTTGATCTTGGAAGATTTGGTTCGCTATTTTCAATCTACCGACAACACTCCTCATACCCCCTATGTCGACCCATGGGTCGAAGTCTTTGGCTTGCTGTTGGTACCCTTTTTCGTATCCATTTTGCAAACTCGCTATCAAGTCTTGGTGGCCCATGCCGGTGTCTTTGTCCGTGCCGCCATTTCCCTACTCTTGTATCACAAGTCCCTCAAAGTTAGTGCGGCCGGACGTGCCAAAACATCGACTGGTCAAGTGGGTACGTTGTGATATGATTCAGCATGTGTTGTTCTGTATTTCCTTCCTCCTTCAGCGTGAGCTAACCAATCAGTTGTATACACTTTGCTACTGTAGTGAACATTATGAGTAACGATACCCAACAATTGCAACGCCTCTTGTTGTTTGCGGGTATGGGAGCCGTGGCACCCGTACAAATCATCTTGGCGTTGGCGTTGATCTATCGGCAGGTCGGAGTCGCCATGTTTGCCGGTGTTGGTTTCATGCTGATTCTGGCGCCATTGAACGGAATGGTCTTTGGTGTGATTGGAAAGCTTCGTCGAAAGGTGTTGAAGTACTCGGATGCACGTGTCAAGATCCTCAATGAAATCTTGACGGGCATTCGTATCATCAAATTTTATGCTTGGGAAAAGCCCTTTGGAAATGAAGTGGATCGGCTACGTGGCAAAGAACTCCAGGCCTTGACGAAATATGCATACTTCATCGCCTGTATTTTCTCGCTGATCCTTTCGTCCGTGCCCTTCATTCAACCCATTTTGGTTTTCACGGTGTACACTGCTGTGGAAGACAAACCGCTGGATGCCGGAACGGCCTTTTCGACCATTGCTCTCTTCAACTTGATGAGAATTCCCTTTGCCTTTTTGCCCATGGTCTTTTTGCAATGGATTCAATCGAAAATTGCGCTTCGTCGTGTTGGCCGTTACCTGGAATTGCCCGAGCTGAATACGTATGTTGAGAATACCGCGCCACCAAATGCGACCAAACTACAGACAGAGATTGCGAGTGTGACGATTCGTGATGGTACTTTTGCTTGGGTGGATCCCAGTGGAAAGGAAGTGCGTGGAATCGAGGACGAGAAGAAACCCAAGAAAGAAACGAGTGAAAAAAGCAGCCGCCGTGGCAGCAAGAGTAGTAAAAACGGGGACGAGGAGGACGAGGATAAATCCAAGGGTATTAACTTTGCCGACAAGGAGCTTCAAGCTTCCGTACACAGTCTTATGACAACGAACTCCGAAGAGGGAAGCACTGCCGCTCCTGTCCTGGCCCTTCAAAACATCAACACCTCCATCCCGGCTGGAAGTCTCGTGGCTGTGGTTGGACCTGTGGGCAGCGGAAAGTCTTCCTTATTGTCAGCGATTCTAGGCGAAATGGAACCAGTAGATGAATCCAAGGTTTATATTCCGCGAGAAGATACCACGCCGCCCGAAGGATTCGTTTCCTACACTACACAGACCCCCTGGGTTGTCAACGATACGCTCCGCGGTAATATTCTTTTCGGCCGCCCGTACGACGACGATCGATATGAGCAAGTGGTGGAAGCAGCTGCCCTTGTCGATGATCTGGCGGTTCTCCCTGCTGGCGATATGACCGAGATCGGAGAGCATGGAATCAACTTGAGCGGAGGACAAAAGGCTCGTGTCAGTTTGGCTCGGGCTTTGTATGGACAAACGACAAAGCTGATGCTTCTTGATGATCCCCTTAGTGCTGTGGACTCTCACGTTGGTGAGCATCTCTTCACCAATGCAATTTGCGGAGATGTCTCAAAGGGTTCCACTCGTATCTTGGTTACGCATGCATCTCACGGTAAGTACAGTAGAGGGAAAACCGGCGGATAGGGTCCGTATCCTGTTGGACCATCTGTCTGCCTGTCGAATCATACAGTATTGTATAAACAAGTCTTGTCTCACCAAATTTTTCACCGTCTTAGTACTGTCTCGGTGTGACTACGTAATTGTAATGGAGAAGGGTACCATCATTCACCAAGGAAAGTACGCCGAACTCATTGCAAAAGGAGTCGACTTTGCTGGGGCTGTAGACGTTTCCAAACACGAGAAGAAAGCCGAGGAGGTGGAAGAGGCGGAGGCCGCTGATATCGCCGCGGATACACCTACTGCGCCAGACAAGAAGAAAGCGGACGAGCCGAGCAAAGAACAGAAAGCTGCGATGAGGAAGAGCGGCAAAAAACGTAAGTACACCAGCTCACAATATATTGTTATTTCCAACGATGAAACGACACGTGAAATGCTTTACTGATCTCTTTGTCGTAATTTAATTTCTGATTTTGATTCCGCCTTCATGGATGTGTGATGAATATTTAAATTATTTTTCAGTAACTTCCGACGAAGAGAAAGAAGAAGGTAGTGTAGCCGGATCTGCTTATCTCAAGGTACGCGAATGGGACTTGTTGCTCGTTTCGACCTTGTTTCGAATGTTTCAGCTCTTATGCTCTGCCACCCCATTTTATTTCAACAGTACGCCAAGGCTGGAGGATACATTGCTGCTGCCAGTGTGTTACTCTGCGCTATGTTCGGGCGAGGTTCAGATATTGCCGGAGCCTTCTGGCTATCAAAATGGGCCGAAGAGGGCTTTCAGAACACAGAAAATGGGTTGGTTATGACAGACGAAGACACGCGTTTTTACCTTGGTATCTACTCCGCCTTCGCGCTTTGCGGATTGTTCGGTATCACCTTGCAAGGTATTTGCTTCGCCAACCTTCGCCTGCGAGCTTCTCGTGTGCTTCACAAAGACTTGACGGATAGGTGAGTTGGATGAAAATGGCTTGGCGGTGGGTAGCGTCCCAGAATTGTGCTCGCTCACATGCTTCGGTTTTCATTCTGCTTCTGCACCATAGCATTCTTCGAGCGCCGATAGCTTTCTTTGACGTTACTCCCATTGGTCGTGTTCTAAACCGATTTGCCGCCGACATGGACAAGGTTGATCTTGAGCTTGTTCAATCCTTGCAGCAGGGATTGAGCATGCTCTTCAGCATCCTCGGGGCTGTCTCTGCAATTATTGCAGCGACGAAAGGCGCCTTTTTGATTCCAATGATTCCCCTGGGTTATGTATACTATCTAATCCAGGGATGGTTCCGTAAAACCAGTACGGAACTGCAACGGTAAGTATCTGCTAAGGGTTTATGTTATGTTTTGGGTTTCTTCACTTGGATATACTGCTAACGAAGTGCAAACTCCACTCTTCACCATTTGTCAGAATCACAAGCATCAACAATTCTCCGATTTTTGCGGATTTTTCTCAGACCCTGAGCGGTACTTCTTCGATCCGTGCCTATGGAGCTGCCAATCGATTCTCGGCGCATTGTGAGGACTCGTTTGATAAGATGGATGCCAGCTATATTTTAGTTCAGGTTGTGAATCAGTGGTTGGCGTTGCGTCTGGATGTCTTGGGTGGCCTGGTTGGTTTCTTTATTGGAGCTTTCGCCATGGCAACCCATGGCACCAGCTATGCCATTCCAGCAGGATGGGTTGGTTTGGCACTCAACTACAGCATCGAATTGACTGGCTACTTGAAATTCGGTGTGCGCATGGTAAGACCTTGGGGCGAGATGAGGAACAATAAATGCTATTTCAACCTCCTCCTCTTGCTGACACGACGTATCTCTCCGACATCGAACGACTTCTAGATTGCACAAACCGAAGCCGACATGTCGTCGGTGGAGCGTATTCTCTTTTACTCCAACAATATCGAATCTGAGGCACCTGATGAAATTCCGGAGAAAGACCCACCTTCCGGCTCGTGGCCCAGCAAGGGAGAAATTCAGTACCAAAATGCGTCCATGCGATACCGCGACGGTCCTTTGGTTCTAAAGGGAGTCTCTCTGAACATCAAAGCGGGTGAAAAGATTGGTATCTGTGGTCGAACCGGGAGCGGAAAGAGTAGTTTGATGATTACCCTTTTCCGCATTTCCGAGCTGGAACGGGATGGCGGCAAGATTATGATTGATGGTGTGGATACTGGCGAAATTGGAACGTCAGCGCTTCGTTTGAATCTCTCCATTATTCCACAAGATCCTGTCATGTTCTCCAACTCGATTCGGTACAATTTGGATCCCTTCACGACTGCCACGGAGGAAGAGTTGTGGACGGTACTTCAAAAGGTCAACATGGTCGAAGCTGTTGCCGCTCTGCCAAACGGCCTGGATCACATGGTTTCGGAAGGCGGTGGAAACTTTTCTCTGGGTCAACGCCAATTGATTTGTATTGCCCGGAGTCTTCTTCGCAAACCCAAGATCCTCGTCATGGACGAAGCCACCGCAAGCATTGACAACACGACCGATGCTCAAATCCAACAAATGATTCGCGAAAACTTTGCCGATGCCACTGTGCTGACCATTGCGCATCGTCTCAATACCATTATGGACTCCGACCGTGTCTTGGTCATGGACGATGGCGAGATTGCCGAATTTGACGCTCCCGGAAAGTTACTGCAAAAGGACGGTGGCCATTTCCGAGCCATGGTGGAAAAGAGCCAACAAGCTCACGCACAGCATTCGTAATGATTCGCCCTGTGGCTCACGCCCGTATGATCAGGTACCGGAGTATTGCGGAAGGGACGATTTTCCTTGCTACTTTTTATAACAACGAGTAGATACATCCCCGATACAAGAAAGAAATAAAGAAATAAATGTACATAGCAGTGATTATTACTAATATACATGGCTGACTATCACAATATGTGAAACAAGTTTCTCTTTCTGTGCTATGCGAGTACATCGATGACACAAGAAATATGAGTAGATGTAAATGTACTTTGTTTTTATTATTGCTGAGGGTCTATTGTCTAGTCCCGAGGAGCTGCCTCCGTCACTTTATGATACAGCCACTCCAATGGGTATCCTTTGCTCCATCGCAAGTTCGGTCAAGATTCGCTTGTATCGTTGCACAACGTCTTGCCATCGCTGGTAGTTAGCTTCCAGTGATGCTTCATCATCGCCGTCAGCATCATAGGAGATACGAAGGGCCACGGCGCGCCATGATCGATCATCAAAACAGAGCAATCGCATCAGGGCCGGAAGGACTTGCTGTGCCTTCTTGAGGTCAAGTGTTCCTGTCATGTAGAGCTTTGTGATTTCAGCATCCCCGCTGACTTCGTCTTCCAAAACCGAAACCAAATGCTCGGCAGTGAAATCTTGAAAGCAGATGTCGAGGCGACACTTGAATTCGACGTGGATGTGCTTGGAGTGTACCACCGCTTGAAGATGCCGGTAGACCCATTCTTTTTTGAAGTGAAACCTCCTCAAGCCAGGCATCGTCGTGTGTTCCAAAAAGCAAATGCTGCGCCAAGGCCGGCTGTCTTCGTCGAGGAGATCCCGGAGCCGAAACAAATCCTCGCGAGTAGCGTCCAAGACAAAGTTGTAAAGAACAATGTTGGTGTTTTCAGCGTCGTATTCGATTTGAAACAACTGCTGTGCCAAAGCGGAGTGTGGAGAGGATGTTGAGGAAGCAAAGGAAGTAGAGCAAGTCGAGGAAGTGAATGGCAGGGTGATCGTGGACGCTTCCGAAGAGGATGATGACCTGAAGCTCGATTGCTGTGCTGTCACAGTTGTGCGACTGCTCGAAGTTGTATCATCGAATGGGGTCTTCTTTGTGGCAGAGCGCCTCGAGTTGCTCCATTTCTGGAAAAAGCGAGTGAGCTTCACAAGGCTCGAAGATACCGCTCGCTTACGGCTGGGCTTGGGATTCTGAAGAGGGCCACTACGGGTAGTAGTAGACTTAGTGGGCGAAGTTACATCCGTAGTAGTGGCAGCAGACGGTCCTGTTCCCGTGATCATTTGAGAAAAGCTCATGGTGCTCATCGTGGAACTGTTTTAGAAGTAGAGGATAGTTTTGGCAAGCTGCAATATGTTGGAAGTGATATCCGTTCTAGCTTACTTCGGTATGTTGAAGTAATAATGTGCCAGTAAAATTATGGAAGTCAGTGGTTATTGTTCCATGTAGGAACGATGGAAAAGTAACCAAGATTGATGAACTTTTTACAGTGACGTAGCCTCCGCGAAATAAAAAGAAAAGAACCCACTGCCGAAGGAAGAGTACTCGATCGATAAAACAGAAGGGAGATGTATTAGGACCTTCTTTCCGGAATGATCGATACAGTACGGAGCGTCGGAGTACAGAATTTCACAACCGAGTGTACGATCCGAAAGCCAATACCGAATGACTCTACGGTAGTAGTCGACCTACGAAACTGGCATACTACTCGGAGTTGTAATTTGTAAATACTTTTGTAATTTGTAAATACTTTTCCCCTTTGATGCGCTATCTGCGATGCGATTGCAACTCGAAACACATCTCTGTGATCTGTTGGCTACCGGCTGGACTCTGATATTAACTACTGAGTACTTGGAGTCGAATGCACAGTAAAAATAATTTGCTTTCAGACGATCACTCCGTAAATGTGCCGGGCAACCAGCCACAGAGCCACTGCCCTCAGCACTTACGACTGACAGCATCAAAGTACTAGCCCCTAAAAAGGAGCATTTCTGCTTCCCCAAAAGGGGAACATACACAATTGCCTCCAATTACATGAGTGTCAACTACAACTGCGCCGAAGTTCTACGAATAGATATTCAAGTTGGATGTGTAGGTACTTTGGATTTTAACTTCTCATTAAAATGCACAAATACTCGAAGTTGAAGCAATTAAGGCATTCTGCTTTTGGTCATTCTACTACTAGAATTCGTTGTCAGTTGTGTAGTTGCACCCGCAAGCCAAGCAGTGACTCTATTTTCGACATGTGCACTGCCGAGAATGCAGTCCGTCTTTTCAGTATTTGAGACAAGCGCAGCCGGAAGACGAAGCTTTTCTTTTCCAATGCCAGCCACTGCCTATCGTCAGCACTGAAGCATCATTCCGTCGCTACTGCTAGCAGATTGCTTGCCATTCAGCAGTTTGCTACCCCGAAGGCGCTTCAGAGAATGACACCAGTACGTTCGCCTACTGAAAAGGAAAGCTAACAAAGGATTACGGTATAGAAATTTTCTTCACTCGATCGATGAAGATGTGGTTGCAAGTGACGGAGGTCGGGTGGAGAACGTAGAAGGTAAGCAAATGCATTCTCAGAGGAGCAAGAGAAAGCAAGCGGAACCCGTTGGTCATATTGGTAATCTACAGTATGTTTGCGTCGATAACGAAGTCCAGATAGGTGCGAGGCAGTACGTATCAGTAGTTTCCTCCTTCATCAACCAGCTATCTACAGTAGGTATAAGGAGTGACGGGCGGAGGATCATTTTGCTTCTTCTTCAATGAGACTCGGAGCATGAGAGGTAGCTTCAGTTCAGCTGGATTTACTGAAGTTCTAGTTGTAGCTAGGAAACTATCAAATAGCACAGCCGATAATCGCCCTCCACAGAGACCAACGGACTCGGGACTTGAACCGACTGACCGGCAACTCGTTGTCCACCGCTCAGTCTTCCTATCACAGGCACTAAGCAATGCCAGGCCGGTGGAGATTGCAATGGTTAGCTGCCTACTAGCTAGTATCTACTAATAGATGGATCGCTTCACGTTGCTGGATCCTTGCACTTTGCTGGATCCTTGCACTTTCACTACAACAAGATAGCAACCGAAAAAGGCACTGCGTGGTGCCGACTCTTAAAGCTTGGTGCTGCTTCTAGCTAGCTAGAAGTTGCTAGCTAGCTACTACAAGCTACTAGTAGCTAACTAGGTCTGATAGCTGGCAAGCAATGTACGTACTTCTAGT
>Ga0163148_10006619_pt1 | contig 11128 bp, 9 predicted proteins | sample OliLakLV19MP7P2_FD_148606 | JGI IMG/M metagenome (GOLD analysis project Ga0163148, IMG submission 148606) | Freshwater microbial mat bacterial communities from Lake Vanda, McMurdo Dry Valleys, Antarctica- Oligotrophic Lake LV.19.MP7.P2 | ecosystem: Environmental > Aquatic > Freshwater > Lake >... | reverse complement strand
AGATGAAACAAGAGCTTGGACTATTAAGATAGGATCTTCAGCACCAGAAGCTGGCCGAGCTATTCACAATGACTTCAAAGAAAAATTTATCAGAGCAGATGTAGTCGCTTCCGACAAGCTTCTGGAGTCTGGCTCGTATGCGAATGCTAAAGCGAAAGGCTATGTCCGAACCGAAGGCAAGGAGTATATAGTAAAGGATGGAGATGTGATTGAGTTTAAGGTATAAATATATGAATATAAAAGTACTTTTTTCAAAAGACTGGACCGATTACGAACTCCTAGATACAGGAGAAGGAGAGAAGTTGGAACGTTTCGGAGAATACACATTCGTACGTCCGTGTGAAAGTGCAATATGGCCTAAGACTATGTCGAAAAAGGAGTGGGAAGGGGCTGATGGAAAATTCTGGAGTTCTAAAGCTGGAGCCAAAGCTGGGTGGAAAATGTCAAGGACGGTCCTTGACAGATGGGGGATGGAGTACAAGGGTATTAAATTCGTAGCATCTCCAACTCCTTTTAGGCATTTAAGCTTCTTCCCAGAACAGGCTCCGCACTGGAATCTTATTGAAGAGAAAATAAAGAGCTCTGGAAGAAGAGTGAAGTTTTTGAACCTTTTCGGATACACCGGAGTGGCCAGTCTTTTTGCGCTTCGCGCGGGAGCTGATGTAACTCACGTTGATGCATCAGCTCAGAGTCTCAAGCTAGCCAAAGAAAATCAAAAACTTTCCAATATGGATGAGCTCCCTATGCGTATCATTGAAGATGATGTGCTTAAGTTTCTAGACAGGGAAATAAAAAGAGGGAACAAATATGACTGCATAATTATGGATCCTCCTAAATTCGGACGAGGTCCAAAAGGAGAAGTCTGGAAGCTCGAAGAGAGTCTGCCCATACTCCTCGAAAAGGTCAAAAAAGTCTTGTCAGACAAGCCTCTTTTCGTAATTCTGACTTCTTACGCTGTTGACGTATCATCACTTTCTCTTGCATATGCGCTCGAAAGTGCTATGAAGGATTTCGGTGGAGAAGCTGAGAGTGGAGAGCTTTGTGTAATTGAAAAGTCTAACAATCGGGCAATCCCACTTGCTAATACCGCAGTCTGGAAAAATCTCTAATATATTGCTATAATAAGCAGATGCAAACACAATCAAAGGTTCTAAAGTGGTCCCTAATTATTGGTATCGTTATTGTACTTAATTTGTTTTTTAATTACACTCTATCCTTAGTCTACTCAGAGCCAGACTATGAAGCTTATTGTCCTAATACTAATCAAGTAGTAGAAGCTGTAAATACTCGTGAGCAATGTATAGATCTGGGTGGGCAGTGGAACGAGAATGTATATGCTCCTGGAGAGAAAAATGTGCCTACTGGATATACTGGATATACTGGATATTGCGATGCGCAGTTTACTTGTAGAGGAGAATACGACGCAGCTCGAAAGGTATACGACAGAAATGTATTCATTACATTGGTACTACTTGGTGCAGTGTGTGTAGCTCTTGGTAGCTTCCTTGTAGGTAACTCGCTTCTCAGCATAGCTCTGTCTATGGCGGGAGTGTTGTCATTTATTATTGCCTCCATGAGGTATTGGAGCTCTGCTGACAATCTAATTAAGGTTATCATTTTAGCTATCGCGCTCTGTATATTAATATGGGTAGCAATGAAGAAATTCAGAGATTAGTATAAATATGGCTAGCGTTTATGACCACAAAAAAATAGAAAAGAAATGGCAGAAAGCCTGGGATAAGGCCAATATCTACAAAACTTCTGACGCTTCTAAAAAGCCTAAATACTATATATTGGATATGTTTCCGTATCCATCCGGAGAGGGTCTACACGTGGGACACCCTAAGGGATATATCGCAACTGATGTAATCTCCCGTATGAAGCGTATGCAGGGATATAATGTTCTTCACCCTATGGGCTTCGACGCCTTCGGTCTTCCAGCTGAGAACTATGCCTTGACGATGAAAGTTCATCCTGAGATAGCAGTCAAGAAAAATATAAAAAGATTTAAAGAACAGCTCGGTGTAATGGGTGTTGACTACGACTGGGGCAGAGAGATAAACACAACCGACCCTAAATACTACAAATGGACTCAGTGGATATTTCTTCAACTTTTCAAAAAGGGTCTTGCCTATGAATCCAACGAGCCAATCAACTGGTGTCCTTCCTGCAAAACAGGTCTGGCCAACGAAGACCTAGAAGCAGGAAGATGTGAGCGTTGCGGAACTCTAGTAGAAAAGAAGCCTCTGCGACAATGGGTTCTTAAAATCACCGACTATGCAGAAAGTCTTTTAAAAGATCTTGATGCGGAAGATAAGGATGGTTTTCCACTTTTAAATTGGCCAGAATATATCAAGGAGATGCAGAGAAACTGGATAGGAAAGAGTGAGGGCGCTGAAATAGAATTTCCTATTTCTGAATCAGAAGAAAAGATAAAAGTGTTTACCACTAGACCAGATACTATTTTCGGTGCGACTTATTTGGTTCTAGCACCAGAGCATCGTCTTGTGCAAGAATTGAAAGGCCAAATTACTAATTGGAGTGAGGTAGAGAATTATATTAAACAAGTCAAAGATAAGGGAGATATAGATAGGCTTGCCACTGATAAAGAAAAGACCGGAGTCGAGCTTAAAGGAATAAAGGTCACAAATCCTGCCAACAAAAAAGAGATATCAGTCTGGATTGCAGACTATGTGCTAGGGAGCTATGGCACAGGAGCTATAATGGCCGTGCCCGCCGACGATGAAAGGGATAATCAATTTGCTGTAAAATTTAATTTGCCTATTGTGATAGATTACAAAAAAGCTGGACTCAAGGATTATGGGCAAACAAAAACTACCTACAAGCTTCGCGACTGGGTCTTCTCTCGTCAGAGATATTGGGGAGAGCCTATACCTCTAATACATTGTGAGAAATGCGGTGTGGTTCCAGTGCTAGAGAAAGATCTTCCTGTGGAGCTTCCAAAAGTAAAATCATATGAACCAACAGGAACAGGGGAGTCTCCCTTAGCTTCCATTTCAAAATGGGTGAATGTGAAATGTCCCAAGTGTAACGGAAAAGCAAAGAGAGAGACCAACACAATGCCACAATGGGCTGGATCTTCTTGGTACTACCTCAGATATATGGATCCAAAGAACAACAAGGAAATGGTGGCTAAGAAAAAAGAACAATATTGGAATACTGTTGATCTGTATGTAGGGGGAGCAGAGCATGCAACTCGACACCTTATATACGCACGCTTCTGGCACAAGTTTCTGTACGACATTAAAGCTATCTCAACTCGGGAACCATTTAAGAAACTTCAAAGCGTCGGATTAATAATGGGTCCTGATGGTAGAAAGATGTCCAAGCGTTTCGGTAACATAATTAATCCTGATGATATCGTAAAGCGATATGGAGCTGATACTTTGAGAATATACGAAATGTTCATTGGTCCATTTGACCAAGCAGCAGCTTGGAGCGAAGAAGCAATCATCGGCCCAAGAAGATTCTTGGAAAAAGTGTGGAGAATACGGGGGAAGCTAAGTAAGAGTTCTTCGCCATCTGTAGAGAAGTTGCTTCACAAGACAATCAAGAAAGTAGGAGAGGACATTAATAATATGAGCTTCAATACTGCTGTCTCTACCTTGATGGTTTGCATCAACGAAATGGACAGAAGTGAAGTAGGAGAAAAAGACTATAAAATACTTTTACAAATTCTTGCACCATTCGCTTCATATATGGCAGAAGAGCTTTGGAATTCTCTAGGAGAAAAGAAATCAATTCATATATCGAAGTGGCCAAAATGGAATCCTAAGTTAATAGAAGACACAGAAGTGAAGATTGCTGTGCAAGTAAATGGAAAAGTGCGAGCAGAAATCGTAATAAGCCTAGAAGATACGGAAAAATATGTCCAAGAAAAGGCTCTCGCAGATGTAAATGTATATAAATACACAAATGGCGCAACTCCCAAAAAAGTTATTTACGTGAAAGGCAGGCTTATCAACATATTGGTGTAGCAGTGCCTGTTGTATTTTAGCTCAAAAGATATATAATTACTTTGTGTAAAGTCGTTCCAATTTATTTATTAATTTCAAATGCCGCGTTTTAATTGTCGTTACGTTGCATGATTTTGTAAAATTATATGTGGTCAAATATTTTAGATAGAATTTCGTTCTTAGCTTTGTTTTTTGTAATTGTTTTGTTACCAGTTTTTTCTCTTCCTTTTACCCAGATTCCAGTAGAGACATCAAAGGGTTTACTCTTGGTTGTGGGTTTGGCTATTTCAATAATATTCTGGGCCGTTGCAAGATTTTCTGATGGAAAGATATCTGTTCCACGAAACTCACTTGTTTTAGCCGGGTTATTGGTTGTATTTACTACACTGCTCTCCGCCTTCTTTGCTGTCTCTCGAGATGTATCTACGTTTGGTATTATGCTCGACATAAATTCTTTCTGGTTTATCTTTGCTGGTTTTCTGCTTATGTTTGCTTGTTCTGTTATTCTGAACGATTCTAAAAGCGCTCGAACCGTACTTTACGGTGTATTATGGTCTGCCGGTGTAGTTTTCGTCTTTCAAGCACTCAGATTCTTTTTCCCGGAAGCTCTTTCCTTTGGAATTTTAGGATCTAAGACTGACAGTGTCTTTGGATCCTTTAACTCCTTAGGTTTGTTTGCCGGATTCGTTATATTGGCCTCACTTCTAGTATTAGACTTCTTTAAAATCTCAAACGTAAAAAAGCTTCTAATCCAAGCCTTAGTTGTGCTTTCTGTTTTAATAGTGGCAGCGGTAAACTTCGTTTTTGCCTGGGAAATTCTTGGGATCTTCGCTCTTATCATATTTGTTTATAAGGTTTCATTCTTGTCTAAGAGAGGGGAGGATGGTGTTGCTAGATCTAGCTTTCCAGCATTTTCTTTTGCTATTGTGATGGTTTCCTTGTTGTTCTTTATGTCCTCTCAATTTGTAGGGAGTTATATTCCAAACAAGCTTAGTTTAGTCAATACAGAGGTAAGTCCTACACTAAGTGCGACCATGTCAGTTGCCAAGTCTGCCCTCAAAGAGAATCCTGTATTCGGAGTTGGGCCAAATAGATTTGGAGAGCTTTGGGCTATGCACAAATCTGCGGATATAAATTCAGGACCTTTCTGGGATTATTCTTTTAATTCTGGTTCAGGGGTACTGCCTACACTAGCAGCCACAACAGGTATACTAGGTGCATTATCTTGGGTTATTTTCTTAGTATTGTTTATAATTGCTGGTATTAAATCAATCTTCTCTAAAAAGGATGGTGCTCTAGATAGTGAAATAACGGCTTTCTTTGTTCTTGCTTTGTATCTATTTATATCAGCCTTCTTCTATTCTGTAGGTTCTGTGTTGTTCCTGTTGGCTTTAGCATTTGCTGGTATATTCGTCGGTCTTTCTGCAAGTCGTCGCGCAGGAGGCACAATTACAATATTGTTCCTAGATGATCACCGCAAGAGTTTCTTCTTTATTCTTTTTTTGGTGTTGGTTATGATTGCAGGAGCCGCCATAACATTTAAGTATATTGAACGTTTTGCTTCTGTGTCTTACTTTAGGCAGACATTGCAGGCTACTACAGTAGAGGAGGCCCAGACCTCAATCGCTCGAGCATTGTCCCTACATAGGAATGATCTATATCTTCGCACATATTCTCAAGTACAATTAGCTAAATTAAATTCTATTGTCGGTTCTGCGAAAGAAAAGCTGACCGAAGCACAGACTGCTGAACTACAGGCTATTATTGGGGATGCAATAAATTCTGCTCAGATGGCGATAGATTATAATACTTCTAATTATTTGAACCATCAAGCTCTTGGAAATGTCTACAGCACTGTTTCTGTGCTCGGAGTTGAAGATGCTTATGAAAGAGCATTGGAGTCTTACAATAAAGCTAAGGAGCTAAATCCCCTTAACCCAGGTATTGACCTTGCTATTGCTCGGACAGCACTAAATGGCAACAAGCTTACAGAAGCTAGAGAATACGCAAACAAGGCTCTTGTTGTTAAGCCTAACTTTATTGATGCACTACTTACCCTTTCTCAGATTGCTAGAGCAGAAAATAAAAATACTGAATCTATTAACTTTGCAGAGCAAGCACTCGCCCTAGCTCCAAAAAACCAAGATTTAATTGATTATGTAGCTGCACTTAAGAGTGGTAATACTAACACTACTCCACCTATAACCCCAACAGATACAGATATAATAGCTGAATAAGAGAAGGATGGAGAAGATACTTAGAATTTTCGGCAGAGAGTATAGCAGCATCAACCAAGCTGCCTTACTCTTGGGCTCCTTTGCCTTCCTGTCTCAAATTCTTGGACTTTTCCGAGATAGATCGATAGCTCACTTTATAGGTCCGGGCGGAGAGCTTGATGCATATTATGCTGCTTTCCGCGTACCTGACTTAATATTTATTTCTATTGCTTCAATGGCTTCTGTGACTGTGCTGATACCTTTTATCTCCGCTAAGATGAGCGAGGGCAAGGTTACAGCTGAAGCGCGTAAATTCCTAAACGATATATTTACTGTATTCTTCGCCCTTATGGTTTCTATTTCGATCGTGGCTTTTTTTGTTTTGCCGCATTTGATGTTTATGATAGCTCCAGGGTTTAATGCAGAAGGGCAGGAGACCATAATCTTGCTTTCTAGGATTATGTTATTGTCACCGATATTTATGGGTCTTTCCAATCTCTTTGGTACAGTGACTCAGCTTTTTCGTCGGTTTATTATTTATTCTCTTAGTCCCATTCTATATAATCTTGGAATAATTCTAGGAGTGGTGGTGCTTTATCCTGCTTTTGGTATAGATGGATTAGCAATAGGAGTTGTTTTGGGTGCATTGATGCATTTCTTGGTGCAAGTCTTCGCCTCTATGAATTCTGGCTTTATTCCTAAGTTTACATTGTCTATCGACTTTAACGAGATACGCAAGTCTGTGGCTACTTCTCTTCCTCGCACACTAGGGCTCGCTCTTAACAACATCGCACTTATCTCAATAGTGGCGCTAGCTTCTTATCTCAAGCCTGGCTCTATTTCTATTTTCAGTCTTTCTTTAAACTTGCAATCTGTACCACTCAACATCATCGGTATATCATATGCAGTAGCAGCTTTCCCTACACTTGCTAAGTCTATCGCTATGGGCAATAAGGATGACTTCAAGACTTATCTTAAGTCTTCCGCTAGAGCGATAGTCTTCTGGTCTATACCCATAACATTTTTATTTATTGTGCTTCGAGCTCAGATAGTGCGTACCATACTAGGCTCACCATCTTTTTCTTGGGATGACACTCGACTCGTAGCAGCCTCATTGGCTATCTTCTCTGTTTCTATATTGGCCCAAGGAATGATAGCCCTTATTGCACGGGCCTACTATGCCAAAGGGGATACCAAGCGCCCACTAGTGGTAAATCTTATTTCATCTGTGTCGATAATAATTCTCGCTTTTGTATTCTCTTATGCTTTCGAGCATATGCTTGTGTTTAGATATTTCGTCGAATCTCTGCTCAAGGTCTCCGACATAGAAGGCACTGCAGTCTTGATGCTTCCGCTCGCATATTCTTGCGGGACAATACTTAACTTTATTTTGTCTTGGTATTTTGTAAGGAAAGATATTATGCAAGGGGAGTCCTTTATAACCAAGACATTCTTTCAGTCTCTCGGAGCATCTTTTTTCCTTGGGCTCGTGTCTTACCTGAGCCTGAACGCTCTCTCCCCAGTATTCGGCACTACTACTTTCTGGGGAGTGTTCTTACAGGGATTAATATCTGGAATCTTGGGTATTGTCGCTGGCGTGGCTGTCTTGCATCTGTTTAAGAACGAAGAGTTAAAGGAGCTTACTAAGACCCTTCATACTAAGTTCTGGAAAGCCAAAGTCCTAGCCCCATCTCAAGACGGGCTTTAAAAATTAGGTTTTTTATGATATATTTCCGTCATGTCTTTCAGAAGACGCTTTTCTCTATGAGCTTAAAAAATATCAGAAACTTTTCAATCATAGCGCACATTGACCATGGTAAATCCACCTTGGCTGATAGGATGCTCGAAATCACGCATACTATCGAGGCGCGTAAGATGCGCGACCAAGTCTTAGACTCTATGGAGCTCGAGCGTGAACGAGGTATTACCATCAAGATGCAGCCAGTAAGAATGGAGCATTCTCTAAACGGGGAAGACTATATCCTTAACTTAATTGATACCCCAGGGCACGTGGACTTCTCTTATGAGGTCTCTCGAGCCTTAAAGGCCGTAGAGGGCTCTATTCTCTTAGTCGACTCTACCCAAGGCGTGCAGGCTCAAACCCTTACTACGCTAGCTATGGCTCGCGAGGGAGGGCTTAAGATTATACCTGTGCTTTCTAAGATAGATTCGCCACTCTCTAGAGTCTCTGAGATTAAAGAAGAGGTTGTAAAGCTCCTAGACTGTGATCCAGACGAAATATTGCTTGTATCTGGCCGAACTGGCGAGGGGGTAGAGAAGCTCTTAGAAGAAGTGATAAAAAGAGTCCCTGCACCCACAGAAACTTATGAAGGAGATAATGCTCTTAGGGCCTTGGTATTTGATTTTCAATATTCTAACCACAGAGGGGTGATAGTATTCGTGCGCATACTCGATGGTCAAGTTAAGAAAGGAGATAGTTTATTATTCTCTGTTTCAGGTGAGAAGTTTACCGCTCTCGAAGTAGGGACATTCTCACCCGAAGAAACTTCAAAAGAATTTTTATCTTCTGGCGAGACAGGCTACATAGTAACAGGGATCAAGAAGCCTGGTATTGCATCAGTGGGAGATACTATTACTAAAGCCAATAACCCCCTACCAGCCCTTGCTGGCTATCTGCGACCTGTGCCTGTGGTCTGGGCATCTGTCTTTCCTGAAGACGCAGACGACTTTGCTCTACTTAAGCTTTCTTTAGGCAAGCTTAAGCTATCAGACTCAGCTTTTTCTTTCGAAGAAGAGTCTTCTGGCTCGCTCGGTAAGGGCTTCCGACTAGGATTCCTTGGAATGCTTCATCTCGAAATTATTACCGAGCGCTTGCGACGAGAGTTCAGTCTAGACTTAGTTATTACTACACCTTCGATTACTTATGAAGTAGTGTTGAAAAATGGCAAAAGGGAAAAGATATATTCTCCATACTTTTTTCCAGACGATAGCGAGATAGATACTGTTTTTGAGCCTTGGGTCAAGATTAAGATTATCGTGCCTATAGAATATGTGGGTAACATAATGCAGCTCTTGTTTGACCACGAAGGAGAAGTGGGAGACATAGAAAACTTTGGAGACAATCGTTCTTCCATATTTGTGAAAATGCCTCTGCGTGAGCTTATGAGAAACTTCTTTGATGAATTAAAGAGTACTTCTTCTGGTTATGGCTCTATATCTTATGAAATAGAAGACCTTAGAGAGGCTAAGGTGACTCGCCTTGATATATTGGTTGCCGATGAAGTGGTGCCGGCTTTTTCTCGGGTTATTTCACAGAAGAGGGTAGAGGAAGAAGCAGAGAAGGCTGTTGAGAAACTGCATAAAATTTTACCAAGACAGATGTTTACCCTCAAGATACAAGGTATGGCCTTAGGCAGAATTATTTCATCTCGTACTATTTCCGGAATGAAAAAGGACGTCACTCAGCATATGTATGGAGGAGATATTACCCGTAAGATGAAACTTCGCGAAAAGCAAAAGAAAGGTAAGAAGAAAATGAAGGAACGAGGACGAGTAAATATATCCCAAGATATATTCTTGAAGATGATGCAGAACGGGGAAAATTAATTTACTGCGGGCTAAAGATTGGAGAGTAAAGCAATATCATACTTATGATGATAAGTATGCTTACTAGCGCCCATACGAACTGAATTTTCTTTTGGTGTTTTTTATTGAAAAGCATGTCATAATATTAGCATAATATGAGAAATCTTCAAGGCAAGAGCAAATTAAAGAGATTTTTTGAATCCTGGCCTGTTTTAATAGTACTTTCTTTCCTTATGGTGTTTTTCACTTGGCAGCTTTTTGGATTCTGGAATAAGCTTCAAGACACTAAGCAAAATAGACAAAATTCGGAAGATAAGCTCAGTGAGCTAAGGGCAAGCTATGCGAGTTTAGCCAATAGCATATCTTCTCTTGAGACAGAAGAAGGTATTGATGAAAATATTCGTAACAAATTCGGTTTAGCCAAAGAAGGTGAGGGGGTAATAGTAATAGTTGAAGACCCTAATAATGGAAATAAGACGCCAGCACCGAAAGAAAACTGGCTCAAAAAATTTTTCACTAATTTGTTCGACTAGTAGAGTGTGATATAATTAGCCTATGGATACTTTAATAGTTAGTCAATCTATATTTTATATTGTTTCTTCTGTAGCTATAATCGTCCTAGGAATTTTCCTTGGGATGGCTATATACCAGCTTCTTCGCATACTTAAAAACACAAGATATATATCTGATGATATTAGTGACACATATACTAAAACCAAAAGGGGTATTGTTAAGGCCATTAGCTCCATCTTTGGAGGCAAGAAGAAGTCCTCCAAATAGGGTTGTTTTACACCTTCTATGTTTGTGATATAATAGGTGGATTACCAAATAATTTATTAAAATATATGCAAAACGTAACAATTTATTCAACACCATCTTGTCATTTCTGTCATATGGCCAAAGATTTCTTTAAAGAGAAAAATGTGCCATTTACTGACTACGATGTAGCTGCTGATTCATCCAAAAGAGAAGAAATGATGGAAAAGAGTGGTCAGATGGGAGTACCTGTCATCATCATAGGTAATGACTTAATCGTAGGCTTCAATAAGCCAAAGATTTCGGAGTTGTTGGGTCTTTAAATATACCCCACTCTGGCTGCCGTCGTAGTTCAATGGATAGAACAGTCCCGTCCTAAGGGGTAGATGTAGGTTCGATTCCTGCCGACGGCACAGCTTTGATTTTTTTAATCATTTTTGCTAGTATCTATCTATGTCACCCGAAGAAAAAGAACTCTTACAGCGTAGTGTAACATTGGCTGAAGAGAACAATAGGATTCTTCATGCGCTTCATAAGCATATGAAAATTCGACGGGCGCTGAGTATTGCTTATTGGGTGCTAATTGTTGGAATAGCAGTAGGAGCCTTTTACTTCGTAGAGCCTTTCGTAGGC
>Ga0163148_10006614_pt1 | contig 11130 bp, 8 predicted proteins | sample OliLakLV19MP7P2_FD_148606 | JGI IMG/M metagenome (GOLD analysis project Ga0163148, IMG submission 148606) | Freshwater microbial mat bacterial communities from Lake Vanda, McMurdo Dry Valleys, Antarctica- Oligotrophic Lake LV.19.MP7.P2 | ecosystem: Environmental > Aquatic > Freshwater > Lake >... | reverse complement strand
CGCGTCGCGAACCTTGCGCGTCGCAACACTGCTTACTGTCTTGGATCCTTTGGCTAAGTCGATTTCGATTTGGTGGAATGATAACAAAGACGCAAGTCTCGTTGCCAAGCGTTTAGCGCTTAATGTTGAGCAAGCGTCGCAATTCAAAGATTTCCACGCAGGGCTGACTAAAGATACTCAGACGCATTGGCAGGCGTTTATGGCGTTCGGCAAGGCGGTGCAGTTGGTTTACAATGTTGAGGATCACAAGCTTCCGACAGCGCAGCTTGCAGCCGCGCTGGACACGGCTGAACAGGCTTGGCGTACTCCCGATCTTAAGCTTCGATTTTTGATGGCGTTAGAGCTTTGGTATTTGAAATGCCTAGCTAGCGGCGAAAACGACGCCGAAAGTCGTGCGCTAATTGTCGCGAAAATTGCAGAGTTAAAAGAAGCATCGGAGGACCCTGCATCGAAGGTTTGGGCTCAGACTGCGATCGATCTTGACGGGGAAAGGCCCACAAAGTCTTCGATGAAAATGTGGGAAGCGATTGACGCGAAACCTGCAGCGCCAAGGTGAAATGGTGCGACACCCACGCTTAATTTGTATTGGAGATTGGCTCATCGGGCTGACCTTCCTTGTTGCCGCTGTCTTGAAATTGTGGCCTGGCAAAGATCCGGCTACGATCTGGGGGGCGTTTGAGAGAAACCATGCGCGGGTCGCGATCGCCGTCGTTGCGATGGAGTTAATCGTCGGCATCATGCTGATGACGGGGGCGTTGAAGCAAGTTGCCCGCGCCGCGGCGATGATGATGCTGGCGGCGTTCTCGATCGTCTTAGTCCGCGAGTTAATGCAAGCCGCGCCCAAGGCCTGCGGCTGCTTCGGCGCTTTGACGGCCTCGACGACCGAACCGCGCGTAGCGCTGGCGACTTCATTGGGTTGGAACGCATTGCTGCTCGTGTTGTGCCTGGCTGCCTGGTGTGCGAGTCCGCCGCCGGCGCGCCTCCACGCTGTTGAATGAAAGGCGGGACGATTAATGAAGTGCAAGTCGAACGACGGCTGCCGCGGCTTCTCCCTGGTCGAGTTGTTGGTAGTCATTGGCATTGTCGGCGCGCTCATCGCGATATTGCTGCCGACGGTGATGTATGCCCATTCGCGCGCCCGTTCGACCCAGTGCCAGAGCAACATGCGGCAGATCGGCATCGCGTTCGTGACGTATGCTTCCCAAAATCAGGGTCGGGTACCGCGCTGCAACGCTTTCTACATCCCGGGCGGGAATCCGCAATGGCACCCTCATTTTCCGAGCTGGGTCGCAGGCGTGGGACGGATAATGCTGGGCCGGCCATTGACGTCGTGGGATGAATTGCAGCGGATCGGCGCGATGCACTGCCCGGAACACCCCCGACGCGACGTGCCAACCAGCTACAACCTCAACGCGTTTTCGTTTGAAACGCAACCCGACTGGCGCGGCTCGCCGCCAATGCGGCTGGACGCGGTTAAGAACCCGAGCGCTGTGCCCTGGCTGATGGAAACGCCGGACGAATACATAGGCGGCAGCCTGTTGTCTCATTCGGTCGAGCTTGAGCACGTCCGCACGGTTGAGACGCCGCAGCAGTTGATCGAGCGGCTCAGCTGGATTCGGCACCGCAATTCGAGCAACGTCCTGTTCGCCGACGGCAGCGTGCGGCTTGTCGACAAACGCGGCTTGCCGCTCAAAGCCTACGATGACGGAATTCGAAATCGAATGTGGAAGTAGCAGCGCCGACATCACGCGAACGTATGTGCGGCAGCAGGTGAAGAGTAAGTTTGTGGTGATGGAGTGAGGCGAAATGATGAATGCGGAATGATGAATGATGAATGAGTGAAGGATACGGATCGGGTGCCACGATATGAGCTTTAGCTCAAGACGTGCGGAAACGATCGGCGCGATTTGGGTTAACGCGATTTTTCCGGCTCGCACAACAAGTTGTGCACAAGCTTATTGTCGTGGAGAACTTTTGCGGCACTACTTGGCCCGAGAGCCAAGTAGTGGCACCCATGCATTACCGCCGACGTCGCAATGTAGCCAACGCGCCGAATGCGATGACGGCGGCACCGGCAGGTTCTGGAATCGCGCTGCGGGGCAGGTCGGCGGCGTTGAGGACGCGGCCGAAGTTGGCGGCTAAGGCGGTGAAGTCGTCGAGGTTAATGACGCCGTCGAGCGTGTAATCGCCCTGAACCCACAAGCGGTTGTTCTGGCCGAAGCTGGCGGCGAGCACGGTGAAATCGTTGAGGTCGACGTTGCCATCGAGGTTGGCGTCGGCGGGAAGATACGGCCGGCGGTCGACGAGCAGTTCGACGGCGTCCACGCCCGGATACAGCAGGGCCAGCACGCCGTCGCCATAAACGCCGGTGCTCACTTCGGTCCACGACGCGCCGATGCGCTTGATGATGCGATATCGCCCGTCGGCGGGCACCGGTGCCATCCACAGCGACGGGTCGGCGGCATCGCGAAATGCCACCGTGGGAAGCGGGCGCCACCCGGTCGGCAGGTCCGGGCGTTCGGCGCGGCCGAGGCCGGCAACATTGTAATAGCTCGTCATCTGCGTCGGGTATGTGCTCAGCACGCTGCTGCTGTACCACCACACATGGCCGGCGACGGCGGGCGTGGTTGCGCGAACGAGGTTAACCATCTGCTGCGCTTCGGCCCATGAAACCAGCGGCGAAGTGTTGATGGCAATGCCGGCGGCAAAGTCGGCGCGTCGGTTGCCCATGTATTGGATCTGGCCTTGCGTGGTAATGGTGCCGGTGCCGTCCCAGTCGCGATTAAAATCGTTGTAGGTGGCGCGGTACACCTGCGGAATGATCTCGTCGAACATCCCCAGTTGTTGCCACTGCGGCCAGTCGACCAGGTAATTGTCGTAAGCCCACCCCCCGACGGCAGGCGATGAACTGACAATCATCCCCGGCCGTTCGGCTTTAACGGCGGCGATGATCTCTTGTGCAAACGACGTGACCTTTCCGGCGCGCCATGCTTTGAACTGTGAATCATTGTAGCTCGTCGGCAGTTGCCGTCCGGTCTCGGCGAGGTATTGCGCGCGGGTGTAATCGTCGTAACCAAACTGCACCGGCCAGGCGAGGCGATCGTCAAATTGAATGCCGTCCAGGTCGTAATTGCGCACGGCTTCGAGCACCACGTTTTTCATCAGCGTGCGCACTTCGGGAACCAGCGGGTTCATCCACGTAAAGCTGTTGGAAGTGTTGGTGTAAGCACCGGCCGAGTCCTTCAACAGCCAACCGCGGTCTTTCATGTAGGTGGCAAGTTGATTGGTGGCGGTTCCGGGGTTGCCGAATTTGGCGGCCAAGCCGTATTCAAACCAAGCGATGTTGTTCAGGCCATTGCGATGACTTTGGATAAGCGTTTCGGAAAGCAAGTCGCGCGTTTGCACCGGCACGCCCGGCGAGGGGTTGATCTTCATCGCCACGCCGATGGTATTGAGCATCGTCTGGCTGGGGAACTCGGTATAGCCTTCCTTCCAGACCTCAACGTAGGTTGTGTTCAAACCGATGTTACGCAGGCTCTGCATGGTGGCGGCGGTGTTGGTGGGGGTGGCGATGGCGGTGTTTGCGGTCGTCGTCAGCCAGGTTCCACGCAACTCAGGGGTCGCCCCCAGCGCCTGGGCAGCGGTGAACGATAGACCGAGCGAGAGGGCATAGATTCGCATCGATTAAATTATAGCATATTGTTTTGACTTTGCAGTATAGTAAATCCACTTTGGAGTGCTGAATTGTTCGATCGGCCACGCGGGTTTTGTGCAGGCCGGAAAAGTCGTATGATCGCGCCACGTTCGTCGAACTCAACCTCAGCAGATACTTATGACCAGTTCTATGGCAACTCAACCTTTTCACTTGGCAATTGTGGGTGGCGGCGGGATTTCGCGGGCGCATGTGAACGCGGCTAGGTCCAGCAACGAAACCATAGTCATCTCGGCGGTGGTTGACCCGGCGGAAACGGCCCGAAAAGCCATCTGCGATGCGACCGGCTGCCGGGGCTTCCCCAACGTCGAAGAAATGCTTGCCGACGAAGGGAATGATCGCACGATCGACGGTTTGGTGGTCTGCACCCCGCCCAGCGTGAGGCTCCCGATTATTGAGGCCGCGCTGGGTCGCGGCATTGCGGTGCTCGCTGAAAAACCCATCGCCCACACGCTGGCCACGGCCCACAAACTCGCCGAACTTTCAAGAAAATATCCCCAAACGACGGCGGTTGTGGGCTACTGCCACCGCTTCGTGCCGGCGATTGAAGAGATGAAGCGGCAGATCGATGCCGGCGAACTCGGCACCATGCTGCGGTTCGAAAACACCTTTGCCTGCAGCATTCCCGGCATGCAAGACAAGTGGATGAGTGACCCGGCGGTGAGCGGTGGGGGAAGCTTCATCGATACCGGCTGCCATAGCCTTGACCTTTACTATCACCTGTTCGGCGAAGGCAAGGTGGTCGGCGCCACCCTGCACCGCGAATGGAAGAATCGCGGTGAAAGCAATGCGACGGTTCTGCTGCGTGGCACGGGCGATTTTGCGAGCGTGGCCGGGGTGATTCAATCGGGGTGGCTGGAGCCGGCGCGGTTTGTTGTAACTGTTGTTGGCACCAAGGGTTTGCTGACGTATGACTACGACAAGCCGACCGAGTTGAGGCACGCCCCATCCGACGGCGCACCGCGCGCGATTCCAGTCGAATCGCATGAAATTCGCTTCGACCGACAGTTGGCCGCGTTCGCCGACCGGTCGACCGGAGGGCGGACGGGATCGCAAATGGCCGATTTTGAGCAGGCGACCCAAGTGGCCGAAATGGTCGACGCGGTCTTGAAGAATGCTGTCGTTATATAATATAAGGCGTACTTGCTGCTGTCGATTGAGTGTGGGTTTCGAGCAAAGAATCAGCAGCTCACGCAGCTGCGTAAGCTGGTGATTCTTCGTCCAAAACTTCGTGCAAGGGTCGTAGACATGAGCGCCGCGTTGCAAAGCAAGTACAAAGTGGAAACGCCGGTCACCCCCGCATCGGCGACATTGGTCGAAAAGATTCCGACGACCGTCTATTCCTCCAACACCCAGGCCGCCCGCGCCGCCGCCTATGAGATTGCCGAGATCATCCGCACCAAGCAGGCGCGGGGGGAAGTGCCCGTGCTCGGGCTGGCCACCGGCAGCACGCCGGTGGGTGTGTATCGCGAGCTGATTCGTATCCACAAAGAAGAAGGGCTGTCGTTCAATAACGTCATCACCTTCAACCTCGATGAATACTACCCCATGCCGCCGACCGAACTGCAGAGCTATCGGCGGTTCATGGAAGAGCAGTTGTTCGATCACATCGACATCGACAAAGCGCGCACGCATGTGCCCAATGGCACTTTCACGGTCGATCAGGTGATTCAGCATTGCCACGAATACGAACGCATGATCAAAGACGCCGGCGGGATTGATCTGCAGATACTGGGCATCGGGCGAACCGGCCACATCGGGTTCAACGAACCGGGCAGCACGCGCGAGAGCAAGACGCGGCTGATCATGCTCGACAAGCTCACCCGCAACGATGCCGCCGGCGATTTCTTCGGCATCATGAACGTGCCGCGCCGCGCCATCAGCATGGGCGTCGATACCATTCTGAACGCGCGGCGCGTCATCCTGCTGGCGTTCGGCGAACACAAGGCCTCGATCATCCAACGCGCGGTGGAAGGCGACGTGAGCAGCAGCGTATCGGCATCGTTCCTACAGCTTCATCCCAGCGCCAAGATCGTGCTCGACGCAGCCGCCGCCAGCGAACTCACACGGTTTAAGACGCCGTGGCTCATTGGGCCGATGGACGAATTCGGGCTGACATGGGATAAAGCGCAAACGCGCAAGGCGGTGGTCTGGCTGGCGCAGACGGTCAACAAGCCGCTGCTCAAACTCACCGACGAAGACTACAACAACTACGGCCTGGGCGAGCTGATCGCCAGCCGCGGCGGAGCTTACGATATCAACATCGAAGTGTTCAAGGCGATGCAGAACACCATCACCGGCTGGCCCGGCGGGAAGCCCGCGCAGCAGAAGGGGGACGCGCAACCCGTCAAGCACGCCAGCGATGCATTCCCCAAGCGCGTCGTACTCTTCAGCCCGCACCCGGATGATGATGTGATCAGCATGGGCGGCACATTCATCCGTTTGTGCGAGCAGGGGCATGATGTGCATGTGGCGTACCAAACCAGCGGCAACATTGCGGTGTTTGATGATGCCGCAAGGCGTCACGCCGACTTCGCCGCCGAGTTTTGCCGCGAGTTTCATCTGCTGGGCGAAGGGCAGGCCAATAAGATCGAAGACCACATTGAGCGATTCATTCGCAGCAAGCAGGTGCAGGATGTGGATACGCCGGAACTGCTGAAAATCAAAGGCCTCATCCGGCGCAGCGAGGCCCGCGCGGGCGCGCGGCACAGCGGGGTGAAGGAAGAGAATATCCATTTCCTGGACATGCCGTTCTACGAAACCGGCCGGGTGCGCAAGAAGCTCATCAGCGAAGAAGATGTGCGCATTGTGACTGACATCATCCGGGAGATTCAGCCCCACCAGATTTACGCCGCCGGCGATTTGGCCGACCCGCACGGCACGCACCGGGTGTGTCTTGAAGCGATTTTCGAAGCCCTGAATCGCCTGAAAGATGAACCGTGGATGCCAGGTTGCGACCTGTGGCTGTATCGCGGCGCCTGGCACGAGTGGGGCGTGGATGAAATTGAAATGGCCGTGCCCATCAGCCCCGATGAACTGCTGCAGAAGCGCGTCGCCATTCTCAAGCACGAAAGCCAGCGCGTGGCGATGTTCAGCGGCAGCGACACTAGAGAGTTCTGGCAACGCGCCGAAGACCGCAACCGCGGGACGGCGAAGAAATACGACGACCTGGGCCTGCCGCAGTACGAAGCGATCGAAGGCTTCGTGAAGTGGAAGGGGCCCGCGAAGAGTTAGATGTTGGCCGCAGATGAACGCAGATGAACGCAGATGAATTCAAGAGGTAGCGTTTAAAAAACCAGGGTTCACTCAGGTCGATCAAAACCTTCGTCGGATCTTGAAACGATCTCCGATTTGAAACGACAAACCTCTCTCCCATCCGCGTTAATTTGCGTTCATCCGCGGCTAACTGTCTCTTGAGATGGAACGAATCATGATCGGCATAGGCATCATCGGTTTGGGAGTCATGGGCACCACGCACCTCGCCGCCTACGCCGCGGCGGAAGCCGCCGGATATTCCTGTTCGTTGCGAGCAGTGTGCGATGAAGATGCCGCGCGCCGCGCCGGCAAATCCGCGCAGGCCGGCAACATGCAATCGGGCAAAGCGTTGTTCGATCCCGCCGTCGTGACCGCTTACGAAAAGCCCGACCAACTGCTTGCCGATCCGAACGTGCATTTAGTCAGCATTTGCACGCCGACGTGGACGCATGTTGACCTCGCCATAGCCGCGCTGGCGGTCGGCAAACATGTGCTGGTGGAGAAGCCCGTTGCCATCACCACCGAGCCGGTTCGCCGGCTGCTCGAAGCGTCGAAGCAATCGAACAAACTCATCATGCCCGCGATGTGCATGCGATTCTGGCCGGCGTGGGCGTGGCTGAAGGACGCGATCGACACGAGCAAATTTGGAAAACTCCGCGCGTTAAACCTGCAGCGCGTCGGCTCGCTGCCGGCGTGGTCGACGTGGTTCGCCGACGATCGGCTGAGTGGCGGGGCGATTGTCGATCTGCATATACACGACGTTGATTTCATTCGCTTCGCCGTCGGCCGCCCGACCGCCGTCACCAGCGCCGGGCATGCCCATCATGTGAGCACAATCTATCACTACGACGACGAGCGCTTGCACGTGACCGCCCAAGGCGGCTGGCTCAGTCCCGGCACCCCATTTCGGATGCGCTACATTGCCGAATTTGAACAAGCCACGGCCGATTTTGAATTAGCGCGCGATCAACAGCTTTTGATATGTCAGAATGGAAACGCTGAAGCGGTGGAAGTGGGAAAGCAAACCGGCTACGACTACGAAGTGCGTCATTTGCTAGAAGCCATCAAGTCCCAAAACACGCTGGGTCTGAGCCTTAGCGCCGCCCCGGCTACGGCTCCGGTTCGTTCAAGATCGCCCCTCCGCGCTTCACTGGAAGATGCGGTCGACGTGGCGATTATTCTGGAAACCGAATCCTACGCCGCCGAATGCGGCCGGCGGGTCGCGATCACCTGGGGCGTGGATGAACCACCGGGGCATTGAAAATCGCGGGAATTTCAGAAGTTTAACGAAGTTCATCAGGCGTGGGTTTCATGCAGGCAAAGGCGACCTGCGAATGCGACGGTCTGTTACTACGAGAAAGTATCCGGGAACCAAATTCTCGACATGTGGCCATGCGTCTTGAAATCGCTTTAGGCGTTCTTGCTCCGTTGCAAGAGTAAGCCGCAGCAAAACGACGCCGACGGCCGGCAATCGGCGCAGGAATATCAGGTTGCCAAAATCCTTGTCGGCCGTGACGATAACTCTGTCTTCCCGCAAAGCGAGTTGAAGCAACTCCGGGTCGCTCGTTGCGGGGGGCAATTCACCGGCATGAACGCAGTCATGGCCGGCTGCGACAAGATAATCGCGCAGGCTTCGGCTGATATGCGCATCAAGCAGCAACTTCATGTCGAATAAACCAACTCGTCTCGCCGCAACAAAGCTGCCGCATATCCCTGTGCTGCTCGAATGTGTTCTGGCTTGAGCCCGATATGCTCGCTGACGAGCTCTTTCTCATCGGCGCCTTGAGCGAGACGCTCAAGAATAAACTCCACCGTGATCCGTGTGCCTTTGAATATCGGTTTGCCACCGCCAGTATTGGGGTTTGATTCGATGTAATCCTGCCAGTTAATCATGCGGTTGCCTCACCACAATTGTATCACATAGTTCAATATTCTTCGTCACCGCCTGCGTGAAGGCAGTTTCACGGTGCCGCGGCAGTTGTCGTGAGAGAGATGCAGCAGCGCATCACTTGGAATGCCCTGCAAGAACCTTCCAAATTCCTCGAGGAAAATCGATTTCTACATATGTTTAATAATCGCTTCCCCAAACTCGCTACATTTTAACTTCGTCGCGCCTTCCATCATGCGATGGAAATCGTAGGTAACTGTTTTAGCGGTGATGGCGCCGTCCATGCCTTTGATGATTAAGTCGGCAGCTTCGATCCAGCCCATGTAGCGCAGCATCATTTCGCCCGACAGAATGAGCGAGCCGGGGTTCACCTGATCGAGGTTGGCATATTTCGGGGCCGTGCCGTGCGTGGCTTCAAAAATCGCGTGGCCGGTGAGGTAATTGATGTTAGCGCCCGGCGCGATGCCGATGCCGCCGACCTGCGCCGCCAATGCGTCGCTTAAATAATCGCCGTTGAGGTTCAGCGTGGCGATCACGTCGAAGTCTTTGGCGCGCGTCAGCACCTGTTGCAGGGTGATATCGGCGATGCTGTCTTTGATCATCAGCTTGGCTTTCCACTTGCCGTCGCCGTGGGTTTGGCCGATTGATGAGAGAACGGCTTCCACTTCCTTGACGATCTTGCCTTGTTGATCGGGTGTCATCATGTCGTAGCCGGGATCGATCATCTTTGCATTCGCTTCGGCGGTGAGGGTTTTGCTGGCGTCTTTGTTGCCGAGGATCCAGCTTTCGCGTTCGGTCACCACGTCGTTTCGATAAAACTGCGTGGCGACGTTGTAGCCCCAATCTTTAAACGCCCCTTCGGTAAACTTCATAATGTTCCCCTTATGCACCAGCGAAACGCTCTTGCGCTTGTTCTTCAACGCGTAGCCGATGGCGCTATGCACGAGGCGTTCGGTGCCGAGGTAGCTCACCGGTTTGATCCCGATGCCCACCTGCAGTGAAACATCGCGCTTCGCGGCGCCGACCGATTCGAGCACGCCTTGCCAACTGTTGGAGGCATCGAGCGTGCCGAAGCGGACCTTCTTAAAATCTTTCGGAAACTCTTTGGCGATGAAATCCAGCAGCTTTTGCGATTCCGGCGAGCCGGCGGCGTATTCGATGCCGGCGTAAATGTCTTCGGTGTTCTCGCGGAAGATCACCATGTCTACATCGCCGGGCTTCTTCACCGGCGACGGCACGCCCGCGAACCAGCGCACGGGGCGCAGACATACATAAAGATCAAGAATCTGCCGCAGCGCCACGTTGAGCGAGCGAATCCCGCCGCCCACGGGCGTGGTGAGTGGGCCTTTGATTCCCACAAGGTAAGTGCGGAATGCATCAAGGGTTGCATCGGGAAGCCAGTTCTGGGTTTTGTTGAACGCCTTCTCGCCGGCCAGCACTTCGTGCCAGTGGATTTTCTTCCTCCCGCCGTAAGCCTTGGCGACGGCGGCATCGAACACCTTCACGCTAGATTTCCAGATATCCGGCCCGGTGCCATCGCCTTCGATGAACGGAATAACGGGTTGATCGGGAACATTAAGTTTGCCCGCTTGCATCGTAATCGTTTGGCCGGCCATGGTTGGTTTCCTCCAGAGTTAGCTCGGGTTTCGTAAAATCGAGCCGGGCATTATGGCGGAAATGGGCGTGACAGAAAAGGCTGGGCGTAGGTTGTGGGTTGCAGATTGTAGGTCGTTTGAAGCGCGCCGGCACTGGAGCCGTCGGAAGGGTTGAACGTTCTTCCAACCTACAACCTACAACGAACCACTCACTACCGCCGGCATTCGTCTTCCCCGCGTTTGAATCGTAAGATCAACACGGATGCCACAACGTCCGTTCCTCACCGCGCGGTGGAGCAATCTCGGTCTCGTGAATTATGCGGTCGATCCGGCGTTGCTCGCGCCCGATCTCCCGCCGGGGTGTGAGCTTGATCTGCGCGACGGACGGGCGTTCGTGTCGCTTGTCCTCTTTGATTTTCTGGACACGCGCGTGAAGGGCATTCGCTGGCCGGGGTATGTGAACTTTCCTGAGATCAATCTGAGGTTTTACGTGCGACATCAGGGCGAGCGCGGCGTGTGCTTCATTCGCGAACTGGTGCCGCGGCGGTTCATCGCGTGGGTGGCGCGGACGCTGTACAACGAGCCTTACACCGCGACGGCCATGCGCAGCGAGATCGGTCAGGATAAAACCCACATCGAAGCCGATCACCATTTCTGGTTCGCGGGCAAGTGGCAGGTGG
>Ga0163148_10006611_pt1 | contig 11134 bp, 11 predicted proteins | sample OliLakLV19MP7P2_FD_148606 | JGI IMG/M metagenome (GOLD analysis project Ga0163148, IMG submission 148606) | Freshwater microbial mat bacterial communities from Lake Vanda, McMurdo Dry Valleys, Antarctica- Oligotrophic Lake LV.19.MP7.P2 | ecosystem: Environmental > Aquatic > Freshwater > Lake >... | reverse complement strand
GCCAATGAAACGAGAGTTGGAGACCTACGCGTTCGACGCCACTACTGAAACCTTCAAGGTTGAAGGTAGCGACGGACGGACAGTCACGGCGTTGGCTGTGCCATTCGACGCGTTGCCGAACGATGGACGCAGGATAGCGTTTCTTCCTGGTTCGTTTAAGAACACGATTAATGGCTCACGCCAGACGGCGGTGCCGTTCTACGGGCTGCATCCTTCTCCGATGGCAGACGAACTTCCAGTAGGCCACTCGATCGAGCTAACCGAAACTGCCGCTGGTTTGATCGCCAAGTTCCGTATCTCCAACACTCCACGCGGCAACGATGTCCTAGAGCTAATCAAGGACGGCACCCTTCCTGGTGTCTCCGTTGGCGTCGTTCCACTCCGGCACCGTAAGGCTGGTGGCCGGATCGAATTCCAAGAGGTCAAGCTCGCTCACGTAGCGGGTGTCCCAGATCCTGCGTTCAACTCACCTGTCTTGTCGGTGCATTCGTCGCAGCATGATGGTGAGCGTATGAGTCTTTCGCAGGCTCAGGCACGTCTCACTGTGATTACGAACAAGTTCACGGAAGCGCAGCGCATCACTCGCTGAGAGTATCCGCTCTTCCAACTCCCTACGCGCCGCCGACGCGCCGCCCACCTGGGCACCCGTTGAGCACCCGAGGGCTCCCAATCAATTTCTAACAGGAGTTTCTCAACATGAAAATTGCTAATCCGCTTCTAGCGGGTCTCTACGAAAAGCGAGACAAGTTCCAGGAGTCCATGGACACCATCACGGCAGCAGCCGCTGACCGTGACGATGATTCCCTCACCGAGGCTGAGACCGCTAACTTCAGCGATGCTGACACTGCGATCAAGGGTCTTGATGTTCGCATCACTGAGCTAGTTGCAGCAGAGGAAGCACGCAGCAAAGCTAATGAGCTTCGCTCCAAGGCTGAGGCGTCTGACGGTTTCAGCTTCGAAAACGGCAATACTGTCATTCCGGCTGAGGTCAAGACTGAGACTTACGCGGCTGATTCACGTCACTCGTATCTCTCCGACTTGTATAAGTTCCAGTGCATGCCAGGTACCGACCGTGACGCTGAAGCACGCATCCGTGCTTACGGTGAAGAGGTCAAGGCATCCAAGCCGGAAATGTTTGCATCGGACACTACTGCCGTTAGTGCATTCTTCCCGCCAGCCGTGCTGATCAACGACTATGTGAACATCGCTCGTTCACGCGCCGTTGTGACGAACCTGGTTCCTAAGACACCATGGCAGGGCTATGTAGACCACAAGTTCCCTGTGGTTACGACTTCAGTGACGGTTGCTGAGCAGGCATCCCAGAACAGTGCTGTGAACGATTCTTCTTACGCAGCGACCACTTCGGTCACCGCTACAGCGTTCACCATCGCTGGTTCGACGGACGTTTCTGAGCAGCAGCTTCAGAGCCCATCCGGGTTCTCGTGGGAGTCTGAGATCACAAGCTCGCTCGTTGAGGAGTACTACCTCAAGCTTGAGGACTACATCCTTAATAAGGCGACCATTGGTCTCTTCAACTACGCGACTGCGAACGCAACCTACACGGATGCGTCACCAACTCTGACAGAGTTCATCTCATCTTTGGCTGACGTGATGTCGCAGATCCGTGATAACCGGAAGCGTCCAGCTACAGCAATCATCTTGGGTGCTGAGCGTTGGCTCTGGGCACTAACCCAGAACGACACCACGAACCGTCCACTGATCCCGTCTTCGGGTTCAGCGGTGAACGCTCCTGGTGACCTTGGCACTATCGGTGCGGCTGGCCTTGCTGGTCACCTTCTCACTGTGCCTGTCTACGTTGCAGACGCAGTGCCGAACACCTATACCCAGGAGGCAACTCCATCCGGTGTGGACAAGGTGCTCGTTGCTCGTCTTGATGACGCTCGGCTTGCTGAAGGTCCGCTACAGGTCCAGTTCGATCGTGGCCCTGGTTTCAAGTCCGGAACTATCACCTACAGGGTAATGGGATTTGCTGCCTTCCACGGCCGCATTGCCAACTCTTACGGTGTGATCCAAGGAACTGGACTTAAAGAGCCCTTCTAACTAGATGAGAGTTGGGATCCGGGCTCGGGGCTCGGATCCCAACCTCTCCTAATCGTTTGGTTGCATATGTCCTATGTAGATGTTGAAAGCTTCAAAACGTGGTTGGGTGTCCAAGCACAGGACGATGATGCCCAATACCAAGTGCTTCTAGACACAGCATCTGATCAGATCGATGCTTACTGTCAACGAAGCTTTGGTATCAGCATTAGTGCTACAAGGAAGTTCCACCCGATCACATCTACGGTTGTCTACATCGATGACATAGACGACTACGACCCTGCTGTTGCAGTCAAGACAGATGATAACGATGACGGCACTGCGGAAACGACCTGGACCCAGACCACGGATTACGTCTTCGAACCCGAAGGCAGCGACCCGCGGTACCGGATAGTGGCAGTCGGTGACAAGTCGTTCACTCTGTCTCGACGTGCGACGATCCACGTCACTGGATTGTGGGGTTATACAACCGTTCCACCTGGCGTGCAAACGGCATGCAATCTGTTGGCCAGGGATGGCAAGGCAGCCATGGAAACCAAGTACGCGTTCGGGATGGTCGATCTAGGTGACGTTGTGCGTAGCACTCGGGACAACCCGGTAGTGCGTGCTCTGCTCGACCCGTACCGTCGTCTCAGAGTCGTTGCGTAATGGCCTCGGTCACTGACATCCGGGTGGCGTTGGCACGCTCCTTAGAAGCCCTTCCAGGGCTGCGTAGATCCAGTGCAGTGATGCCATCGGATCAAACCGCTACACCTTTCGCCTACGTCAGTCCAGGCTCTACAGATTATGACCTGACGTTTATGCGTGGCACAGATCGCTACACGTTCAACGTGGTGATTGTTGCGGGCTCACGAGAAGCAGAGTCCGTGCAAAGAACGCTTGACGGTTACCTAGAGTCTTCTGGTTCATCGTCAGTCAAGGCAGCCATCGAGTCTGATCCAACTCTTGGCGGTGCAGTGAGTTCGTGTCGTGTGGTGCGAGCCGAACCGGCCAGCCAGTTCCTCGATGGGTCGCAGCAGTTAGCCCAATTAGTCCAACTCTTCGTAGTCGATGTTGTCGCTACGGGATCTTAAACACACAAAGGAATAGGGAACATGGCACAGAATTCACAAAACGTTAGGTTCTTCCTGGACAACTACCTCAATGTCTTGACTGATATGTCTGACATCATCAATTCACTTGAGGGCGTACCGGGCAAGATCAACACTCAGGACGGAACCACGTTCGGTGTGGACATCGAGAAGATGTACCCAACACTGAAGTCGGCTCCGGATATCAGCTTCGGTGGTTTCGCTGACCGCGGTGATGCCCGTATTAGCTCGCTACTTCAGGTCTACGTCAATGGTGGCGGTATCTCCGCAGCTACACCTGTGGCGCTTGACTGGCAGGTACATCCATTCGGCACCACGGTAGGTGGAAAGTTCCTGCTAGGTACCGGATGGTTGACGGAGTTCTCGTTCTCCAACAAGCCTGATGGTCTGGTGGAGTTCTCCGGCACCGTGACTGGCTTCACCATGAACGTCAGCCAGAACTAATCCATGACTCTTCGTGATCAGGTCGCAGCAGCGGCCGACTGGAAGACACGGACCATGGTGGTTGAGGAGTGGGATAACGCAAAGATCGAGTTGCGCTCTCCTTCACAGGCAGCATTCTCTCGGTTCACCCGCAACCATCCGCTCATCTTCGTGGGTGGTGCTGACGCTGTAGAGGCGTTTCCGTTCATCGTCATCATGTGTTCCTTCGATCCCGCAACTGGGGAGAAGGTATTTAGTGACGAAGATGCAGAGTTGCTCAGTGGGAAAGACTTTTCCATTGTGCAACGCATCGCTAACGAGGCCATGGAGTTGATCTCTCTCTCTGGTGAGTCGGTAGACGAAGCAAAAAAAGACTAAGGGACGATCCTCTCAGGTGCTACGTCGTTCGTCTCGCTCGTGAACTTGGTTGCCTTCCAGATGAACTGCTAGAGCGCATCAGCATCCTCGATCTGGCAGAACAGATGGCATATGACCACGTTCAAAGCGAAGACGAAGAGAAGGCTCGTAGGCAAGCTAAGGGTGAACCCGAGAGAATGAAGTGGATTTAATATGCCAGGACAGCTTCATGTTGAGGGAGCGCGAGAGCTACGTAAGGCACTGAAATCAGTCGAGGGTGGGCTTGCTGATCTAAAGCAGGTTCACATGGCGGCTGGTGTCCCAGTAGCAACTACAGCCAGGACGCTCTCTCCGAAGCGCACAGGGCGTCTAGCGGGCTCTGTACGGAACAAGGCGACACGTACCAGGGGAACTATTTCGGCAGGTAGGGTATCTATCCCATACGCGGCCGTAATCCACTTTGGTTGGCCACGTCACAACATCAGCCCTAATCCGTTCCTTTATGCAGCCATCGAGGTAGCTTGGCCACAGGTCATGCGGATTGAAGAACAGGGTATTCAGCGAATCATTAGCGCTCATGGGCTTGATGTCTCGTGAGCGCGCCTTTTTGTGTGGGTGGTGAACCATGGCGCGTAATGAAGTAAAGATAGTCTTCTCTGGCGATACGAAAGGTCTGAGCAGGGCCACCAGCGCTGCTGAGTCTTCCGTTCAGTCGCTAGAACAGCGATTCGAGAAGTCCGGCAAGAGGATGGCTGAAACTGGTGCAAGACTTACTAAGGCAATCACGCTGCCTGTGCTCGCCGTGGCTGCCGTTTCAATTAAGGCAGCCTCTGATCTAGAGCAATCTATTGGTGGAACGCAGGCGGTTTTCGGCAAGAGTTCTAAGATTATCGACAAGTGGGCGAAGGATTCCGCTCGTTCGATGGGACTGTCGGAACGAGCATTCCGACAGGCCACGACCCAGATCGGTGCCCAACTCAAGGGCATGGGTTTTGATCTGGACGAGGCAGCGGACAAGAGCGTTGAGCTAACCCGACTGGGTGCTGACCTAGCTGCAACCTTTGGCGGTACGACTACCGAAGCTGTGACCGCTCTGTCTGCTGCTCTGCGTGGAGAGTTCGACCCACTGGAGAAGTACGGAATCTCTCTCCGTGCCTCTGACATCGCTGCTCGTGCTGTAGCGATGGGCCTTGCTGATTCCACAACGAAGGTGGGTACTCACGCTAAAGCTGTCGCAGCGCTGGCGATCATCAACGAGCAATCGGCTGACGCTCAAGGTCAGTTTGGTCGGGAGTCGGCCACGTTCGCTGGCCAGTTGCAGATACTCAAGGCCGAGGTGGAAGACACCGGCGCGGCTGTCGGCCAGGTACTCCTACCTCCTGCCGTGGCTCTCCTGGGCGTGTTGAAGGGCCTTGCTTCAGGGCTGAGCGACATTCCACCGCCACTGCGTAACGTGATTGTTGGCTTCGCATTAGTCGCAGCAGCCATCCCTCCTCTTGTTTGGGGAGTCGGGAACATAATCCAGGCTGCCCTCAAACTAAAGACGGCATGGGGGGTGGTAGAGGGAGCCCTGGCGGGCAAGTCGATCGCCAAGGCTGTCACCAGCATCGGCATGACCGAAGGTGCAGCAGCCGCCGCCGCGCCTGCGGTCGCAGGACTCGGTACCGCCTTCGCAACGATGGCAGCGCCACTTGCCTTCGCTGTTTGGTCCATAAAGGGCGCAGCCGACGCAGAGCGGGCTCAGACGAAGACAGCGAAGGAGCTTGCGCGACAGTTGCTTGCCGGTGGCGCTTCTGCCGCAGCAGCGCGTCCACAGATTCAGGCTTACCGCGATGATGTTAAGGAGCTGACAGAGAAGCGTCAGCGCTTAATCGACGCGCCAGGGTCAATCGGTCTCTCGACTGATGAAATTATTCGGCTTTCCCGCGGACAGAACATTCTTAGGACGCTCGGTCAAGAGATCGAGAAGAATAAGAATGTGAAGCAGTCTGCTGCCAACATCGACGCACAGATGGCGTTGGCACAAGAGAACCTGAATGAGGTCATCGCTCGGTATGGTCCTAATTCTGCACAGGCTGTAGCAGCTACCAAGGTCTACAAGGAAGCTCAGGGTGACGTGGAGAAGCAGCAGCGTGACGTAGCCACGGCTACGCAGTCTGTGATGGATAAGGAACTCGAACTCGCCAACCAACGAATGGCGTTCGTTGATTCATCGCTGGCATACGAGGGACAACAGCGTGCGCTCAATGAGGCTATTGACGACCAGAAAGTGAAGCAGGATGCCGCTGCTGCATCTGGTTACACGAACGCAGAAGCCAACAAGGCTCTTGATGAATCTACCTTTAATCTCAAGAACCAGATTGATAGCACTGCCGATGCCGCGGCCAGGCTTGCCTCGGACAGGCTCGGACCTGGTGCTACTGCCGACCAAAAAGCGAAGGCCGGTAGTGATGCCTACTTGACCTCTCTCTATGGTCAGTCACAGTCGGCTATCCCAGCGGTGCGGGACCAGGCACTCTTGCTGATCGGCACCTACGGGCAGATCCCGCCTGTGGTCAACACGACCGTTAATGTCAACACCGATGAGGCCCATCGCCGGATCAGGGTGCTCCAAGCGTCCCTCGGTGCGTTCTACACCTCTCCCGAAGGCAAGGCAATACTTGCCGGGGCGAATGCGGGAACCAGTCCTCGCAAGCGCGGTGCTGCCGCGGGTGGTGTCTTCCCTGGGCGTGCTGGGGGAGGCACGCTGCCAAGCGGACCGTTCTGGGTTGGTGAGCGGGGTCCTGAGCTAATCGTCCCTGAGTTCGCTGGACGTGTACTGAATCACGGTGACTCGATGCGTGCATCCTCTAGCGGCGGTGGCAGCACAGTCAACGTGATTGTCAACGCTGGCATGGGTGCTGATGGTGGAGAGATCGGCGCGCAGATCGTGACTGCGATCAAGAACTACGAACGTCGCAGTGGAACAAGGTGGCGTTCCTGATGCCTACGTTCCTTCGCAGCCCACAGGTACAGATCGGTTTCGATCCAGCACCAGACTTCTCAGGTAATTACACCGCGGCTGTGATGGCTGACAGCCCGTCTGGCTATTGGAAGCTTGGTGAGACGGTGGGCACGAACGCTGCGGACCGCTCTGGTAACGCACGTAACGGTACCTACGTCAATAGTCCGACGCTTGGTGCGCTTGGTCCGATAGTAAGTGACTCGACTAATACGGCGGTGGGGTTCAACGCATTTAATTCCCAATACGTCACTATCCCGGACAATAACGCCTGGTCGTTGGCTGCGACTGGTAACGCGAAGACGATTGAGGCGTGGATCAAGCCAACCGGTCCAGGTCCAACTTCATTCGGCACTCCTTATTTTATAGTCACTAAGGGGGTTACCACTAAGTGGGAATGGGAGTTATACTGGCGCGGCTGGGCAGTTACCCTCAGAATGTACACGGCAGCCGGAGCAACCATCGGTCAGGCAACTTCGGTTACCAATTCAGTTCCTGCGGATGTGTGGACGCATGTAGCTGTTACCGTAAGCGGAACGACAATCCAACTCTATGTGAATGGTGTTGCGAGTGGTGCGTCCGGAACAGTAAGCGGTGTGTACACCAATGGTATTGAACCACTACTTATCGGCAGGACGACGAACGATCCTGGGCCACCGGCTTTTCTCTACTTCGACGGGTCGATCGATGAGGTAGCCATCTACGGTTCTGCATTAAGTGCTACCCGTCTCCTCGCGCACTACAACGCAGCTATTACTATTCCGGATTCAGCGACGTGGACGGACGTGAGTACCTACTGCCGTTCTGCGTCTACCAACATCGGACGTAACCGTGAGGTCGACCAGTTCGACGCTGGTACGGCATCAGTCACGCTGGACAACAGTGACCGCAGGTTCGACCCGGAGAACGTGGCTGGTCCTTACTACGGCAAACTGGTACCGAACGTTCCGATCCGTGTACGTACCGCAGCCAGTGGTGCTCTCTTCTACGGCTACGTGGACAAGTGGCCGCAGGAGTACACGATCCCTACGCGTGCTACTACGAACATTACCGCTACGGATGCGTTCAAGCGCCTTGCACGCTCGCCTGTCACCGTAGCCGCCTATGCGGGTGTTGTACTCAGCCAGAAGCCTGACCACTACTGGCGGCTCGGTGAGACAAACAACAACGACATCTCGCAGTCCTACGATAACATCACGGCAGTTGACTCGACTGGTGGGGTAAAGGGTTACCACTGGGTTTGGGGTTCTAATCCTACTACGCGTGGTGTGGAATCGCTGGTAACTGGCGAGACAAACACAGCCACAACATTCGCACACACTAACCAGGAACGGGTTCTTATCCCGCAAGCCGATATCATCTCGGGCTATCCGTTCACTATCTCATGCTTGATTAAGACGGATATCAACAGAGCCTTCGCCAAGACATTGTTTTGGGGTACAGCCGGTGCATGGGGCGGCCCATCAATCTACCATCGAATTGTTATGCAGATTCCGGACTCGGGATCCGAACCTGTCCACCAGGGCAAAATGCAAGTCTACAACAACACAAGTGCCAGTAATGCCAGGTCGATGTACTCAAACGGAACAGGAATACTCGGTACCAGGGTCGCTGTGGATGACAATAGGGTCCACCATGTGGCGTGGGTCGCAACGAGCGCGACTGACTGGACTCTCTATGTTGACGGTGTGAGTGACGCCACCACTGCCTTAGGTGGACCGGGTGATCCTGCATTTCCGACTATTAATAATTACTGGTCCCTGGGCAACACCACCTTCACCAGCACTGGTGACTTTGGCTTTGACGGTACCGTTGACGAGTTCGCCACCTGGAATCGTTCGCTCAGTCCTGCTGAGGTTCTAGCCCAAGCGGGCGCTGTCACCGGATACGTGGGTGAGCTATCTAGTGCTCGTGTTAATCGCCTACTTGATCAGGGCGGTTGGTCATCCTACCTACGTAATATCGAAACCGGTGTTCAGACACTTCAAGGTCAGTCTATCGGTACCTCGTCACTTCTAGGAGAGCTTCAGAAGATCGACGCCACGGAACGCGGTGGCCTGTACGTGGATGCCTTGGGGAACGTGGCGTTCCGTTCACGCCGAACAGTGATGGGCGCTACCGGTTCCATCGACTCGCAGGCAACGTTCACTGATGTTCCATCGACGTTCGGTAGGGGTGTGTTCGGGTATGTCGGGCTGTCGTTCGATTATGACGACACGGAACTACGGAACTACGTAACGGCACAGCGGGACAATGGTGTTCCTCAGTACGTGAAGGACGATACCTCGATAGCGACTCACGGCACTGTGTCGTTCTCACGCTCTGGAACGATCCAAGAGAGTGAGGATGACGTGCTCTATGGAGCGCAGTTCGATCTAGCTGAGTACAAAAATATCCGCACAAGAATTAGCAGCCTCAAGATTGACATACTCGCCAACCCTGACGTATCCGGTACCTCAACTGATCTACTCGCCACCGTCACGAACCTTGCGATAGGTGACCGGATCACCGTGAAGCGCACACCACAAGGTATCGGCGCTCAGATCTCCAAGGAAATGATCATTGAAGGCATCTCGCACGACATCACGCCATCGTCTTGGCATGTGACCTACTCACTGTCGCCACCGTTCGGTGAGACAACCGGTGGAGCAACACCAACAACGATTAGCGGCTATCTGAAGCTGGACCATGCGACACGCGGCAAGCTCAACACCAACCGTCTGGCGTTCTGACGTGCCCGCCGTGAAAACCGTCGATGACGGTATGACCCTCCATCCGACTGACAGGGCTTCTGTGGCCCTGTACGCACCCGCAGAGTGGCTGCCACGTCTCAAGGCAGAGGAACGTGGGCGGCACTTCATGTATCCGATCGGTACTGCTGATCAGTCCGTCTGGGCACGCGTGGATGCTGGACGTTGGATCGTTGACTGTCCTGGCTGCCCATCGTCTCAGTGGGTGACCTGGACTGACCCACGGTTCTATTGCACCGAGTGTGAAAACTGCAAGGTCATGGGCCGATGGATTGCTGTGGAGTTCCCTGACGTGCATCTCCGTCAGGAAGCCGAACGCGTACTAATGGTGCGTCCACCATCCGAACAGTTCTGGTTCCCTGAACGTGAGTCAACAATTCATTTGATGGGTGAGAATGTGGGCACCCTCAACCTCGCACCTTTCGAAGGATTTTAAATGGCGGTAGCGTTTACCACGGCTAAGACTTGGAGTGTCGGTGACGTTCTCACCGCCGCAGATATGAACCTCTATGTTCGTGACAACACAACATGGTTAGGCACAGACAAGCCGATTGTTCGTGTGTACCACAGCGCCAATGAGTCTATCGCGCACGCTACGACTTTCGCATTGCAAATGAACACCGCGCAGTTCAACAACCAGGCGATGTGGGCCTCCGGGAGTAACAAACGCCTGACGTGCCCAACAGGGATGAGCGGCAAGTATCTGATTGGTGGTCAAATTCTGTTTGCCGCTCACGGTACTGGTACTCGTGCCGTTCAGGTCCGGGAGAATGGAACCACCTTCTTGGGCACCGGCTACGCACCTGGCTCTGCCGGTCTTAATACAGTGCCAAACCTGGCAACTATCTTTGAACTGAGTGACAACGGTGCGAGTGCTAACGACTACGTAGAATTGACGGGATACCAGGACTCCGGTGTAGCTGTCAACAGCCTCACGAGCGGCGTGGAGTCACCCCACTTCTTTGCTGTATGGATTTCGACCTAAGCTCTTCTTCAACGACTCAAAGGATATGTAATGGCATTTGGTACCTCTGGACTATATGTAGCTAACTGGATCGATATTCTCGATGCTACACAGTTGGCAATTAATCTTGTGGGTGACACTGTTAAGTGCGCTATGTACACTGATACACTCACACCCAACTTTTCGAGTAATACTATCTACTCGGCCACCAATGAGGTCTCCGGTGCCGGTTATACCGCTGGTGGAGCTACCCTCGCTTCGAAGACGGTCACTGAATCACCTACCGGTACCCTCATGTTTGATGCAGCCGATGTTGCGTTTGCGGCATCTACAATCACGGCTGCTCGTGGAGCGATCGTCTATGACACGACGGTCTCTAACTCGCTGATTGTTGCCATCACCTTCGGTGCTGACTATTCCACGACTGCGGGTACGTTCACTATTCAGTGGAGTGCTGAGATCTATCGTAAATATACCTAGCGCACTCCAC
>Ga0163148_10006608_pt1 | contig 11137 bp, 9 predicted proteins | sample OliLakLV19MP7P2_FD_148606 | JGI IMG/M metagenome (GOLD analysis project Ga0163148, IMG submission 148606) | Freshwater microbial mat bacterial communities from Lake Vanda, McMurdo Dry Valleys, Antarctica- Oligotrophic Lake LV.19.MP7.P2 | ecosystem: Environmental > Aquatic > Freshwater > Lake >... | reverse complement strand
TTTGAGTTAGATTCCAATGTACGAGTGTAGCTGCCCATTTGCTCTTTTTTTGCGGCGGCCAGAGTCCCTCCATGTAACTCATGAAAACGTAAACGCCTGGTTCGTTAAAGGTGATCCAGAAATCGACATACTCATCGAGAGCAGGAATGACTTCTTTAAGAAATCGTAGAAAGTATTCGCCGGTTAGGGGGTTTTCCCAGCCGCCTATATCGGCAACCCATTTGGGCAGGGTGAAATGCCATAGAGTTAGCATGATAGTGAAATCCCTATCCTTGTGAGACTTCAGAACCTGGCGGTAATGAGCGATTTCTGATTGATCGAAATGGCCATTACTCGGTTCGATTCTGGCCCACTCGATTGAGAGACGTTGCGAGTTTAAGTTGAGTGAGTCAGCCAGATCGATATCTTCTTTGTAGCGGTTATATTGATCAGCTGCGCCTTCACTTCTTTTTTCAGGAGGTTGATGTTTTTGTTCCCAGTCCCACCAATCGCTGTTTGTATTATTTCCCTCAACTTGATGGGCGGCTGTGGCGGTTCCCCATAAGAATTCATCAGGAAATTTTAAAGCACCATGGTCGTGTTTCTCTTTGGGGATTTCATCCATAACTAGTATGAACCTACAATAAATAAGTTATTCGGGTACCCTTCGCTCAGTAGAAATGGAGTCCCGTCGCATCTTTTATAAACCTTTTTAATATTGGTGTCTGGATCTTGGTCATTTTCTAAGGGGGTGAAGAGATAGAAAAATTTTCCAACAGGTGCACAATTGTATGATGAAGTATATTGATATCCGCCCGTACCGAATGAGCTAGTGTTACGAGATGGGTCATTGGGCATGTAAGATATAAAACTGGAGTCGAATGGTTGTTGATTTGCAGCTGGACCACCGCAAGAGGTATCAGCTACGGCATCGGAACGATTAACAATCCATAAATTGTTAGATACGAAGTTGGCAAATTGCCAATGACCATAGGCTCCACCCGAACAAGGGTAATGCCCATATCTTTGGTAGTAGAGTTCCAAGGCAATGCCTATGGATCTTAAGTCCTGCTTTCTTTTGGCATCTCGGGCTAGTTTTTGGGATTGGCTGAAGGTGGTTATGCCGACTGCGGAGATGATGGCTATGATGGAGATAGCAACCATAAGCTCAATTAGGGTGAAACCTTTTCTAGAGGTTGTAGTTAGGGCAGACATCTATTAAGCATACAATTATTAACAGGGATAAGACAAGAATTGAATGAAGAATTCTGAAACCTAAATGCACGGGAACCAGGACAGTACGCCCTCGGCTCCCATTTGATTCAGAACCTTAAGGCAAGCCTTAAGAACCTGAATCAAGCACGGGAACCAGGACTCGAACCTGGAAAAGCAGTTTTGGAGACTGCTGTGATACCATTTCACCATTCCCGTAAGCGAGGTTAAGTATATCTAAATTTGATGAAAGATTCAAAAGAGGAACTAGTCTATTGTCGGATGACGTTGAGTTGGATAAGTAGGGCTTTCATTTGGGAATAATCGAAGGAGTTGATTCGTTTGTTGTCGTCAAAATCTAATCGGAAATGGGAGATGATGTCGATGGCGGGGCTCCATTTGCTGAACATTATCGAGAGATCCTGGAGGTCGACTTTACCGTCGTTATTGCCGTCACCTTTGGATAGTGGTGAAGGGCTTGGGGACGGAAATGGACTTGGTGATGGAGAGGGACTTGGTGAGGGGCTGGAGCTTGGGCTCGGAGAAGGTGAAGGAGATGGGCTTGGTGAGGCGGTGCTTACGCTGACAATTGCGTTTCTTTTGGTTTGGAGGATTTTAGCGTTGTCGGAGTTTCTGAAGATGTTTGAGGGGTCGATTAAGTTAATGTTGGCGGATCCGACGGCTTTGGCTTTGAAGACGATGGTGGTCATGGTGGCTTGGGTTAAGTTGGTTTTATAGCCTGGAGTTGTGACTCCTCCGGTTAAGGAGATTTCTCCGGTTGTGTTGCTGAAGAATTCTTCAGTCCAGCTGGTTATAAAGGTGCCGGTTTTATCAAATCTAACGACCTCAACTAAGTTTTTTGGGAAAGTGATAGTGGCGTTCCAAAGGTTAGCGTTTTCAGCATCAGCCCGGGTTAATACCTTGACTGAGAATTCCTGGTTTGGAAGGACGGAAGCTGGGGATTCGAGAGTGAAGGAATTTTCAGGAGTTGTTCCGGCTGGGGAGGGGCTGGGTGAACCCTGGGCGTTGAATGTTACTGAGGTTGATGTTAGGGCGCGGGCGAGGTTGGTTGAATTATCAAGAGCGGTGACTATAGTTTGGGTAGCATCGAATGTGATTTGAGTAGGGGTGGCGGTTTTAGCCTTAAAGACTAAAGTGGCTATTGTGCCACTACCCTGCTTTTCGCCGTTAACATTAGCTCCGACTGTAAAACTGGTGGTACCAGAAGTGTTTTGGGCTGGGACTATGGCTACTGGAAGAAAAGTTCCTAGGGTATTAGATTTTAGCTCAAGAATTGCAGGATCATAATTAATTTTTACCTGAGCTGCTGTTGCTTTAAAAGTTGTTGGGGCAGTGTCGATAAATACGTCAACTGGGAATTCTTGGCCAGCTTGAGTATTTATAGTTGAAGGTTTGAGAGTTATATCTATTCCGTCTCCTGCGGCCTGAGGAGCGAGTTGGGTGGGTTTTTGGGACAGATAAACCCCAATGGCTAGAGCGAAAAGCATGAAGACCGGAAGGGCGATGGCGGCTGTTTTTTTGAATTTAGGGGAGAAGTTAGAGAAAGGTTCTCTAACTTTTTGAAAGAAAGAGGGTTTAGAGCTTTTGTTGCTATCTCCTATGATAGTGACAGGTGTGGATTGGGCTTTAAAGTCCATTAGATCTACTATAACCTGATACGGAAGAGATTGTAAATATTAAGATTATATTATTGTCTAATTACTCCAAGCGTAACGAGTAGCTGCTTCATTTGAGCATGGTCGAAAGAATTAATTTTCAAATCATCATTAAAATCCAGTTGGAAATGAGTAGTAATTTCTACTGCCGGACTCCATTTAGAAAGCATTACCGATAAGTCCTGACGATCGATAATTCCGTCGTTGTTGCCATCTCCTTTGCCTTGGGAAATTGGGGAGGCACTAGGAGAGACGGAAGGGCTTGGGGAGGGAGATACTGCAGGTGAAGGTGAAGGTGAAGGTGAAGGGCTCGGACTTGGAGATGGAGATGGAGATGGAGATGGACTCGCTGAAGGTGAAGGGCTTGGAGAAGCTGTGGCAGAGGGGCTTGGGCTGGGACTTGGGGAAGGCGATAATGATGGGGATGGTGAGAGGATAATACTGCTTACAACTATCATCGGATAACCGCTGTCCCCCCCATCGGCTATGCCGTTTTTAACCTCATAAGGATTTGAACCGCTCCCGGGTCCATAAAATTGATTCACTTTTAAATCGAGACCGAACTCTTCGCACTGAATATCTGTGAGTATGGTAAATCCGGCATTTCGGTAGATTGTTATTTTGTCATTGTTACACGGGCCTTCGACTAAAAGATTGCGGTACTTAGATCCGTCAGTTGAGCTGGTAGGCGCTCCCGTTACAGTTTCAACTAGCTGTTTGGATTGGGAGGGAGCAAAATTAGTTGGATTTAGAATTTCCACACTGCACTCAATAGCTTTTTGCAGGAAAGTTTGTCTGCTGACTGCCTGGTCCCAAAAAACTAAATCGGTATTGGGTTTTTTGGTGTTGGTTAATTTAACGGCAGGCTTGTTTATGCTAAGCCCGGTAGTCATACAGTCGATCCCAGGGATAACATCGGCTCTTGGGGTAAGCTGAGTTGGTTTTTGAGCCACATAAACACCAAATCCGATGGCAAATAGCATGAATACAGTCAGCCCTCCTACCAGAAAATTTTTGTCTCTGAAGGCTACACCGACTTTGTTTATGAAATTAGTTGAAGGGGGTCGAATCTTTTTGAAGAAGCTGGGTTTTTTATCGGGTTGTCTAAATAAAACCACTGGGTCAGATAGGCCTTTAAAGTCCATTAATTCACTATATATAATGGTGGGTATTAAAGTAAAGTTTTAGGAGATAGGAGATAGGAGATAGGAGATAGGAGATAGGAGATTACTTTAGCTTGTACTCTTGATGAAGGGTGGATTTTCGGCATTTTTTGCAGTATTTTTTGAGAGACAATTTGTCTTTAGTGTTAGTAGAATTTTTTTCGGTGATATAATTCCTGGATTTACATTCAGTACATTCTAAACCGAGAGCTGCGCGCGCGTCTTTTTTTGCCATAACGATCTCAACTGATCTGTATTCTTTAAGTCAGTTGTAACGGATTTTACACTAGTTGAGGGTAGATTTGCAACGATATAGATAAAACAGATGGAACTTTTCTTAGGAGATGATATTTGTTAGAATAACTGAACCTAAATTATGCCGGCTTAGCTCAGTGGTTAGAGCAGCTGTTTTGTAAACAGCAGGTCACAAGTTCGAATCTAGTAGCCGGCTCAGAGAATATATTTAGTGTATTCTACAAAATCACGTCTCAGGTATTGGTCAGGTAAGTCATTAGTTTTTTTATATCCCATATGTTCGTAAAATTTCCGTTCTTTCCAGTCAGCGCCCGTGTGAAGTTGGGCTTTATGGCAATGATATTCGCGGGCGATCTCCTCTGCCTTCATTATTAAATCTTCCCCAAACCCTTTGCCTTGCTGGTCGGACTTAACAATCAACTCATCGATGAAGCATACACCGCCATCGACTTTAAACGCTAAGAGTCCAACTATTTCTTCTCCCTCAAGCGCTTTTAAAGTGTAATGTTCAGAAATATAGTTTAAAATTTCCCCGTAATGTTCTAAATCCCATTTTTTCCATTCTACTTTTGAGAATTCTTCAACTGCCGGTTCTCCAGGAGTTTCTTTAATTACTACAATATTCATTGAGGACTAATTTACCACTTACTTAGGCCCTGTTAAAGATGATTGGTGTTTTAACTAAATTTTGCTAAAATACCTGAACGCCGACATGGCTCAGTGGTAGAGCACATTCTTGGTAAGAATGAGGTCATGGGTCCGATTCCCATTGTCGGCTCAGATTATAATTACATCTCCTTCGTCACTTGTTCTTAATTGACTCCTTCAATTATTAATACTAGAGTTAGATCAGGCATGTTGGCGTCGGTATTACTTTTATCTATAATCGGGCTTTTTATTTGGTTTATTAGCAGGAAAAGCTCGGGGACTTATATTCCTCATGGTGACGAAGATTACTTAAGAAAATCTATTGGAGAACTTGAAGGTGTATTAAGAATTTCACCTGATAAAACAGTCAAAGGATTACTTGAGGATTATAAAAATGAGCTGGAAAAGGTGACTCACGGACGTAGCGGGGAAACGGCTGATCATACTTTAGTTCATGATGCTAAGTTAAGTGAGAAAGCAGATGTTTCTTTGTCAGAGTGGTATTCGAAAAATTCGATTAATTTGCTTTTATATGTAGGTGCGTTTTTGATAGTAGCTTCTGCTTCTATTTTTGTAGGATTCCAATGGGAGACCTTATCGGGGGTGTTAAAAGCTTCTGTTCTTACTTCTGTGGCAATTGCATTTTTTGGATTTGGAGCTTGGTTTATTAGATATCCCAAAATAAGAGATGCGGGGAACACTTTTGTTGCGATTGGAGCAGTGCTTATTCCTGTTTGCGGATCTGCCTGGTTTAATTTTGTTTTTAAGCCAATGGGGGTGGGGCCTGGAATTGTTTGGGCAACCACCTCGCTAATTGCATTGGCCGTTTATGGGTACCTGGCTTTTGGATTTAAGAATAAATTTTATACATATGCGTCTTCGATAACTTCCCTTTCTTTAACAACTTCTTTGGTTAACATGTTTGGTTTGGATTCAAATTTTTATATATTGGCTGGAATTATAAGCAGTTTTTTGTTGATGATTCTTAGCTTTATTTCCAGAAACCAGGACAAGGAAACACAAGACTATACGTTGATACCCTTGCAGCTATCATCTCAGTTAATAATGCCTTTATCCTTGGGGGCTGGATATCTTGCGGCGGCATCTCAAAATAAATTATTTACATTTGAGGCTGTTTTAAGCGTTTTTTTGGCAGCAGCATTTTATGTGTTTTCTTATCTGTATTTTAAGAAGTCTATTTTTATGGCGCTTTCAGAAGTATTGTTTTCTGTGGCGGTAGTAATTTTGTTTTTTTGGCAGCAACTTGATAATTCGTTACTTATGTATGTTCTTAACATATGTGCATTCGCGTACTTATTCAAGGCAAGCATTCTAAATAAGTACAATTTGACAGAAGAAGTAGATGTTAGTTTGGCAGTGGGAATTGCCCAATCAGTTCTTGTTTTGCCTTTGGCATATTCACTTGGTGTGTCCTCTGTGGACTTAGCTTTTCTGTCATTGATGCCGGTATTTTCGGGGATTGTTGTGTCTTACATAAAGAATGAAATTAGGTATTTCGGAATCTCGAGCATTTTTGTAGCAATTTCAGTCCCGCTTTTTATGGAACATGTTTTTAAAATTCAAAATCACATAGATTACCTAAGTTATTGTTACCTAATAATTGGACTTTTATTTTATGTTGCTGCTGTTTATTTCAAAGAGAAAACCGGTAGTGTGCAGGTATTCAAGTTATCAGCAGTTCTGTTTTTCGCCCTGTCATTTGTATTTGGATTAAGCTCTGAAACCCAAAGACTGACTACAAGTTTGGTTTTGTCTGGTGTGGGTATTCATTACGCTTGGGTATTTGGAGCTAAGGAATTTATATATGCATCAAACTTTTTTATAGTGTTTGCGCTTTATAATAGCTTAAAATTACTTGGTGTTAATTCTGAACTCTACCCGTTCTATTACTCTGCTTTGGCTTATGTTTTATACGGGGTAAGTTTTATTCAACTACCTCAAGGTAAAGACTTTCAGAAGAATTATCGTGAGTCAGCACTGTTGATAGCAGTAATCACGCCTATTGTAGGGGGTTTATTTGGACTGGGTTCGATATTTTCTCCTGCCAGCATAATGGAGAGAAATTCGCTGATTTGCGCATATGCAGCTACTATTTTATTTGGAATTGATGTGGCGATTAGAAGAGTAGCTAATTTTGGGTATGTGACTTCGGTGTTAGGGATGGCTACGTTTTTTTGGCAAATTAAATATCTGGGAGTTGAAGAATCATTAGCCTATACGATATCGCTGGGGTTGTATTTTATGGCGCTCGCCTACACTAGAAAAATTAAGAATGATAATGAGGGAAGACAATTACTAGATGGAGTTGGATTATTCTTTCTTCTAGTTCCTCCGGCTCTTTTTTCGTTTGGGGAGGAAGCTGTTAAGTATTCTGTCACTCTCGGTGTTGCCGGAATAGCGTTGCTTATTTTTGGAATATCACTACGGTATAAATTATATAAATATGCTGGTGTGGCTGGTATCGTTTTGGCTGTATTGCCGCAAACTTACAATTATATTCTTGATTTACCAAGATGGTTGATAGTTGGGGTGGGTGGGATAATATTTATTACTGTAGCGATTGTGCTCTCGTTAAAACGAAAAGACTAGAATGATTTCTGCCTACTTGGCCGTGATCTTAAGCGTTTTCCCCCGATATCTTAGAGCGGGAACTCAGACTTTTTACCCCAAGGTACCAAAGTACGCGAACTCCCTTATCAGGTTGCAAAATGTGGAGAAAAATGCAACTTAAGATGTCTAACGAGCTAAGTAGGCAAGTTCCCTTGCGGGCACTTGTTCCTAGTCAAAGGAACTTCTAGAGAGTATCAATAAGAGCTATTTTTGTCAAACTTAATTGGGGTTTATGGGAGGGGGTAATCGGCCGTATTTGTGCCTAGAATGCAGGTAATCCAAGTAAACTTTTGAGGGGTGGGATGATGAAACTCATGATGGTTCCGATGACATTCAGGTACAAAAGTAAGATGATCAGGAAGAAGCCGTATTGCATAGACACCTGTTCAAATCTTCGGGCGGCTTCGTATGGAAGAAGGGCAATTAGAACTTTTGATCCATCTAAAGGAGGGATTGGTAGTAAGTTAAAAACTGCGAGAACTAAGTTAATTTGGACTCCGAATTCGAAGATGCCTAAGGCTAATTGGTTGGGCATGATAGCGTTTGAGATGTGGTAAAGGACTGCGAAAACCAGAGCTAGAGCGAAATTGGCTAAGACCCCGGCTAACGAGACCAGGATTTCTCCTCTTCTTAAGTCAGTGAAATTTAATGGATTTACAGGTACGGGTTTGGCCCAGGCGATTAAGAATCCCAAAGGGGTTCCGGTTAGGAATGGGACTATCAACAGAAAGGCGGGAAGGAGGAGTGTGCCTATTGGATCAATGTGGGGGATGGGGTTTAAGGTTAGACGGCCGGCTCGCTGCGCAGTGCTATCTCCAAACAGCAAGGCAACATAGCCATGCATTACTTCGTGGACTATGACTGAAAATATTAAAATGATGATGGATGCTGCTAGTAAATATTCAACCATGATTTATAAATTTGTGCTTTGCCATTTAGGCAGAATTATGATATTCTACCGCATAGCGAGTTGAAAGGGAATTACTTATGGCAGTATGTGCGCTTTGCAGTAAAGGATCAACAATCAGATCATGGTCAAGACATCAGAAGGGTTCGTCTGGAGCTTCTGAGTGGCCATTACGTGCTCAAATTCATAAGAATGTTCAAAAACCAAATCTCCACGCCTTTAAAGGAAATAAATTCTGTACAAAATGTTTAAGAATTGTTAAGCCAGTTTGGGTTGCTGCGAAAACTGAAACCTCTACTGTAACTTCTACTTAAACTATCTGTCGCAATACACCCGGGAAATGTGTTCTGATGTCAGGTTGATTTGGACTTGTAGGATTCCATACAGGAAATTTCCACCATGCGAACATTGGGATAGCCAGATCGAGTATATCCTGTATTTTAGCTGATTCATCAAATATCTTTACGGGATGAGTTTCGCTCACTTGTGCTCCTAATGCTATCTCTCTGTAGAACTCTTTTAATTTATTGCCATGGAATAGTTGGCTAAATTCCGGAAGGGGTAGTCCGGATTGTTCTAATACCTGGCGAAAATTAAAATGAGCTAAAGGGGTTTGTCCGTAACCCACCCAAAATGGTAGCTCACCATCCTGAGAGAGTCTTATGCCCTGATGATCAGTACTAAATTCGTTAAATCTGTTTTCTATTGCGACCATAGGGGCACCTCCCTCTTTCGCAACTTCTATAAGAGCTTTAAAATTGTCCTGAGCTCCGTCAATTGTAATTGCGGAGGTGTCGCCACGATAGTTTCTTTTTAAATATTGAATAATGTCGGGGTCGAGGGGACTGAACTCGCGCCAAGTTGCTAGGTGGAAGTTTTCGTGTAGATTGACTGATCTGAGTAATGTAACGGGGGTTATTGGATACCTGGTGGGGTTAGCATCGGTCCCTATATATTGATATCGATTAGTGATTTCTCTCCCGCTGTAGGCGAGGGGATTGTTAGCATGGTCCAAGTTTATAAAAGCTCCGAAAGTGTTTCCGGGTACTGCCCCTAAAAAATCCTCATAGTATAAATCCACCAACTTTTGAGCGAAAGCATCCGAATACTCCTTGTTCCGATAGCTTTCGAAGAAGTTGTTGACAACAGGATGGTCCTGGAGTGCCACATCAGGATCTTTTGCAGGTTTCACATTGGTACCTTCCCCGTGTGTTAATACATAGGTGTTTGCTGCAAGAAATTCAGGTTTTGGTAGCACACCATCTTTTCTACCTGCAAGCCATTCACCTGTACGACCAATTAGCTCCTGGCTTTGACCTACTGTGAGAGGTCGATCGCCTAACTCCGCTTCCAGTTTTTTCACTGCATCCAGTGGATTCAGAATCTGAGCATAAATTGGAGATAGATTTTCTGGGCCTTTCTGAATAGTTGTTTTAAGATCGCTAGCTAGAGCAATACTTGAGCCTTCAATTAGAGCAATACCTGTTGCAGCACCGATTATTAAGAAGTCTCTACGCGTTAATGTGTGTTTAGGTCGGTCCATGTAGAAGGAATTATACGATAATTACAGAGTATTTTAAACTATAAGTTATTCTTTAAAGGAAATGAGGGATAGCCGTTAAGGAAGGATTTTAGGTCTGTGGGGGATTTGCCTTCCATTTGGAGGAGGTAAGGTTTCAGGTTGGAGGTTCCAGGTTGCATGTTTGGTAGGAATTTGACTATTTTTCCGTTCCATTTTGTCCAGGTGCCGGGCCAGGGATAGAAGGCGCGGATCATGCGATGGAGAATTTCTAAGGAAGGTGGGTTTTCGATGTCGAAGTAGCCGTCTTCTTTTTCTATTTCTTTGCAGAAGGTTGCTTGGGGATGGTTCTGGTCAATTGGGGTGAGTTTATTATCGATTAAGCTTTGGATTAGGATCGGGAGTATGTCGGCTGATTTTTTGAACATCGAAGTTAGAAGTGATTGGAATGTATCTGCTGGATTTATTTCAAAAGGCTCCTGGTAGAGTAAGGGGCCGTGATCCATTTTATTGTCCATTAGGATAAAGCTGATCGCGGAATCGGTTGTGCCATTCAGGAGTTGAGATTGGACTGGGGAAGGGCCGCGGTATAAAGGCAGTTTTGAGGGGTGAATGTTGATGGCGCCTAGTCTGGGGATTTCCAGGATTTCTTGGGGGATTATTTTGCCGAAGGAGGCGACAACTAATAAATCAGGTTTTAGATTGTTAAATTGTTCGATTGTTTCATTGCTAAACTGGTCAATTTTTAGAATTGGGATGTTTAATTTTTCGGTTTCTAAAGGCGCGGAGCGGGTAGTTCCGACAGCAATTAACTCAAAGTGTTCGTTTAATACTCTGATTATCGGGTTTAAGTAATCGGGAGTGCCTAAAAAAATAATTCGCATAAATTCTCCAAGAAACAAGATACAAGAAACAAACAATAACCAAATCTCAATCACCAAGTAAACAAGTTTGTCTTTAAGATGAGCAAAGCGTCGACTCTGTCTAAATTTTGGATACTTGTTTCTTGTATCTTGGTTATTCTCTAGCGAAGCTAGAGAGGTACTTGTTCGTAAATGTCGGAGCCGGTTTTATCTTTGCCGACTACTTTGTAGAGTTTGCTCTTTTCTTCGAGAATGTGGTCCATGAAGAGTTTGCCGTTTAAATG
>Ga0163148_10006606_pt1 | contig 11139 bp, 9 predicted proteins | sample OliLakLV19MP7P2_FD_148606 | JGI IMG/M metagenome (GOLD analysis project Ga0163148, IMG submission 148606) | Freshwater microbial mat bacterial communities from Lake Vanda, McMurdo Dry Valleys, Antarctica- Oligotrophic Lake LV.19.MP7.P2 | ecosystem: Environmental > Aquatic > Freshwater > Lake >... | reverse complement strand
CTAGTTGCTACTAGCCCAACTCTTCACAAGTAATGAAGAAGGTCTCTAAGGATAGAATCCACGACCACGTAACCATCGTCAGCAGACGTTGGCCTCTATGCATCGTAACGGCTATGTTCTTGACCGTTTCATCCAGAACATGACTTTTGGCTTCACCACGATGCTATCGTGATAAGCAAAGTCATAACAAACTGCACAACTGGCACGCCGATTCTTCACGTAGAAGCATCGTTCAACGCAGTAGAGAGAGGACTACGCCGAGGATCTCGAGCTGAACCTCTCTCAAATGTTACATTCATTTTAGCTTCATTCTAAAGCTTACAATTTTCATTTACAAACAACTCAAAAGGCCTGTAGCTTTTAGCGTAGTGCACTCTGATTGTCTGACACAACGTGATTGCTGTGCAACACAAAAATGTGTCAACAAGTCCACTTGTTTGCCAATGATCTGTTCCCCCATTGCATCAGATCAAAAAATCCAAATCCTTTTTAGCAGCTGACATGAACACATCACACAACATTTGCCCAAATTGGACTTGTGGTTGAAAAGTCACCACCGCGTGCTGCACTCAGCACACACCAGCATCATTTCAGTTGTTCGACTGTCACTGTCTGCGCCGTGTCTGTCTTCTTGCCCATCGTTTCTTGGCAGCGCACTTGTCATCATGTGCGTGAAGCGTTGCAACATGTCCTGGACCTTTCGATGGTTGTGCACATGCATTTGCTCTGGAGCAACAATTTGGCGGTTTCAAAATGGTTTCAATTTGTCATCCCTCAAAGGGAGAGTGTTTGACGGAGAATTTTGTTCTCCTGCAACGTCCGGCAAATGTGGATCGAACATTTCAGTCGTGTGTTGTCAGTCACTCTTGAAACATGCTCTTGAAACTCTTGATGCCTCTTGCTGCCTCTTGAAATGCTCTTGAAATGCTCTTGAAATGTGTTTCTGTCTCTTGAAATGCTTGAAACACCTGATGCTCTTGAAACCGTTCGAAAGCGTTGCCGGCGCGCCCATTGAAGGATGAAGCACACACGCCGGCCGTTTCAAGAGTTTCAAGATCACACCGGCCATTTCAAGAGTTTCAAGAGCCCTCTTGAAGCGTGCTCTTGAAACACTTGAGGCCTCTTGCCATCTCTTGAAATGCTCTTGAAATGTCATGTCATCTCTTGAAACGCGTTGAACCCTTGACACTCTGGAAACTCAAACACGATGGGAAATTGACGGTCGACACCATTTGCCGGACCTTGCTGGAAGAATTTTAAAGGGAGACCAATTTGAGGGAGAATCCATAGAAGAATTTTGGAACAAGGGAGAATTCTTGATGGAGAATTGTTCAAGGAAGAATTGCATGGTGTTTGCACGAACGCTCAAGGGAGAACACTTGAGGGAGAATTTTTCAGGGAAGAATCTCAGGGAGAATTTCAAAGCAAGGGAGAACAATTGAGCGACAATTGATTATGGGAAAATTTGAAGAGACAAGGGAGAATTGTAAAAATGTTCTCCCTGTTGCGGGAGGGCAAATCAAAAGCATTTTGAAACCGAAACCGTAAAACTGGGCACAACCATCAAAAGGCCAACATGCTGAGTCACGTTTGAAGTTAATTAATTCGGAGATTTCTAGCGCTGACGTTGCACTTCAAGCGGAACAGTGAACGACAATAGGGGTACTACTAATGTTCAGTTACATGCCCGGACGGTCGTTGCACCCCTCGGCCTGGTGCGTGCGCCACGTCTTGCCCGAAAAAGATCGCATTTTGTGGGAACGTTTCTTATCTTGTCCTAGGCCGAGGGGTGCATTCCGGCCGGCGCATGTAGACGACAGTTAATCTCTCTTGCTAGGGTACGTAAGAGCGAGTAGACTGAATTTGCACCCTTCGCATTTTTTTAATTATTACACACTGTAGACGCATTCAAAGCGTCATTTTACATACACTGCACTGAGTACATTGCAACTTTGGCCATTTTTTTTCATTTCCAAAGCCCCGTTCACAATTACAAGAAGAATTACTACGTCAGAGTAAATTCATTGTTTAATTTTGCCTCCCGTGATGATGATGCGCTTGCATGCTACATTGATCTTTGCCTGGTTGATCTGTGCCGACCATGGTGTCCAGGCTTCCAACAAGGATGAGGAAAAAGGAGGCGGAGGTAGTGTTTTTACTCCAATTCTTGGCAAACTGAAGAATGCCTTCAAGATATCAACTACGACAGCTTCCGCCACAACTGCGTCATCTCCGCCTCCACAGGCCATTGCCTTGGATCTTGCTACCGGCAATTGGAAGGCCCAGGCAACGCGTGCTTTTGTCCAGTCTGGAATGGCCGCCGCGATGGAGACTTTGTGTCAAGACGGTAAGTTTGCAAAAGCCGCCCAAATTGCTGAGGTGGCCGACTTGAAACCGGAACCTACCTATCGATTGTTGCGATATTTGAGTACGCTGGGCGTTGCGGTGGAGGGTGACGACCGTGATTTCACCTTGGGGCCCGTCGGCGAAGTCTTGACACCGAATCATCCACAATCCGTCGCCAAGGCTGTTCTATGGGAAGCTCACATGACTTCTGCCAGAGTGTGGGATCAATTGACTTCCTTTCTGCAAACGGATGAAGCGGCGGGTCCCAAAGCACTAGGAGCCGACTCTATTTGGAGCTTTTTGGCTGGCAATCCCGATATTTTGGCATTGTTCTCTCAAGCCATGACGGGCTATAGCAACGAGGCAGCCTTCGTTTTGAAGTCGCCCGAATTGTCTCCAACCTTTGACCTATCCGCGCATGCCACCATTTGTGATTTGGGATGCGCCGAAGGACGTTTAGCGTTGGGCTTGAATCAACGATTTCCTAACGCCAAATACATATTGGCGGATCTTCCAGAAACCCTTGCTCGCTTGGACGCCTCTCAATTGCCGTCGAATTTTCAATTGCAAGAAACCAACTTTTTGACTCAAACGGCCCCAAAAGCGGATGCCTACGTCCTCAAGAATATCCTTCATGATTGGGACGATGCCGAATGCGGTGTGATCTTGAGAAATATTCATCAAAGCAATCCAAAGGCATCTGTATTTGTGATTGAATTTGGACCCATGCCAGGCCCCAACATTCCTCATGGATTTGATTTGCACATGGCCGTTTTGTTTCATGCTGCCGAACGGACCCAAGAAGAATACGATGCTTTGTGGCGTACCAATGGATATCAGCGTGTCGCCACCCATCTGTTGGTCAATGGCGATTATCATCTCTACGTACAAGAGTTGAAGTGGACCGTTAACGCATCGGCTGAGTTTTAAAACAGTTGTGGATGATGGGGCAATAAACATAACAATGCCAGGGCATTCTACACCAGAATTCAAAATAGCCTTAAACATGTATGTACTAGTTTGAAATTTTGCGACACATTCACGCTCCAAAGAGTTGATAATAGTAAGTAGCCCGCCCAAGTGACTACAAGTACTTTCTACTGAAACACCGACGGCTGCGGTCACCCCCCAAACTACTAGATAGTACAGTAAAACGACTTTCTACAGTATGTTCACATGTATTACATTCGGACAGCTAAACTGTGGACCAACTCTGCCCGTGCTTTCTCCCACTCGACCGCGACAATGGTTCCATCGGCTGTCTTTGTCTTTTTTGTCTTGCCATCTTTTTCATGAAAGGACGATAAGGATGGAATCAACGATACTGGTTTTTCACGGCGAAACAATCCCAAGGCCAATCCAATATCTTGTACCAGCAATGGATCGTCATGCGTATGAGTGGGAGGTGTATATCGATTGGTATCGAGCAAAAGATGAGTAATGTAGTCTTCCATGAGACGATCCGTCAAATGCTCCACAGCACCCTGCGTCAAGAACGACATGGCGGCTTGATTTTGGGCCACCAATCGTGCTTGCATGGCACTGGCAATCAATTCGCGTTGTCGCGTCTTGGCATTGGCTTGCCAGGAATAGAGGGAATAGGCAACACTGCCTACCAGTGTGAGCATGACAATTTCGGCGGTCCGAGGATATTCCAAAATGAATTTGAGGGACCGGTAGGTGGGTGCAATGGCACCGAGCGAAATGAGGGACATGGTGATGATGAGGCCTCCTCGTGCCAATCGAATTCTGTAGGGTGGTTGTAGCGTGGAGCGTCGGACACCGGTTGGTACCGAAGTATTGACCATGGGCAAGGCCAAGAGACGATCCATAGGATCGACGTGCGACAAGAGTAGAAGCGTTTTGCCGTCTTTGGTCAAAATGACCAGATCCTCCGGATCGGTGAGATTTGGAGGATCCCGCTGTGCCAACGTAGCATCGGCATTGCAGTCATCCTTCTTGCTTTCATCCATGCATGTAACCGGTTCTTGGTCACTTGGTGCTGCTATGGCTGCTGTTTCTGGAGTTGGCTCTGTTGGTGGTGATTGTTTGGATGCAGGATCCATCGGTTGCTTCTGTTGTGATGATTGTGTCTTGGAATCTTGATCTTTCGTCGTCGTTGCCGCCGTCTGCATAGACTCCACAATACCACCCACCAGCCCTCTTTTATAGTACCATCGACCACGCTCGACCATGGGTCCGACCACATTTGTCAACACTCCCCAGGCTTTGGAAAGGGGCACTTGCAAGGCCACATCCAAAAATCGTTGCAGACTTTCCTTGGCACTATGCAGTCGTTCTTGTCGTCGTTTGCGAGAATTTTCTTCCCATTCATCCAATCGATCATTGATTTTGCTTTCCACGGTACGATACAAGGAGAAATCTTGTTCGACAAAGGGATGCTCCTGAAATGGTTTGGTTTGTCGACTCGACAACGAGGAAGGTCGTGCCAAGACGATATAATTTTCCAAAGCAAAGGGACTGGCTTCGGCAATCAATCCTTGACCCACATCTCGACGACGACCTGACAATACAATTTGCGAGGCGTCCAGTCGTCGAAACCCATTCCATTTGGCCAATCGTTCCATGGTGGACGCTTTAAAGACGGGTGGGGGAGACTGCTGCTCCTTGGTTTTTTTGGAAGTTTGTTGTTGCTGCTGCTGCTGCAATTTTTGTTTTCGAGTCAGATGGGCATAAATGGCCACGGACAAGATGGGTTTCAATTCTCCTTTTAGGCGAGCTCGTTGTAATGCCTTATTGGTGTGGAATCGACCCGAAGATGAAAAGTGACACAGTTGGTGATGTTTTTGAATACTGGAGGAGCCGTGTTGGTGTAGTTGCTGTTGATGGTGGTAACTGGAACGCCCAAGAGTAGCAGGGAAAGGCAACTGCGGGCGTGGAACGGCCCGTGTCGAGCTCATCGTGGACCCATAGTCGTGATGGAGCAGACTCAGTCGGTGCACACATCGGTGCCGTGGAGACGTGCCACAAGCTGCGAGGCCATAATTTGTCAGCAGCATGTTCACCACCCCCTCTTGCTGACAGAAGAAAAAAAACGAGAGGAATGACGTGTAATTGTTGCACTGTTGCTAACTTCTAGTAGGTAGTAGACATCATTCTGCCTTCCACAAATGAGATGGAGTTCAGCTTGCTCTAGGTCTAGTCTAGTCTACTGTATGAGAGGAAAAGACTGATTTGGAAACCGACGGTAATAACAAGGTTGTTGTTGTTGATGTGGAACCTGTCACTACGACGTACTCTCCTTCACAGTTCTTCTCGATTCGAATTTGCTTGAGAGTGACGCCGCAATGGGGGATAGCTAAAAGTACATCCACCCGGGCGTAAAGTAACCCTTTTTCAAAATTTGATTAGAAACTGTGCGTCGTTTGAGATAGGGTTAGAGATATCCATCAATGACGTCATAGAAGTGAAAGATTCAAGGATCTTTCGGTTGTTGATTGATGTTCTCAACAACTTTTTGGACCAAAAAATGTCATGGCGCCCATCTCTATCTGTGGTTGCAGCTTTTGGCAACCTACTTATTGGCTCGCTGGCAGGTAGCTACATGAGTACATGTTGCCATCATTTCTGGCTGATTAATATATAGCAGAGCAAGCGGTGGCACCATAGAAAAGCTTTAAGAATTTTACAGTACCTCCAATCCCTAGCACAGTGCTTCCACATCCACATCACACCCAACCACGAGCGCCATGAATTCCGTCTTGGCGAGCTTCCTCTTTTTCTGGATTTGCATTTTGGTTACAATTACAGCATTTGCTCCAAGCGGCATACCGGTACACATCTCTGGGGGTAGATTGCTGGTTCCCATATCAGCAACATCGACAACAAGTCTATTTTTTGGATTGGGTTCGGTGGAAAAACAAGAAAATGAATATTTGGAATTGGCGGCCGAGTATTATCCACCAACCTATATACCTGAAACGGTACACATTGTAGTTTATAATTTGGGAACCGAGCAAGAAGGAGTTCACACGGCCGAATATCCCAAGGGATCGGGACAAATATGTTTGTTGGCCTTTACGTCGGAAGAAGATGCCAAACCCTTTGCCGATACCTTGGCAGTGGGATATCCCGGGGATATTGATCCCTCTGCCATGGAATATGCCTCCGAGCAAATGCAACAATATTGTCAAGAGCAGGGATGGTTCTTTGTGTTGGTACCGGATACGGACACTATATAATATCGATCTTGTTGCACTACCAAAAGAAACGCTCTTTCTTTATTACCAAGGCGATAGAACATCAGCAGCTATGTTCTTAAATATTGATGTTATACATTATTTCTATTTCGAGGTCGGCTGTACCCCAAAAATATCTCCCTACAACAACACTATGATTATTGTCCAGAAATTATTTTTGAAATAAAGATGCGGCATGATAGAGCAAGTTGAGCGTTCCATTCCTTCCTCGCCAGCTCCAGACTTGACTTTTGTCAGTCGGCTTTTCCATGTTTATCATAGCATTACGGCAAAGGTCTGGTTCTATAACCTAGCTAGCTCGTATGGGATAGGGATACTGAGCGTTGTGTTTTTTTTGTTCGACATGGCAATGTTGGTTGTTGTTAATTGTACATCCACCAAAGCTTGCCTTGCAGTGGAATTCCCATTTTTCCAAATTGCCCGTTCCCGTCCGTCATGGGTGCCAAATGAGGATAATCATTTCGTATCACGTCCATAAGACCCTGAAAAACCACGCGGTTGCCTTGTGCTGAAAGGTGTACACCATCCACTTGATAGCCATTGTCATTCATCGTTTCAGGGTCGTCATTGCCTCCCAAAAGACTCCATAGATCCACCATGGAACACGACTGGTTGCTGTAATTATTTGCAATTAGTTGGACTTGATCAGCATAGGTTTTGTAAATGGCATTGCCATTGTCAGGAATATGGTTGTCGTTTGGGTCCACTTGGCGCCACTGCGCCACATTACAAGGTGGTGGTGTCATGAAAATAATGGGCGCTTGGTTGTCAATGATAGTACACTCTGAATTACTTTCCGTATTGTCGTCTTGATTAGGATTGCTACAAGATTGATCCATTTTGTTGGCTTTATTTTCGTGACTTCTGTTGCAATTTAATTAGAACAACGAGTGGACAAAAATTCTTTAGTTAAAGTTTCAGAAACATCCAAGGCATTGTCGCCAAGGCACATGTCATCTCAAAGCACAAGATGCAGATTGTTGCACATACCGAATTGTACTGACAATCTGTTCCAAATTTTCGGCAAATTCATTCAAGGAAATCTTGGCAACCTGATGGGATGGAGAGAGGGCGGCATCGTTGGCCCCCAAGCCAACGACCCAAAACAATACCGGTACATCGGTTGTGGCGGTAGTGGACGTTGTTGATATCTCATCCTCCTCCAAGTCGGAATGTAATGCTGTTTGGGATTCTGCTTCCATTCTTCCCGAGGTCGTCTCGCCGAAAAGATCCGGCAAGGCATGCTGCAAAATCATTTTCGAGCTGTATCCCTGATAGCCTCGATTCAAAACATCGGCACGGCGTGCATATTCTTGGGCCAAAAGATGTGCCCAACCGACTTGGCCAAAAGCAAATTCGGTCAAGCTGTCCCCCAAAAGAATGATAACGGGTCGGATCTTGACGGCGACCATGAAAATGGACTTTATTATAAAAAGGTTAGATTAATCGAATGGAGGCGAGAGTAATTTGTCTCAATACCAAACAACACTTCTCTTCTATGATGATAAAACTGATGTACAGCAGCTATTAGTCACAAGAACCTAAATTAACATGTCAATGCTGCTAGCTAGCTAGCTAGTCAGTTGAGTATCCCGTCACCCAACTCTGCCTGCTGCATGCCCCCATGCCAGATGACAGTAGGCTGGGGTTATTTTAGGGTTCAGCATTGGTTTTCTGAACAGAAAAAATCGAAGTCAACAGAAAACGTTTAACATACCGGCTATGTGGCAGCATGCTTGTGAGCAACAAACACATGAACCCCATCTGAGTTCAAATTAGGTTCTTGTGATTGTCTTTGTCTTCTTGAGCAACGCACTCTCCCTCCGCATTGTTTCGGTGTCAGCCCAACGGTCCATTTGGAGCTAGCGCTCATGCCAGTCTCGATGACCGGAAACAGTCGGCATTGCATGCGGTCCGCATCAACCGTGGCTAGTGGCCTACTTGTGAGTTGGTGATAACAAACACATCAACCCCATCTTCTTGAGCAACACACTCGCGGTCCGCATCATTTCGGCATCAGCCCAAGGGTCCATTCGGAGCCAGTGCTCACAATGCTGAGCAATGATGGGACCTCGAACCGTCACTAACAACACGGTCTCGACGAACGTCAGAACAAGGATTTCACACTGGCAGCAAACAAGGATTTCATGTTAGCAACATGCTCGTGAACAAGCAAAATAACAAAGACATCTGTTTGGAACTTTTTGACAGGAGCATTGTGTGTCAGCCTTGGGATTGTGCATCAATTCAAGAATTGACATCGAGATCACACCATGAATCAAGTTGAACTTCTTAGTTCTAGATGGGCAACCACTGGGGCTACTGGACAGAGAGCAACCAGAGAGAACAAGCTGCTTGCGCCGCTTGGCGTGAAAAGAACCTTTGATGAACCTGGCAATGAGCACCTGGAACCTCTTGGCAATGAGCACACCCTTGCATGCAACACAGACAACAAACCCAGGAGTGGTGGTGATACAGGCATCAAGTCAATTGTCAAGCATGTTGTCAAGCCAATTGTCAAGCATCGCAAGGGTGCCAAGCCACACAATGCCCGCTCGTGCCCCAGCCAATGCCCAAAAGAGTGCACTGTCTGCATCAGGAAGGATTCAGAGGAGGGCAAACTGGATTGTCTCTGTTGCTCTGTTGAGACAGTGGACAAGGGGAATCATTCTGACAAGCATCTCCTCATGCACCCGTCCAATGTCGAGAAACACCAACGCTTGTGCTTCATGCGCAGCACGGGCTGCAAGGCTTGCTCATGTGAACTGTGTGTGGGCCATGTCCCAGAAGAAAGAAAACAATGACTGAAGGAGAAAGGAGTGGGACTTTTTGACTGCTCAGCATGGTTTGCTGAAACAGAGGAGTTCTCCGCCGCTGCCACGGCTGCCAAGGCGGCTGCCAAGGCCGCCGCCAAGGCTGACAAGGCCTCCCAGGGCAGAATCATCATGGAAGCAAGCCCCGATGGAGTCACTCGCTGTGAACATGAAAAAATGGAGCAACAGCAGAAGGATGGGAAGCGCCAGCATTGGTCTTTCTTTCCACAGAAACAAGTGGTTGCTCTCAGTGCCAGCATGTTTCCCTCTGCCTTCCCCATTGAGCCCGTGGCGGCTGGCAAGAAAGGGAAGAGGTCCTGCAGAAAGAAAGACAAAAACTGCAACGTCAACAACAGGAAGCCAAAGGAAATCAACGGCAGGAAGCTGAAGGGAAGCCACAAGAGAGACCATTTGGGAACAGCATGACTCAGGATGACTGACAAATGTGAGATGGCTGAGGAAGAGCTAGCCAGAATGAAGCTTGAGTTTCCAGAAATCAAATCGGATTGTGGTTGGACAGCCGAAAGTCTTGAGGATGCCATAAGCAACATTGGGTCTTTCTCTGAACACCAGAATTCAATCCAGAATCCATCGTTCGAGTGTGTTGCAAATCTGTCTGGGACCTTTGTGAAGGACACCGGCTTTGCTCAACAAACCCTGCACCAATTTGAGACCACACACATGTTTTGGTCAAGCAGGAATGAGCCAGCAAAGCCACAATGGGGAGAGGGCATGCTGTGACACCATTGCACCTTGCTTGTGAGTTGGCTCTGAAGGGGGTGCATCCTAATCTCTGGCACGAAACCAAGCAACTTGGGGACATTGTGCATGCCAATTTTGAAGAACCATTGGACAATGAAAGAACAGTGTCTTGCAAAGTACAACTCATTGTTTTCAAAAGCAAGAAGGACGAGCCCAAGTGGAGAAGGGATGCAACTTTTGCACATCTGACATCAAGCTTCAGTGTTTTGCACAAATGCCTTTTTTGAGCAACAACAAAAAGAAAATGTTGATGCTGTGCTGTTCTGCAATCCACCAAAACTGAAGAGAATGACATTGATGGTGATGCTGTGGCCCACATGTTCACAGGAAAGCATTGGGGTTACCAAGTGAAAGGGGACCTGCTCAAGGAGACCTTGCTACACACAAGCTTTGAGTCCCTGCAAACTGACCTACAGTGTTTCAACAGTGAGAGACGAGGGGGGTCCAATGGAGAACCAGACAACTCGTTTTGCTTGATGAGAGAGAATGGCAAATTGCCCAGTGTGTCACGTTGGATTGCTTGGACTGCAAAAGGGACGGTTGTCATATGTTGCAGGAACACAAAACGCAGAAGGTTCAGGAAATCGTTTGTGCATGGGAATCCAAAGCCAAGCAGTCACCTGAAGGCAAAAGAGAAGGGTACCGTCTCCTTGGACAAGATTTTGCAAACCAATTGGACTGGAATGAGGAAATCACAAGAAGAAATGAGGAAGTCAGTGGAGGAAATGAGAAACTCAGTGGAAGTCTTCTTGCTTGCCAAGGCTGAGACAGCTGGGTTCCTGCTGGCACCAACCAAAGATCAAAAAAGAAAAGTGACCATGGAAACAAAGGTGAAATCACTTTCATGCTGAAATTTGGCGCACAAATTCTGGTGAGCGGAAGTTGTGCCAAAATTTGTGTGGACATTATTTTGATTTCACAAGCCCAAAATTACTCCAAAAGTAAGTGACAGTGACTAGCATGGAAGCACCTTGATCTATTCCAAGAGTCCCTATGAA
>Ga0163148_10006604_pt1 | contig 11140 bp, 10 predicted proteins | sample OliLakLV19MP7P2_FD_148606 | JGI IMG/M metagenome (GOLD analysis project Ga0163148, IMG submission 148606) | Freshwater microbial mat bacterial communities from Lake Vanda, McMurdo Dry Valleys, Antarctica- Oligotrophic Lake LV.19.MP7.P2 | ecosystem: Environmental > Aquatic > Freshwater > Lake >... | reverse complement strand
ACGACACTCGACGCTGGGCTACCAGTCACCGAGGCAGTTTCTGGAGGATTGGCGTCTGGCTCAATATGAGAAAAACCTGGTAGCATGAAACCCGCCCGATGGAAGACGAAAAACAGAGGGAAGCTCACTCCCAGCCTCGCCCGCTGTCCGATGCCGATCTGGCTCTGATGCGCCGCATCACGCGCTCCATCGATGTGTCCGTTTGCCGGAACCAGGGTGTTGCGCGACCTGCTCAGGCGTAAAGGTCACTCGGTTGGGCGCAAGCTTTAGGCACTCTCATGGAGCGCATGGGCGCAAAACGGTCGGTCGAGCGTCCCCTACCGGCACACGGCATCCGGCGCACAGAGATTGGCACGCGATCTGAGTTTTTTCAATCAACGCAGACCGCACTCGGTGCTCGACGGGAAACTCCGGATGAGGTCTATGGGAAAATATGACTCAGCGGCGCCATGTAGCCTAAGTAGAAACCGGCAGGCTACACTGATGAAGACAGTAATTTTGCCCACACAACCGGAGCCACCACTCTCCCTCACCTCTTTCCTTCTGCTGCGGCCTTGCTGAACAGCCTGCGTGAGCCTCCTACGGAAATATCCTTCTGTTGTCCCATGTGCGGACCATCGAGATCTTGGCCTGTCTCCAGAGTGTTTCCGCAGCGGAATAGAGAGACTTCTGCTCATGTACCGCCTGCCTGCAGATCACTTCAAGGCAATTCCTTCTCCAACACAACGAGAATACGAAATGCAAGGTATCGACTGAGGACGTCCAAGAGTCGTTCAGCGGTTAGGACAGGACGCATCATCCACATCGGCATCAAAGAAGCGTGCTCAAAGCCTCCGCTGAGCGGATAGGCAAAGAAGGCCAGTCGATGATGCCGGAGCTTCTTCAAGGTTGGATACAACGCGTGAAAACGCCGGCTCGATCGTTCGAATAGAATGGTTGAGATGGCCTGGTTCGCATCGAAAGGATGTCTCCCAGACTGCGTAGGGCGCAAGGCGAGAGGATCGTGGCCGAAATCTACTGGTTCAGGATGCAAGAAATGGTAGATGGGCCACGAGCTGATGGAGATGTAGGGGTCCATGATGATGACGCGGCCTCCAGGCTGCAAGACACGGAGTGCCTCATCGAAGAAGCACCGAACGTTCTCAAGATGGTGAAGGGCATCAAACAACACGATATTCGCAAGACTACTCCTGACGAACGGGAGCTGTTGCGCATCCACGACCGCATCTAACCACGGCAACGTGACGATATCGGTACAGACCACGGAAGGCGCAAACTCCTTAAGATTCCCTGTCCCGCCACCGACTTCGAGGGTCCGCCCTGGCTGAAGCCACCCGGCAATTTCCTGATACCACTCCCGGTAGAGCAACCGAAGGACGGACTTCTTCTGCCACACAAGCTGATGTCGCCGTAATATCTCATCCGACATTACACGGCCTTCAGTCGGAAGAAACCGAAGACGGTCATCTTCAACAGAAGCCAGCCGTGCGCGAAGCGATGGATGTTCGTGGTACCGTAGGTTCGCTCCTGGTATCGAATGGGCACTTCCAGAATTTTGAGGTTAAGCTTGGATGCCCCGAACAACAGATCGAAATCTCCGAAGGGATCGAATTCGCCGAAATACGACCGGTTGGCGGCGATGCGTTCGTAGTCCTTTCGAAATAACACTTTCGTTCCACAGAGTGTGTCCTTGATCCGTTCGCCGAGCAACCAAGAAAACGCCATACTGAAAAACTTATTCCCCAATAAATTCAAATAGCGCATGGCCTCGTGTTCCATCGGATAGACCAACCGGCTTCCGTTGATGAACTCTCCCTTGCCGCTCACCATCGCCTCGTAGAATTTAGGAAGCTCTTCAGGGGGCATGGTGAGATCGGCGTCAAGAATCATGAGAATGTCCCCCGTGGCATACGCAAATCCCTTGCGCACGGCGTCACCCTTTCCCTTTCCACCTTGCACAAGACACGTGATGTCCTTCTCGGGGTATTGCGCGATCACCCGCTGAATCTCATCGAGGGTTCCATCAGTCGAGTGGCCATCGACGAAGATGATTTCTTGGTGACAGCCAAAAGATGGAAGACGCGCGATGGCCGACTCGATGTTCCCCTTTTCATTGCGGCAGGGAATGACGACCGTCACCGTCTGTGGTTTATGCGTAGGTATCGTTCGCACCCGCGCCACCACATAGTGGCAGAGGCATAGGTGATTCAGTCCTGGAAGATGTGCCAATAGTCTATTCACAATGGTCGAAAGCAAGGGGATGCCCAGAGGCATCAGCAAGCGCCATTCCGCCTTGACGACCTCATAATCGGCTAGCCGGAGCAGATTGCTGATATCCCCAGGTGAAAGCCAGTTTTGCTCCGCTTGCGGCATTTTTAGGCCCACCAGCTCCAAGAGTCCTAAGAAGGGTTCCCACAAAAAGTTGTAGTAGGCGATGACGACGCGGGTCGTGGGACTGCAACAGTGTCGAAGCTGCTTGAGTGTGGCTTCAACGTCGAGCACATGCCCGACGAGATCAACAAGCAGGATGACATCGAACGTCTCATCAAGTGCCAGCGCTTCTCCATCTCCGACCAGAAACTCCAATTCCGGATGGCGCGTGGAGGCCTCTCTCACCATGGCCTCGCTCAGATCGATACCTAATCCTCGCCGTGGCTTGAGTGCTGCGAGCTGATCACCCAACCCGCATCCAATTTCTAAAATACTCAAGCCCTCTGGTATCAAAAATCTCAAGTAGCGTCGCTGATCGTTATAATAATAGGATGCTCGCTGCTGCCAAAATTCTCGCTCCGATGCCAGCTGGTCGAATCGTTCTCGAATGGCTTGCTTCTTGAGAGTAGCTTTCTGTCCAAGGGACGGCGACGGAGAAAGCTGCGGGGGGACCGCGAACTGGTTCATCATGACGAGACGACCCAGGATAGCCGGGTGAGACTGACGGACTCTTTCGATTGGTCTGTCTGGTTGGTTCTGTTCATCTGGTGTGTCTAGTTCACCCAAACACACCAAATAGAGCAAACAAAATCCAATTTCTTGCCTGCAAGAGCCCTGGCGCCATCCTGTACCGGCACATCAGTCGATTTCTCCCTTGATGCAGAGCGCTGATCCAACAACCCACCGCCTGGGTGAGTTGTCGGACCGACGATCAGGAACGGCACCGGCGTAGGCTCGCACCTTGGTGGTTGGGCCCATCGTTTCTGGTGCCGGCACATCTCTCCGTGGCGGGCGGGAGATCGCGATGCAGGGATTCGAACTTCTACAGAATCCCGCACAGGCCCTGGAGTGATCTCGAATCCCCTCGAGCATCATGCCTTCACGCCGACATGGACCATGTGGAATCACACTGCCCTCCATCACAGGGATAACCCCCTTCGCGCTCGCCGATTCTTTCAATGCCAAACCCGGCGTCGGGGAAATATGTCGCACGACCATAGGGTGACGTGGCGATCAATCTCGATCTGGTCCGGAAAGCGCACGTTGGAGGAGGACTGTTGCCTCTCTATTTCGAACGTAGCGCCACCTCCCAGGATGACGTGCCATGTACAGGTGAGCCAGCACGGAAAGTCTTGGCGGCCCTGGACTAACGCGGATTGGGAATACAGTGAAGTGGGAAGAATATGGTGCCCGAAGCCGACCGCGTCACATAGACTGTGGACCGGGTGATCTCGTCCAGATTGCATGGTTTGGATCAAAGGGACGAAACCATGGAGGCTGACCCATTGCCTGCGATGTGCGACAGGTTAATCCCATACTTTTTTAGCCGGTCCATCTTCAACCGCCCGATCTCGGGATACCGCCGCTCATCCGAAACATGGAATAGAGAACATTCCCACTCTCACACCTTTCAGAGCGATAGAATGACCAATCCAAAAGTAGAACGTCGTTATTTTTTTCAAGAGAATGGACTAGGCCTGAAACCGGGCGGCGAGTTCGCCAGGCTTGAAGACTCCCCGTTCGGTGATGATGCCGGTGATCAATTCAGCGGGCGTGACGTCGAAGGCTGGATTATAGACCGCGACTCCGGCTGGTGCGATCGGATGACTGCCGTGGATCGTGGTGACTTCTAAGGAATTGCGTTGTTCGATCGGAATGTCCGCGCCTGTTTTGGTCTTCAAATCAATCGTGGAATAGGGCGCGGCGACGTAAAAGGGAATCCCATGGGCTTTGGCCAGCACGGCGACTGAGTAGGTGCCGATCTTATTCGCCACATCCCCATTTGCCGCAATCCGATCGGCCCCCACGAGACAGAGATGAATCTTCCCCTGCCGCATGAGTGCGCCTGCCATATTGTCGGTAATAAGCGTGACAGGAATCTTGTCCTGCATCAGCTCCCAGGCCGTGAGCCGCGCGCCTTGCAGCACCGGCCTGGTTTCGTCTGCGATAACCTGAATTTTCTTCCCCTGCTCCCAAGCCGCCCGAATGACGCCCAATGCCGTGCCATAGCCCGCTGTCGCCAACGCACCGGCATTACAGTGGGTCAGGACCGTTTGGCCGCTCGCAATGAGTTCTGCTCCGTGCTGTCCCATCGCCTTACAGAGGGCAATATCTTCATCGAGAATCACTTGTGACTCTTTCAGTAACGCAGCTTTGATGGATGCAACAGGCTGCGTATGCAGCGAAGTAAGCAGGCGTTTCATCCGATCGATGGCCCAAAACAGATTGACCGCTGTCGGCCTGGTCGCTGCGAGGTGATCGCAAATCACGAGCACCGATTTGGCGAAGGCATCGTAGTCGGATACTGTGACAGTCTGGGCGCCGAGTGCGACTCCCATCGCCGCGGTCACACCGATCGCCGGGGCTCCTCTGACCTTGAGGCTGCGAATCGCGTCGGCCACGGTCTGGTAGTCCCGGCAATCGAGAAACTCGACGTACTCCGGCAACCGGCTCTGGTCGAGCAGCCTCACAGCACCATCTTTCCATTCAACGGTAGGAACCATGAGGGATCTTGTAGCGGGAATTGAAACGGAGTGCAAGGGGTGGAAGCATGAGGGACTCTCCACCGTTCCAGGCCTGGTCTGTCTCACCCGGACCAAACCCAGTATCTGTCATATCCGGGACAGCTCACTTGTTGGAACGGCAAGAGATTCGACATTCGACCTGTCTCGGTTTATCGAAGGTGTACGGGTACAGATACTTGCATTAAAGCGGAATTTGATGTGGCCTTACGATAGGCCAATGATAAGTTTGGTCTTAGATTAGGCGGTCAATCACAGCATGGCAATCGGCACGAGCAACGTGAACAAACTTGCTCCATCCACACCGGACAGCGAAGTAGACGAATTCTCTCCCCAAGCTTACAGGCCAGAAATAGATGGTCTGAGAGCCCTGGCTGTTCTCTCGGTCATAATCAACCACTTCAACAAGGATCTTCTACCCAGCGGATATTGGGGGGTCGATATCTTCTTCGTCATTTCAGGTTTTGTCATTACATCGTCACTCTACAACAGACGACAGAAGAACCTCAGGGAATTCCTGTGCAGCTTCTACGCACGGCGTATCAAGCGGCTGGTGCCTGCGCATGTGGTGTGCGCCGTCATAACCAGTATTCTGATATGTCTGTTCAATCCCGCTCCCATGGCATCTCTGAAAACGGGAATTGCATCTCTCTTCGGTATTTCCAATCTGTATTTGCTTCGCCAAGAGGCAGACTATTTTGGCGATGCGATACAGCTGAATGCATTTACTCATACGTGGTCGCTCGGCGTTGAGGAACAGTTCTATTTCTTTTTCCCCTTCATCGTATGGTTCACGAGATTTGGTCGGCGCCTATCGATGAATAGGATGTATCTACCCGCCGTCCTGGCGGTACTCGCCATCACTTCTTTGTCGGGCTTCATTCAGCTTCGCGGGACAAATCAGTCCGCCGTGTACTTCCTGATGCCGACTCGTGTATGGGAGTTGGGTGTAGGCGCTCTTGCGTTTGTCGTTGCGGCGAACTTTGGCGCTGGGCGGCTGTCTTCCTTATTGCGCTTGGTCCCACTTCCTGTGAGTCTTGCGATTGGGGTGGTATTGTTCATGCCTCTTCAGTTGTGGGTGTATGCAACAACGGCGGCCGTAATTCTGACGGCACTGTTGATCGTCTCTGTGCATCCCCAGTGTGCTGTCTATACAACCTTTACACACCCCACCATCGTCAACCTTGGCCGTATCTCCTACTCTCTCTACCTTTGGCACTGGAGCATTCTGTCAATCAGTCGGTGGACGATTGGTATTCATTGGTGGTCTGTACCGTTACAAGCAGGTCTCATAGTGATCGCCGCAATCTGGTCCTATCGTTATGTTGAGAAACCCTTGCGTAGCGCCGAGTGGTCATCGGTTCAATGGAAGACCCTTCTGTATGGAGTCGCCACATTAATCGGCACGGCAGGGCTATTGGCTTGTCTTCTGACGCCGTTGGGCAAGCACCTTTTTCTGGGAACGCAGTTGAAGATGATTGCCATAGGGCCCCAGTCACTCACAGAGACGTACTCCCTGACTGCCGGATCGTCGGCATGGTCTGGAGAACCCTGTGTCCTCGCGAATAATAGTCAGGTTGGCAAAAAGATATCCATCGAAGAGTGCACTCTAGGGGACTTCTCCTCCTCCACACGTAGAATTCTTGTGGTGGGGAATTCCTTTTCTGCAACGATGGTTCAGGCATTCGACCAGTTAGTTCTATCCGACAACTACGCGGTTACTATCACGTCTGAATGGGGGGCATCTCCGGTTCCTGAGATACCGAATACCGGAAGAACCTGGGACAAGGTGAATGACTACTATTGGGAGAAGGTTATCCCATCGCTCGCGTCTCGTTTGCGGGAGGATGACTGGGTGTTTCTCGTAAATGACTTAGAGTCTTTGTCTCCAGAACAGAGTTCAAGAAGTTCCGAACAGGTGTTGCGACAGTTGGAACGGGGGCTTGAAGTTTTCTCCGATCAACTTTCAAGAAGTAAGGTCCGGCTGGCTGTTCTTCACGGACTTCCCTTTGCTCGTGAAGCCCAGTGTGAACCTACCCAGGCCCAAGAACAGTGGTTTGCGCCCTTTGGTAGTCCCTGTTTCTTCCTGTCCAAAGAACAGACCGTAGCGCGACGCGCGAAACTGGATGGGATTCTATCCGCCCTCCGGAGGCAAGGGAAAATTACACTCGTGGACCTAATGGATCTGTTCTGTCCAGGCACAACATGCACGTATCATGCAATGAACGGACAGATGCTCTATAGAGATGTGTTTTCGCATCCATCTGTCGAGGCGGTACGTTTGGCCGCACCGATCATTCGAGAATCGTTCCGGTGACATTATTGTTGGTCTATTGCGTAGGTGCAGGCTTTACGAAGTGTATCCGGTCGAGAGATACCCATCTGCAGGAGGTCACAACAAGCTGTGATGGTTGCTCTGTTCTAGTGCCGGCGCCCGCTTAATTCGAGGATGGTGACCATGATGACGACCAAACAGGCTTGGGAGAGTAATAATACAGCCTCAAATGGCCCAGCCTGCCGAAGGGCCAGCGCCGAAAGGCCGAGACAGATGGTGAGAAGGAGGATCATCGCGACACTCGCCTGGCGAGACCCCAGCGCGCGCTCCAACCGGTGATGGAGATGGTCTTTGCCCACGTACTCAAGCCATGCCTTGATCGAGCGCACCTTCCCTGTCGCGACTCGCTCCACCGTGATATGGATCATGTCGTAAATGAGGACGCCGAAAATGAGGAGCGGATTGCTGAACGAGACGATTGGGCTATGATCCGCCCAACTCCCTTCGACTGCGAGACAGGCCAGCGTGAAGCCTAAAAAGGTTGCCCCACCGTCTCCAAGAAAAATGACGGCGGGTTTACGCCCTCGAAAATTATAGGGAAGAAATCCTACCCCTGCCCCGATAATGGCGATGGCAAGCCATCCCAACCCCGGCTGGTTGGTTTCAAATGCCACGGCTCCCATGAATCCGGCTATGAGAATCGCCAAGCCCGTGGCAAGACCATCCATGCCGTCGAAAAAATTAAACGCATTGGTAATCCCGACGATCCAGAGCAACGTCAGCACAACATTCGCCACATCGCCGACCGGCCCGCTGGGAAAGAGCGTCAGCACCTTGCCTGCGGCTATAACGATCCCGGCCGCCACAAGTTGAGCAACCAGCTTCGATGAAGCAGGCAATTCCCACACGTCGTCGATGATCCCGACGATCAACAACAGCGATCCAGCTGCGAGGGTGGCGAGCATCCAGTCCGGCAGGATCGAATTCAGCAGCACCGAGCCAAGAAATCCAAGATAGACGGCCACACCACCGAGCCTGGGCGTCGGATGCACATGGATCTTGCGATCGGACGGGTGATCGACCAGTCCCCACTGATGACCGATCTGTACCATGAGCGGCGTCAACGCGCAGGCACCGAGAAACGCAAAGAGGAGAATGTAGAGCCACCGAAAACCTTCAAATACGAAAAGGTCACGAATCGTGGGGACCGCCAAGACCACCGCTCCCAGCAGAGCCCCTAGCGCAGCCGGTGTCATCCAGCGTCGGCTACTGCGCAACGTGAAGAGTGAAAGTTCGGCGTCAATCGCCTTCACGACAAGACCTCGGCCAACGATTGTTGAATGTGCCGGACTTCGTCGTCTGTGAGATCGGGATAGAGCGGAATCGACAACGCCGTTCGATCCGCTTCGTCACTGTTGGGGAAACCAGACTGACCCAGATAGCGGTGGAGCGGACGAAAGACCGGCTTGCGACAGTGAATTCCCTGTTGTTCCAACCGGCCGACCAGCACGCGTAAACCATCAGAATTACTCTGGAGATGCGGCAGCCTCATGACAAATCGATAATATCCATGTGCCCTGCCTGGAGGCACGATTGGGCAGATAGCGGCCTTGGAGGACAGCGCTTCCCGATAGGCTGCTGCGAGAAACTGCCGCCGCGCATGAAAGGCCGAGAATCGTCCCAGCTGAGAGCACCCAAGGGCTGCGTGCAAGTCGGTCAGCTTGAGATTGAACGAAGAGGGATTCAGTGTGGCTGCACCATCATATTCGCGCAGCGACCTGACTCGTTCGAGTAATGTCCCCTCATTCGACAGGACCATCCCGCCTTCTCCGGCACACAGGAGCTTCGTCGCGTAAAATGAACAGACGGTCAGTCGTCCAACCGTCCCGACCGGCCGACCCTGTTCTGTCGCCCCTAGCGTCTGCGCGCAATCCTCAATTAACGGAATCCCCAGCCGCTCCAGTGCCGTCAGATCGGCAGGCAAGCCAAACAGATGCGGGACGATGATCGCGCGAGTCTTCTTGGTCACCGCCTGGCGGGCCGCGAGGGGATCGATGTTGAACGTATTCAAATCGATGTCGACAAGCCGGGCCTGTGCCCCGACCCGTTGCGTCGCGAGCCAGGGTGCGGCGCAGACATAACTCGGCATGATGACTTCGTCGCCGGCTCCGATCCCGAGTGCCCGCATGGCCAGTTCGAGCGCGGCAGTCCCTGAACTGACGGCCACCCCACCCTGAACGCCAACGAACGATGCCATGCAGCGCTCGAATCGCTCGACCCAGGGCCCTTGGGCAATCTGTCCAGCACGCAGCACGTCGGCCGTCGCGCGCAAGTCTTCTTCATCGATGGCAGGCCGTGAGTGGGGAATCATCGTGGCGACAGTCGTCATAGACCGATATTAATAAACAATCGCAGCGGAACAAAGCCTTCTGCGTTTTTCACCCGACCTTGAATGCCGCGAAAATGCGCCCCGGCCCGAATGACATCGACAATACTGAGGCCTTCGATATTGGTCTTTTTCACCTGCGACGCATGGGCCTCGATCGATTTGACCTTCTCTTCCACCACCTGATCGATATCGACAAAGACGGTGGGCGAAAAGTTCTGGGTCGTCGGTCCTTCGTAAAACAACACGTTCGTGGCATAGCGAGTCGCCGTGATGGTACTCATCGCCAAGTGCCGATGGTCCTGATGGGTATCGTCGTGATAGTGGGTGAAAATGAAGTGCGGCTCCACTTCTTTGACCACGGCTTCGATCTCCTGAATCAGTTCACGACCCACCGGGACCGCCGTGTCCTCATACCCGCCCCAGAAAATCTTTTCGGCCCGTAATTGTTTTGCCGATTCTTCCTGCTCGCGCTTGCGTACGCCGCCAGAACCACCTTTATCGCCGGCGGTCATGACCATCAGAAAAATGCGATGCCCCTTTTGCGCATACTTGAACAACGTGCCGCCGCACCCGGCTTCAATGTCATCCGGATGCGCGCCGATCGCCAAAATCCGCATGGGTTTTCTACGATCGTTCGCCATCTCAACCCCCTCGCTCAGTCCCTACGCCGTAACCACATTCTGCCCCGTCTGCGCCTCCCGCAATCGCGTCAACGATTCCGGACCGCAACAGAACAACAGATCGATGGCCGACATTGCCTGCATGAATGGTTCGTATACTTGTTGATACATCGGATGGTGAAACTGTTGAATCGCGAGCCGCAACCCAGACGATTCAAACCGCGGGATGTCCAGATACTGCCCCCCCCCAGGACCGGAGAGATACTCCGAGGCTCCAACGGCGTGGCAGAGATCGATTAACCGATCGGTGGGTTCCTCCCGTGCCTGCCACTCCGACGCGCAGCGAAGGGGCGTCGCGATCCCGAACGCCCCAAGCAGCCAGCGGATGACTGCCAGGTTCAGCTCGTGCAACCGTTCCCATGACGCCTCATAGAGGCTGCGCAACTCCGGCAAATAGCAATCGCGGAAGGGCGCTCGCGCATAATGCATCTCCAGGGCGCGCAGGTGCTGACCCCGCCAGGCCACGGACTGATTGATCCGAACATCTTTCACCAATTGGCCAAAACGATGGAGCACCGGTACGGTCATCCATTGGCAGCCGTCAGCCGTTCTAATACGATTGCGATTTTGCCACTCGTTCTTTTTGAACTGCACCGAATCCAAGACGATAAACAGATCCGACTGATCGATCTTGTCCAGATACCCAAGCCAGGGCAAGAACTGCGGTTGATGGATGGTGACACGCTTACATTCGGTGATCCGTGATGAGTGATGAGTACGGAGCTGCGTAGGTTCTCTCTTATACCCTAGTCGCCTCCCATCACTCATCACCGATCCCCCATCACTTTCTCGACGAAGATCGGATTACTCAGCAACTCGCCGCTGCCGGTGATCTCCACTCGAT
>Ga0163148_10006603_pt1 | contig 11141 bp, 5 predicted proteins | sample OliLakLV19MP7P2_FD_148606 | JGI IMG/M metagenome (GOLD analysis project Ga0163148, IMG submission 148606) | Freshwater microbial mat bacterial communities from Lake Vanda, McMurdo Dry Valleys, Antarctica- Oligotrophic Lake LV.19.MP7.P2 | ecosystem: Environmental > Aquatic > Freshwater > Lake >... | reverse complement strand
GCACAAAGAAGCAGGATTGGGTTGCCACCATGGATGAGCCCTAATCTGGCGCAACCATGTTCACGTATTTTTCCGAGCAGTGGTTTGAGCATCTCGCGCCACTGCCCTCCACCCATGAAGAAGAAGAGTTCAGCCAAAGGATACACCCCAGCCGCTGGTGCATATCCTACCAACAACTACTAGACGTAGATCGATTGGCGAGAGAAACCTTTGGTAATCATGACGACTATTCCAGAGCTACCATGCGCGACATCTGCAACAAGATAATCACCCCACGATGCAAAGCATCCGGGAAATCCTATGCATTGATTCTCAATCCACAAGGACTTGCTATAGACTGTTTTTTGACGCATTCCTGGGATGGTCAATTCCAATCCTTTGTCCAATCCATTCAACAGGTATTTCAGACCACAGTTACAAAGCCAAATATCTGGATTTGTGCCTTTGCCATCAATCAAGCAGCAACTTTGGAAGTCGAAAGCGTCGTTGGGTCAGCCGATGATGCTCTTGAAACAACTCCCTTTGTGCAAGCACTTCAGCAAGCCAAGACTTTTTGCGTGGTGCGAAATTCAAATACGGACCTGTACAGCCGTATTTGGTGTGTGTGTGAGCTAATGTATGCCAAGCAGCTGAGACTATTTCCAAACCACACCCATGTTACGGGACCAGATGTCTTTGCCAAAATCAAAAGCAGTTGCCTGGATGCCGATGCCACGAAAGCTGAAGATAAGAAACGAATACTTCAGGTCTTGTTGGATTCTCACGACCGGGAAGAAATTGATTCTATTGTGCAAATATTCAGAACACACGACACACCTACAACCTTTCCAGAGTTGACAAGACATTCTCATCTAAAGACAATTCTCCACCCTCTCAAAGATCTAGATGAAGATCTCATGGCCGAGCACTTGGAACGATTTCATGCAGGCACACGAGAATGGGCCATTAAAGGTTTTGATGATTGGTTTGCTGCCGGTGGAAATCATCGGGTGTTTGTCTTAATGGCCCAAGCGGGTACCGGGAAGACCGGGATTGTCTGTAAGATAATCCACGACAGGAGAGACCAGATTTTGGCACATCATTTTTGCCGACACGACGACTCTCGAAGACGAGATCCCAAACAAATGCTTCTTTCGCTGGCTTATCAGATAGCATGTAAGATTCCTGAATACTGCCTTCAGCTTGAAGAAGTCATTTCCAGTCAGGACCTATCGAGAGCTGATCTCCTGAAGGAATTCAATATAATAGGTCTCTTCGACGCCTTCTTGGCGGCACCTTTGGCTAGAGTATCAAGCTCAGGCGACTTCCAGAGGCGTGTCATTTTTATTGACGCTCTGGATGAGTGCGATGAAATGGGAAAGAATGAAATGCTGCTCTGTATTCAGCGCCATTTCCCGAAGCTGCCATCCTGGGTTAGCATTTATATTACAACGCGACCTGAGATCCCAATCTTGGATAAACTGAAAAAATTCTCCCCCTACTTTATTGAACCCGATGAGGAGCAAAATCGATCTGATCTCAAGATCTTTTTCCGGAGTCTTGTTGAGGAGGTCGGTTCAAAGGAAATAATACACGACAAACACACGCGAGAACTAGCAGTGCAGTCATTGCTCGACAAAACGGGCGGCCTTTTCATCTATGCAACACACTTGGCCAGCATGGCCCGTTCCGACTACGGCAGCGACGTCACGCTGCACGACCTTGAATCACTACCTAGCGGCCTTGAAGAATTTTATGAAGCTCAATTCGAACGGATCTTGACCTCCCCCCAAGTCCTGAGTGGAAAATCATCCAATATACTGCATTAGCGAGAGAGCCTCTTCACGTGGAAGTGATCCAGGCAATGGTGCGCTGCACTCGCACTGAGAGAATTGCGGCTCTCAATAATATATCGTCATTTTTTCGTGTAGATGCAATGCGGAAGCTACACATCTACCACAAAAGTTTCAAGGATTGGGTGACACGTGATGATAGAGAGGATTCCGAGTATTATGTGGACCAGGCAGAAGTAGAGCAGAGTTTTGCAACATGCTGTCTCGAGGTATTGAACAATCGAATTCTGACCCGTGAACATGAAGCTTGGAAAAGTACGAACGAGGAAACATATACTCCAGAAGTTTTGGATTATGTGTTGCGCCATGGCATCGGCCACCTGTGTGCAAGTGGACGAGAAGAAGACGCACGCCAACTGCTGCTAAATGTTTTTTGGATAATGTCTCGTGCTATGACGGACGATAGCGGAACGATGGAAAATGATTATGATACGTTGAGCAGCGATACGGCTGTCAACCTTGTAGGCCGCGCTGTGGGTCTCTCTCTAAATGCCTTGCGCTTAGACCCACGGCAGCTGCCGGGACAGTTAGTCGGACGGCTCATGGCTTCTACTGGAGAGGACAGCAGTTGCAGGAATAGTGTAAAAGCCGAGCTTAAGATATTTGTGCAACAACTCCAAGATTTTGAATCATATGGGTTCAAGTGGTGGTGCCCAATAACTCCAACGTGGGAGCAGGCGGACCAGTCATGCGTCAGGATCTTGGAAGGCCATACAAAGTCTATATTATGTGTCGCTTGGTCGACTTCGAATCCAGCAAGGATTGCGTCTGCCTCCAACGACAAAACATGCCGCGTTTGGAAGTCATCCACAGGAGCATGTGAACTTATTCTTGAAGGCCACACCAGCGGTTTAAATGCGGTTGCCTGGTCAGTGGACGATTCGTTTTTGGTGACTGCCTCAAATGATAAGACTGAGAGTTTGGGATAGTTGCACCGGAGAATCAATGTGAAAAGATTATCAGCGGAAACGAGGTGGCACCGTTGTCGATTCTTGTGACAGAGTCAGTGATTGTGGCCGGTTGCATGGAGATGATCAAGCTTTTTGGCAAGGAAGATCCCGATGTCGATGGATACCTCTGTGGGCACACTTCGACAGTGACTTCGTTTGCCTGGCTCAAAGCAGGTCGTCTTCTTGCCTCTGGATCCGAGGATTGCACAGTTGGGATATGGTCACTTGACGACAGAACGTGCCTCGGCTTGATGTCTGGACATGCTGGCCCTGTAAGCTCCGTTAGGTGGGCATCAAACGGGATGCTTGCTTCTTGCTCGCTTGACTGGACGGTGAGAATATGGGATGCGCTAAGTCAAACTACTCTTCAAATCCACGAAAGTGATGACGGACAGCAGCTTCTAGATTTGGCATGGGACGCTCATTCGGACCAGTTTTATGTTGGAGCCAAATCAGGAAAAAATGTCATAGAAGTTCTTATCCTAAATGTCCATTCGGGTTTCCTAGAGAGAAAGCTTGGTTGGGATTACGGCAGTGGAGTTACTTTGGACTGCTCCTTGAACGGCAGAGTTGTATGCGCGTCCGGAGGTGCTCGCGAACACTCGGGGATTATACGCATATGCGATCCAAACCTAGACGCAAGTCCTTTTACGCCACGTACTCATCAGGGAAAGCTCTACTTAGCAGGTGGACAGAGCGTGTCGTCCGCTAATAGTGACAGACCAAACGATGGCAAATCTTCGCAAGCGCCTCGTTTAACTCTGCAGATCTCTCACCCGAACGCTGAGGAGGCTCATTTTTACTCACCGTTCAAAGGGGGAAAGTCCTGGGCAAGAGCATGGTCTGGAAACGGACTGAAATATGCATCGCTTTCAAGTGGTTTTTCAATCCGGAGAATCTCTTGGGGATCTCTGCGGGCATACTCACAAAATATCATATGCCGCTTTTTCGAGAGACAGTATGTACCTTGCGTCTTGCTCATGGGATAGAAGCGTGCGAATTTGGAACGTCTCTACGAGTGAGTGTCGTCTTATTCTCTTGGGGCATGATGCAGGCGTTCATTTGGTCCAGTGGTCATGCTCAGACAAGCTGTTGGCGTCGGCATCCAATGACATGTCCATTCGCATTTGGGATACCGTGGCCGGCGATTGTATACATGTACTTGAACAACAACTAAGCGTACCCTGGTCGCTCCTTTGGGTTGGCGCAGACAATCGACTTGCATCCGGCCATCGTGATGGAAGCATTGTCGTCTGGGACAGCAAGGTTGGCTCATTCCAAAAAGTTTTCAATCGTAATGACTTGGAGGATGAGCATAATCGCTGCGAAGTGATCGCCTTGGCGTCCTCTCAGGACGGAAGCAGACTCGTATATGGGTGTGAAGTGATCTCCTTGGCGTGCTCTCAGGACGGCAGCAGACTCATATATGGGTCTCGAAACTACAACGCTTATATCTGCAGCTTATCTACTTTTGCATGTACGCACCGTCTCGTGGGCCACGAACACGGAGTGACCAATGTGCTTTGGTCAAGAGATGGAGGCCGAGTGCTATCCAGATGCAGTGGCAGCATTCGAATATGGAACTCTGATTCCGGTTCATGTCTCCAGATAATTCGAGGAGCAGATTCCATCCCAGATTATTTCAGCCCTTTCGAGATTTCTGCAATAGTTAGAGACTTTTCTTTCTCAACCTCGCCTTGTGCGCCTGTGGGCATCCCATGCAGAAATGTCACGGTATTCGGCAACATCGCTTGCGCGTGTTTTGGTAACTCTGGGGTTGTCAAGTTCTTCTTGCTCAAAGGGGCAAGGATGAAAACAGGGCAGATTGCAGCAGGTTTTGCCGAGTCACAACAATCTCGCAGGTGTGCTGAAGGGGGAGGCGGGATTTAGATTGATTTGAGGGACGACTAGGACGCTCGCTAGTAAGTAAATGATTGTAAATGGGTTCTTGCGTCCTTTATGAATATCTAGCCAGTTAAAGAAATTGCTTGAAATCCAATGAACAGGAATCATGGATGGATAAACTTATGCACCGAAATGGCCGCCCACAAAAAGGCGGTTTCCTGGGCATGTCGAAGAATTGAAGGTCTACAAATTTCGCATCAGATCATAACTACATCTGCGCGGTGTATTCGCCCCAGAAGACTATTTCATCAAGAAGCTGCTTCTGAGATTCGGCGTGTTTTTGAGGGTGGCCTTCAGCGGGAGTTGCTGACGCCGGTCGTGAAATGCATTGCATCACGGGCTTCTTGATACCCGGTACAACCCTATTGTATAGAACCTGTTCCCTGACAAACGAGAGTGCCCCAGCATTAGCTGGTTCCTCTTGTGCCCAAACAGCGCCCTGAAGATTAGGATAGGTTTGAATGATTTGGCCTAATTCATGACCAGGAAAAGGGGCTAACTGTTCCAGACGAACCACAGAAACACTTGCGAGACCTTCGTCACGATCCCGAATCTTGGACAGATCATAGAATAGTTGACCACAACATAGTATTAAGCCTTTCACCTCTGTCTTGTCCTTTTCTTTCCAGTATGGATCATCCAGTACACAAGAAAAGTTGTCCTGACCTTCATGTACCAAAATATCTGATAGCGGTGACATTGCGGCCGACATTCGCAATGTGCGCTTTGGCGTCATGACCACCAGAGGTCGACGGAAAGGCCATGTCAGCTGTCTTCTCAGTAAGTGGAAGTAATTTGCTGGAGTCGAAGGACAGGCCACCACAAAGTTGGAGGCTTCGATCATGGCTGTTGGGTCGCCTGCATAGCGTTTGTCGACCTTTGAAGCAGCAAACAGCTGGAGAAACCGCTCGGGGCGACAGCTGGAGTGTTCGGGACCCATGCCATCATACCCATGAGGCAGCACAAGCACGAGACCTGATTCTACATTCCACTTCGATTTGCTTCCTGACAAAATTGTGTCAAAAATTACTTGCGCCTCGTTCGAAAAGTCTCCAAATTCAGCTTCCCACAATACAAGGCTACGCGGATTTCCTAGAGACCAGCCGAACTCGTAGCCCACAACACCCAATTCCGAAAGCGGACTGTTGGTGACCTCCATCAGTGCGGGCATGGCGGGATGTTCTTCGCCTGTCTCAGCGTCATGCCAGACGGCGTGACGCGTTGCAAAGGCACCACGTTCGGTATCTTCTCCCGAAAGCCGTACCGGGATACCCTTAGTTGCTAGACTGGAAAGGCAAAGAAGCTCAGCTGTAGCCCAGTCGAGCATACCTGTGCCTGATTCCAACAAAGCCTTTCTAGTGTTCACGACTTTGCCGACCAGAGGATGAAAGTTGAACCCATTCGGAACATTCACAAGAGGAGCGCTTGCTTTCTTGAGGAGATCCCTCGAAATACCTGTGCTGGTGACTCTTCCGGTCCTTTGCAACGAGGGGATACGTTTTCTCTCTCCCATGTTTGGCTCAAAACGGGGGTGGTCAAGAGCATTCCGTTTAAGTGCCTTTGCCTCTTTGTATGTATGGGAGGCTTCCTCTAGAACATGTGCTAGGTTCTTCATCTCAGTTTCACTGAGAGAGGCCTCCAGTTCTTTCTGGAAGGACGGTGTGACATAGTCAATGCCCTTCAGAATTTTGTACATTTTCGCATTGGTCATAGTAGGGTCATCCATTTCATTATGGCCACGTTTCCTCCATCCTACGAGGTCAATCATGATATCTGCGCCAAACGTTTTGCGGTACAAGACGGCAATCTGACACGCTCGAACGACTGATCTTGGCGAGTTTGCATTCACATGAAGTATTGGGGCATTCGTAGATTTCATCAGATCGCTCGATTGCGAACTATGAAAGCGTTCGCTCTTTATAATTGGCAACTCCGTAGTAAAGCCAACCTGATTGTTCAAAATCATATGAATAGTACCCCCGCATTCATAATGTTTGCACATACTTATCTGAAGACTCTCTTGAATGATACCTTGACCGCAGAAGCTCGAGTCCCCGTGAAGGTTAACGGGCAATACCAAGTGGGTAGCGAGTGAGGAAGCTCCCACTTCACCTCCTTCGGCCCGACGGCCTAGCTCGGCGGCGTGTGCTCGAGCTTTCCCTGTAAGCGCTGGTGCCATTGCTTCCAAGTGGCAAGGCATCGGCAACAAAGTAACTTGACACGTAGACCCTGTAGGGTACTCAAGTGCGCGGCTGGCAGGTTCACAAATTGTTTCATATGTTGGTCCGTTCGTAGGATCCCAGGCCGCCAATAGGTCCGCCCAATCGACTTTCAGACAATTGGCTATATAGTTCAATCGACCACGATGAAGGGTCCCGAGTTCTACCCTGCAGTCCTGGCCTTCATTTGTTGCTACAAATGTTTCTATAATGGTATTGAGTGCCAGGGTTGCAGTTTCCATTCCTTCGATTCCAAATGTCTTGGCAGTAGCATAGCGTTCCCCTAGAAGCTGCCCAAACAACTGGGTACGAGCCAACTGGCCCATAATCCAGATGTCGTCAAACTGTCTGAGTCCTGCTGTCTGATGCAACGCTAGATCAGGATGCTCAATCACAGCTGCAAAGAATTGCCGCTCGGCTTCCGTCGCGCAGTGTTCAAACTCATAACCAATGTCGCCGCAGTAAGATGCGACCAACCCCTCGAGGGCAATCGCCTCGTTTTCGTCAATACTGACATTGCCCATTCGGGCTTGCAGAGCAGATAGAAATTCCCGAGACTTTCCGCCACTGGCACTGCCCTGGCTTCGAATATTGGTCATAACGTCTAGTAAAGTCGACATGGTCGGGGGGATGCAGCGGCGTACCGTGTCTGGATGAGTCAGTAATCCACAAGGAGACAATGGGTTAACATTAGCCAAATGATACCCAAACCTTTGCAACGTTTGTCTCATGGATTCTTCGTGTCTCTTGTGAAGCTGAGCACAAAGCTGGTGGTGGTCCTGAAAGGACGAGGACGGTTTATGATGCGCCTGAGTGGAAAGAGCACGAAATAAATTGCTTCCGAGATACAAGGCCTGCCTCTTGTGTCTCGGAAGGCACACCCAAGGGAACGGGTGAGCCGATTTTGCTATAAAGGAAGATAACATGACTAGTTCAATGATATTTTGATTTGTCTCTTGAACGACCAGGGGGGATTTTTTATGCGGCAATCAATGCACGTCGAAATGACGGCAATCAACATGTCTCTGTTAACAAGGGCAGAACAGCCGACAACTATATTTAAGAATGAACAAGAGCGATCTTGATGGGGCGAATATTCGGTTCGCGATCCTTGTGCCTATCCGCCGCATTGGCTTCTGTTTTTGCTTCGTCAAGACTGTCTACGACTAGCCACTAGCCAGCTATCTAGCGAGTAGTAGCAGTATGATGACGATGGTGACGAAGAGGAGGAAATTCGCTCGCATTTGAAGATCAGGATTTTCTGTCAATTCATTGAAACGCGAATAGAACTCTGGTGAGACGTGCATCGTCAAGACAGCAAGCGTCAGAATCAACACAATGAATGACTAACCTGAACACACAATGACTTGTGGCACCATTTTGAAACTTAGCCAAGCCCCAGGTAGGATTGACCACAACATAGCATCATTGATTTGATGCAGACATGTGTGCCATAATGAGTCAATGGCAACATGAGAGGCCGGTAACATTTTCTGCTGATGTTCAACAGCCATTCAGATGTGTTTTCTGCTGACAAACTCAGCAGACAAAGACAGCAGCCTTGTCCTCCAAATGGCTGCAACTGCTGGAGTCGAATGTGTGAAACATTAAGGTCAAGATTTTTGGTTTGATTGCATCTTAGTTGGTGCACACCAAGGATTGCTGATCCATGGTCCCAAGAAGAGTGCATCAACACAACGAAACACACATTGAAGCCAGTTTCAAATGTTGTCATCTCCAAAAGAATGACTTGTGATTATTTGCAGTTTTCAAATCTGTTTGCATTGTTGAAGTCTCCATCATCACAGCAAGGCTACGAACACCATGTAGAATGCGATTTGTTCCTTTTAACAGTCATGCAGTGAGAAGCAGGCTAATGGTTTCTCTCAGGTGCTGACATTGACATCTTGATTTCGTTAAACTCAGCAAACCAGTAACAAGCACCCTATCCACACTCTAACTAGGTGTCTGTTAGTGACCATGATGTGTGATGAGATTGGGGTTTGCTCTGTTGGGTTTGTCCAGCAATGACATTTTAGCATGATCCACAAACAAGCAGTTCGGTTTCTCATCACATCGCTGGTTGACAGTTCTCCTGCATCAGAACAACATGAAAAAATGTTGGAATTATTGAACATGGAATGTAGACACCATTGCCTTTACCATGATGTTGTCACCAGTAGGATGCATGGGATGATTATTGGTTCAGACCTACTAGCTAGTAGTAGAGTTAGTGGCAAAGACCATTTTCACAGTCACGTCCATCTGCATGTTGGGGTTTTGTCGGTTCGCGTTGCTTGGTGGCGGTCGCTTGACTCGTGTTTTGCAAGATCCTTCCATGAGGTTCTCAAAACTGTAAGACTCAAAATGCACGCGAGAGAAACCATCAGAAAGTTAACGAAGCCACACTCGTAGCAACATCATAGCGTTAGATAATGCACGTCTCCGTAAGCAGTACCCGTAGGTTTTGATGCAAACTGACTTTACTTACTGTCACACGATACAGATCTGTAGTGTACCGAACAGTCGGGAGGAAGAAAAAGATTCAGTGAAAGTCGGTACTGGTAAATAGCCTGTTCAATCCGTCGAATTGTTTAAGTGAATATGGCCTCGTCCAAGACAACAAACATGGGCTTGGGCATACCCCGACTGGAGGCTGCTCTGCATCTCACTATTTGTGGCACGTTCCTTCTTCTCAACTGCGGCCGTGCAATCATAAAAATCAGCAGCAAAACCATCGAAGCACCAGCAGCGTAAAAACCAAACCAACATGAGCGAAATGGAGACCAAGGGGAGTAACAGCAGGCCAATGACAGGGATTGAATTTCCCGAGGAGAATGACGTACCAATGGGAAGAGGCGGATTTGTGAACGCGCATGTTGGACACCGCCGCTATATCAAGATGGTTCAAGACAGACAGCTGGAATACGTCCAATGCAAAAAAGTTGACAAGATGGAGGTGAGTTCAATTAAGGAATGGATGGAATTGACATTTCAGCAAATGTATCTAAACGTCATTCTCCTCGATTCACGGCAGATCGCCTGGGACATTATCCGCAAACTTCGAGCGATGGATCCACCTGCCAGATTTCTGCGCAAAGATCCAGCTACAGGTCTGTGGAATGATGTTGGAGACCAAAAATTCAGGGAGAAGGTCTCGCAGGCTCTAAGGGAACACCAACCTTTTATCAAGGGTGTAAGTGAATGGGACGATGCGGACTTGGAGCCCTTGCCTGTGGGTGAAGCTGTTGGGGAAGATCTCAGCTGGAATGAGAATCAGGCGGAGCAATCACGAATGTCCGAGAACTGCGAGAACTTCCAAAGACCTGCAGTACTTGCCTCTGCAGACAAAAGAAGAGCCTTTCTGGCGACAAGAAACGAAGTGACCGTCACCAACGACGATGTCTTATTTCTTCCGCCTGATGATGCAAGATTTAATCTGAGTGAGTTTTCTGTGAGTCACGGTCCCTCTTTCACTGATTTCGGCTCAAGGTCCGAAATGAGGCGCAACTCCAGCGGATTGGGGAATATTCTTGACGCAGTCGACAATATGGATGTCCTTAACGAGTCTAATGCGTATCTTTCCGTTACCGAAGAAGACAACTATCATCAAAACAGCGATAGAATGGATGATCGGTGCGATTTCATGGCGAATCGCGCCGTTCTCGAGAGACCGCCCCTTGCGATCCCGGAGCGCATTTCGCCCAGCCCAGTCAAGGCACCAGAGAGCGATTTCACCTTCCCTCCCTTCAAGAGGTGTACTCTTAGTCGAGACAAGAGCGAAGTGTCCAAGATACTAAAGGAGATTCATTGGACAATTTCGCCACTCGATGCTCCGATAGAGGTTGGTGGGGAAGACCAAGTAATGGAGTCTTCCTTGAGTGCATTGAGTGGGGCAATGCTTCCCCTTCCCGACCAATCGCTATGAGCCATATCGCTGGGGGAAAAGGGAGTAATTAGGTTTCATTGTAATGTTGCTTAATTAAAGGGATGCATTCAATTGGATCTATTGTTTTCTAAGTTTGTCGGCCTTTCTCGCTCGGCGTTGGCTGGGTTCGTTGCGTTGCTGTGGCGCATCATCCAGTCCCTAACCCTTTCCTTCCCCTCGCCATGAACAATTCGTTGTTGAGACGCCAATTTTAAAATTCAAAAATTGAGAAGCCCCTCGCTGTTCACTGCTGCCTCTTTACCGCAAGCAAGCAATTGAATGGACCTACTAACTAGCTAGCTAGCAG
>Ga0163148_10006597_pt1 | contig 11145 bp, 13 predicted proteins | sample OliLakLV19MP7P2_FD_148606 | JGI IMG/M metagenome (GOLD analysis project Ga0163148, IMG submission 148606) | Freshwater microbial mat bacterial communities from Lake Vanda, McMurdo Dry Valleys, Antarctica- Oligotrophic Lake LV.19.MP7.P2 | ecosystem: Environmental > Aquatic > Freshwater > Lake >... | reverse complement strand
CATGTAATGTCACTGATATAACCGGCGCTAATTATGCGGCAGGTGTTACCATGACAGCTACTGGTGTTCCAACAGGTCAGTATTTCTGTGTAGATAGTTCTGGGGCTGCTGGTTTGAGAACTACCGCACTTTCAACAGCTACTGTTTGCCCAGCTTCCTAAAACTCTTTGTTGATGAGTTTCAAAAACCACCCTTTAGGTGGTTTTTGTTTTGTATAAAAAGTAAAGTGTACTATTATTGATATATGAAATCTAGAATTAAAAAAGGTTTTACATTGATTGAACTCTTGGTGGTTATTGCCATCATCGGTATTCTTTCATCAGTAGTGCTTGCGGCATTGAACAAGACCCGAGACAAAGCTCAGGATTCGAAAGTTAAAGCTCAGTTGTCTCAGTTAAACACGTCAGCTGAATTATACTCGGATCAAAATGGTCATTATGGAACAGAGACTACAAGTTGTTCTGGGACAGGTAGTTTCTTTATTGATCCAAGTGCTTCTGTTTTGATATCTGCTGGAGAGAGTGCTTCTGGATTTTCCGCAACTTGTGTTTCTGATAATGGTTTAGGAAGTGTAGGTAATGCTACTTCGTGGGCAGTTTCTCTTCCTCTAAAAACAAGTTCTACAACAAGCTGGTGTGCAAACAGTATTGGTGAATCAAAACAAGGTACAGCTACTCTCGTCTCGAACGTCGCCTCCTGTATATAAACATTCGCTCATAAACTTTTAAAGTCTTAGCTAGATTAATCAGATTAATTTTCTATTTTCAACCAAAACCAAAATGTTAGACGCCCGGCGTCTAACATTTTGGTTTTTCAGTCAGTTCAGTTATCGGTTTTTTAACTTTCTAAGTATTGCTGGTTCTCAGATTCGAAGGAATTTTTTGTACCACTTTCTTCTAGGAATTTTTTGTAGGTTTGTGTGTCGAGATTATTAAATTGATCAAGTATTATACTGGTATTTATAAGCTGTCCCCAACGATTTTTGTTAGTGTAGTCAGTATAAGAAGAGTAGAGGTAGGTGTGCTCTTTGTTAAACCATTCTTTTAATTCACGTGGATTACGATGTATGTACGCACTTGTATGTAAAAGTTGTTCGTTGTCTTTTATGTGTACAGCTCTAAATGGACCTTGGAATAAATGTCCAGTTTTTTTATATTTTGTATTGAAATATTTTGCATAGGCAGTTTGAATTTTGTGTACATACTTGGAAATGCCATTCTCCTGTTTTTCTTGAATCAGTATATGAAAATGATTTGGCATTATTGCAAAACATAAGATCTCAACATATCTATTTTTAATAATATTCGACTCTGTGTTTGTATTTATATCATCAAGAGTGTTAGACGCCGGGCGTCTAACACTGAAGGTTTTTACCATTCTTGATATGTTGTAGATTGTTGTGGGTGACTGGAAATACAACATGAGAATTAAAAAGCGCACCCAGTCGTTCGTGTCTTTAAACAATAAACCCTTGTCATTACTTCTGTTGCATAGGTGGTAAATTTCACCTTGAGTAAATTTTGTTTTTCGAATAGGCATACATATATATGTTAACATTGTTAGACGCCGGGCGTCTAACAAGTAAGTTTATTCTGTATACTTGTGTATATGATAAATCAGGATTTTTTGGTAATAGTTTTTTTATTTTCTTTAGGGGCTATTGTTGGCAGTTTTCTTAATGTGGTTATTTTACGTTTCAATACGGGGCGGAGTTTTGTGTCTGGACGATCGGGATGTTTTTCGTGTGGTAAGAAAATTGCTTGGTATGAAAATATTCCTCTGGTCAGCTTTCTTTTTTTGAAAGGAAAGTGTTCGAATTGTAAATCCAAAATCTCTCTTCAGTATCCTTTGGTTGAGTTTGCAACAGGACTTGTTTTCTCACTTGGTTTTTTAAAGTACGCACATGTACTTAATGAATCTCTGTCTTCTTTCTTTATTTCGTATCTTCTCTTAATTCTCATTTCTATATTTTTGATTCTTATCTTTATATACGATCTGAGACATAAAATTATTCCAAATGAATTTGTGTACCCGTTTGTAGCTCTTTCGGCGGTTTACATGTTTTTCCCTAGTGGGGTATATGTTTTTCCGAGTTTGACTCATATCCTTGCAGGGCCATTACTTTTCTTGCCATTCTTTACACTCTGGCTGGTCTCGCAAGGTCGCTGGATAGGTTTTGCTGATGGGAAGCTCGCATGGGGTATGGGTTGGGCGCTCGGCCTTGTCTACGGTCTCTCTGCTGTCGTACTTGGTTTCTGGATAGGGGCACTTTGGGCACTTGGAGGGCTCTTACTTCAGAAAATTGGTTTGTTTACCTACTCCAAAGGGATTACAATGAAGAGTGAAGTACCTTTCGGTCCATTTCTTATTATCGCTCTTCTGATCATATTTATGTTTCCACTTGATTTTTTTAACTTAGCTAATCTTTTTGAATACTATGCAATCCCATTTTAAAAAGCACACAGGAGGATTTTCTCTCATAGAGCTTCTTGTGGTGATTGCTATTATGGGAATTATTGCTTCAATATCACTTTTTAACTTTAATGGTTTTAACAGCGAACTTGCTCTTACGAACTTGGCGTACGAGGTGGCGCTTGATATTCGCGAAGCACAGGTCTTTGGTGGAGGCGTAAAGGTTTCTGGAACAGCAGGTTCTGCTAGTTTTGATAAAGCATATGGAGTTTATTTTGATACAAATACACCGTCGCAATTCATCTCTTTTGTAGATACTAATGACAATAGATTATATGACTCAGATGAAAGTACTGCTGTTCATACTCTTCAGAGGAATAATAAAATTTCGAGTATCTGTAGAATTGTTAATAATTCAAATCCGTGTGTTGGTAATGGTGAACCTTTTGTTCATATTACTTTTTTAAGACCGAGTCTTGATGCAAGAGTTGAGTTTTCAAGTTCAGACCCTGCATATAAAGGTGTGTTTATTAAACTCCAAGCTCCAGATGGAAAACAAAAAGGTATTCGTATTGAGAAAACAGGGCAGATCTCTATAGAAAATATATAGGATTTATCCATTAAATATAATACAAAGAGTTATCTAACGGGGTATACTTAACATGATGCAGAAAACTTCTACAAAAAAAGGCTTCACTCTCATAGAACTCATGGTGTCTATTTCTATTTTTTCAATCATTATGGTTATGAGTATGGGGGCTGTGGTTTCTATACTTGAAGCAAATAGAAAGTCACGATCACTTAAGTCTTCTATGAATAATCTTAACTTGGTAATTGAAACAATTTCTCGAAATGTGAAATTCGGAACGAATTGGCGTTGTGATGGAGGAACAAATTGTACAGATGGTAAAGAAATAAGTTTTGATGATCGGTTTACATTGGTAGACCCTTCAGGCCAGCCTATTCTTCAGATTGTATCATACCGTTTAAATGATGCTCAAATAGAAAGAAAGATTGATGTCGGGATTTATGAATCAATCACTTCCAAAGAGATAGAAATTACAGATTTTAAGTTTACGGTAGATGGAATCGGCCCTGATCAGGCTCAACCATTCGCTACTGTTCGGGTACGGGGTGTTGTTGGTGGTACAAAGGCTTCTAAGACAGAGTTTGATCTTCAGACAGCTATGTCCCAAAGAGAGCTTGAGGAATAAATATGAAAAAAAAATTTACACAATCTGACTTCACCCCGTCAGTAAAAAGTGGTTTCGCTGAGTTTTTTCAAAAACATACTCACAATACTTTTAACTACTGTTACAATACAATCGTATGATACCTCTTTTTAAATCACAGCAAAAAACAAAATCACTTTTTTCTACAGGGTTTACACTTCTTGAAACGCTCGTGGCGATTTCAATATTGACACTTTCTATTGCTGGAGCATTTTCCGTTGCTCAAAGTGGTCTTTCTGCTGCAATAATTGCTCGTGATCAAATTATTGCATTTCATCTTGCTCAGGAAGCAATTGAGCTTGTAAGACATGTACGTGATAACAATACGTTTAACGGAAACACAGATAATTTTTCAGAAGGTTGGCTTATAGGATTAAATCAGTGTTTTTCAACTGATTGTGCTGTTAATATTGTTTCTAAGACCATTACTCCATGCGGAAGTGATTGTAAGGTTTATAAGAATAATGAGAGTTTCTATGTACAAAATGTTTCGGGCGCAGCACCAATTTCAAATGCTATTTCAACAGCTTTTACCCGAAAAGTTAAGTTGGAAAACGTGATAACTGATCAAGAAGTAAAGATTTCTGTAACTATGTCGTGGAGAAAAGGGTCACTTACTAAAACATTCGTAACCGAGAGTCGTATCTTTAATTGGCAAAAAAGACAGTAATATGAGCAAGAAAACACAAAAAGGATTTACATTATTTATCGCTGTAGTTGTCTCAAGTTTGTTACTTTTGGTAGTACTTTCAATTTCAAATTTAGCTTTTAAGGAGACAATTCTTTCAAGTGCTGGAAAAGAATCATCATTGGCATTTTATGCATCTGACAGTGGTATTGAGTGTGCGCTCTTTTGGGATCTGCGAGATCCAGCTGGACAAAGTGCTTTTATATCTCCTGAAAAAACAATAGAGTGTGGTGTGGAGCTTGTTGCTGGTGAGGTCGGGTTTAATCAAAGCAGTTACCCAGGTTTTAATGTCTCTGATCCTGCGACGTATGATAACAAGCCTGATTGCGATGACGATCCAGTTGAAAGTACTTTTGTTGTTTCATTTGAAAATAAAACTTGTTCAGAAGTTACGGTTAGAAAATGTTTTGAAGAAACCACTCTTAAAACAACCATAGAATCTAAAGGAAGAAGTACGTGTGATGTTTCTAACCAACGTCGTTTTGAGAGAGCTATTCGGGTGATATATCCTTTTATATAAGTGGTGCGGAGCATTTAAAATCTTGCTAGACTAGCGTAATGTCTCGCACTACTTCTTCCATTAAAGAACGTCTAGAAAAGTTAAAAAAAGCGATAGAAAAACATCGCTATAATTATCATGTTTTAGACAGGGAAGATATTTCTCCTGAGGCACTAGACTCACTCAAGCGTGAACTTGTTGAAATAGAGACTGAATATCCAGAATTAAAAACTCCCGATTCACCATCTCAAAGAGTTGCAGGTAAACCCTTGCCTCAATTTGAAAAAGTTCCACATAAAATTCCTCAATGGTCTTTTAATGATGCATTTAGTCCAGAAGACATGCGAGAGTTTGATCTTCGGGTCAGAAGGTTTATTGAAAAAGATATGGATGTTTTAATCGAACCTACGTATACATGCGAACTTAAAATAGACGGTCTCAAGATTGTTTTAGAATATGAAAAAGGTGTACTTATAACAGCTGCAACAAGAGGTGATGGTACCGTCGGTGAGAATGTAACTCATAATGTAAAAACTATTGAATCTGTCCCGCTTCGTTTACATACAGATGTGGATGTTATTGTTGAAGGAGAAGTCTGGATGGGTAAAAAGGCTTTGAAGAAACTTAATACAGAGCGAGAAAAAAAGGGAGAGCCAGTTTTTGCTAATCCAAGAAATGTTTCAGCCGGCTCTATTCGTCAGCTCGATTCAAAGATCACAGCTTCTCGAAAGCTCGATGTATTTATATATGATATGTCTCGCTTTAGTCAAAAACTTCCAGAAACCCAGTTTGAAGAATTGAACGTATTACAAGATCTTGGGTTTAAAGTAAATTCACACGTAAAGGTTTGTAAAAATATAGATGAGGTTATTGCATATTGGAATATATGGCAGAAGAAAAAAGATAAAGAAGATTATATGCTTGATGGAGTGGTAGTAAAGGTTAATGAAAGAAGTATTCAAGAGGCACTTGGTTATACTGGCAAGGCACCGCGTTTTGCTATTGCTTTTAAGTTCCCAGCAGAACAAGTAACAACAACTGTTCTCGACATCGTGCTTCAAATTGGTCGTACAGGGGTTTTGACGCCTGTTGCTCATTTGAAACCGGTTCTCGTTGCTGGATCTACTGTCTCTCGAGCAACACTTCATAATGAAGATGAGATTAGACGTCTTGATGTGCGTATTGGTGATACGGTGATTTTACAAAAAGCAGGAGATGTTATTCCTGATATTGTTCAAGTTCTTACAGAAATGCGTACTGGAAAAGAGAAGGTTTTTATGTTTCCAACACACGTTGCTGAATGTGGTGGTGATGGAAAGATAGAGCGTGTACCAGGCCAAGCTGCATGGAGATGTGTAAATAAGAATTCATACGCACAAGTAAAACGTAGACTGTATCATTTTGTTTCTAAAAAAACTTTTAATATTGATGGCTGTGGTCCTAAAATAATCGATCAGTTATTAGATGTAGGTCTTATAACTCATTCTGATGATATCTTTTCACTAAAAAAAGGTGACCTCGAGTCACTCCCTCGCTTTGCTGAAAAATCTATTACTAACTTACTTGAGTCAATACAAAATGCTCGTAGAATAACCTTGCCACGTTTTATTTTCGCTCTCTCAATTCCGCAAGTGGGTGAAGAAACAGCGTTTGATATAGCAAACTATTTTGGAAATCTTGAGGCTATTATGAAAGCAACAAAAGAGGACTTAGACGCTATTTCCGGTGTTGGAGAGGTTGTGGCAGAGTCCGTAGAGGAATGGTTTAAAGACAAGGAAAATAAAGTACTTGTACAACGTCTTTTGAATTTTGTTGAAATTGAAAAGGTGAGTCTCGGTAAAACAAAAGGAATATCTACTGGAAAAACTTTTGTTTTAACAGGAACACTTAATTCAATGTCTCGAGATGAAGCAAAAGATCGAATTAGAGCTCTTGGAGGTAATGTCTCGAGCTCTGTTTCAAAAGAAACTAATTACGTGGTGGCAGGGGAAAGTGCTGGTTCAAAATATGATACAGCTGTAGAACTCGGCGTGAGTATTCTTTCTGAAGAAGAGTTTATTAAACTACTTTCATAAAAAAACCCGCCACATGTGGCGGGTTTGAGATTGATCTGATTGAGTGAATTTTAGTATTTCGGCCTGGCGGCGAGCGCCATCTGTATTTGAAGATCAGCTTCTTTTGCTTGTTCAAACTCCTGTTCTTTCAACGTAACATAGGTTACAAGTTCGACCACACTGATCTCCTCTTTGTATATCGACTTGATCACTTGTGTGGCATAGTCCCTATGGTTTTTGTTGGTTCGGACCAGTTTCCAAAATTTTTGCTCAGTAATTCTGATGTTGTCTGGCCTTTCATTTAAAAACAATACAACAGCATCGTCAATTTCCTTAAATCTCTGTTTTGTAAGATCAATCATAAGGCCTCCTAGGATGTGAAAGGAACCAAGACAAGAAAAAAATTGTATCACATATTTTAAATCAGTCAATTAATAGAAAACCCTTTAAACAAGTGTTATTATAGCCCTATGATTAAAGATGCAGATATTGAAAAACTTGCCTCCTTGGCACGTATTAAAATCACCCCAGAAGAAGCGGGTCAGTTTCGTACAGAAATAGAGTCTATTTTGGAATACGTTGCTCAGATTCAGAAAGTTTCTCTTCCTCAGGAAAAGGGAGATAAGGTGGGTGCTGTCCATAACGTTCTTCGTGACGATAATAATCCACACGAGTCTGGTTTGTATACAAAAGAAATTCTCGCCGAAGCACCAGATACAGAAAAGGAATATATACAAGTTAAAAATATACTGTAATGAAAATTGACATTCGAGATCTTACTATAGAATCTACTCACGCACATCTTGTGAAAGGTGATTTTTCTGCTATAGAACTTGCACAAGCGTACCTTGATGAAATAGCTTCAAAAAACCAAGAGATTAATGCATATCTAGAGGTATATGAGGATGTTATTTCTCAGGCAAAACATGCAGATAGTTTATTTGCTCAAAAAAAAGCAACTCTTTTGACGGGAATACCTTTGGCAGTTAAGGATAATATTTTAATACAGGGAAAAATTGCGAGCGCATCATCTAAGATGCTTGAAAACTATAAAGCGACATATGATGCAACTGTAATTTCTAAATTAAAAAAAGAAGGAGTTGTGTTTTTGGGTAGAACAAATATGGATGAGTTCGCTATGGGAAGTTCAACAGAGAATTCTGCATATGGCGTTACAAAAAATCCTCACGATACCTCTCGTGTCCCTGGAGGATCTTCTGGCGGTTCTGCTTCAGCTGTAGCGGGGTTTCTTGCGTTAGGTTCTCTTGGATCAGACACAGGAGGTTCAATTAGGCAACCAGCGAGCTTTTGTGGTTGTGTGGGTCTTAAACCAACATATGGAGCAGTGTCCCGCTCTGGACTTATGGCAATGGGATCTTCTCTTGATCAAATAGGTCCAATTACAAAAACAGTAACTGATGCTGAAATTATATATAAAGCGATACAAGGTAAAGACGCTCTTGATAGTACAAGTATAGATGAAGCCTTGTATCCGATTCATGCAAAGAAAAACATATTAGGTATTCCAAAAGGGCTGTTAGAACAAAAAGGACTTCATAAAGATGTTGTTTCAAATTTTAAGGAAAGTATTGAAAAGTTAAAAGGTTTAGGTTTTATGATACAAGAAATAGATGTCCCGGACATGTCTCAAGCTTTGTCTATATATTATATTTTAATGCCTGCTGAGGTTTCTTCTAACTTAGCTCGTTTTGATGGAGTAAAATACGGTTTTCATGCTGAGGGTAAGGATTTACTTGATGAATATTTGAATACTCGTCGAGAAGGATTTGGTAAGGAAGTAAGACGAAGAATCTTACTCGGAACATATGTTCTTTCTACAGGATATTATGATGCTTATTACAATAAGGCTGTGGCACTCAAAGAAGCTATGACAGAAGATTTTAAAAAGATATTTTCTGAAGTTGATGTAATCCTTACCCCAACAACACCAACACCAGCATTTAAAATAGGTGAAAAAACTAGTGATCCGCTTGAGATGTATTTGGCAGATATTTTTACCGTGACCGCAAACATTGTTGGCGTACCTGCGCTCTCACTTCCTTCAGGTTTCTCAAAGGCTGGAGACAAGAAATTACCTCTAGGTATTCAATTCATGGCCGCTCACGGAAATGAAAGTATGTTATTTGAAGTTGGTAAAAAGTTTTTAGGTGAAAAGCTATAAGCTGACAGTCACAAGCTAACAGCTTATACTATATACATGGCAGATGATAAAAAAGATAAAAAAGATAAACCAGAAAGTTCTGGAGGAGGTTTTGGTCAGGAAGACCTTATTGTCATGCTTGTTTTTTTCGCCATTGCTGGAAGTGCAATTTATAATCGTGTACAAAGTTTTCTAGATTCAAGTAGTGGCGGAGTTGATGGTATAAAAGATGATTTATTTGAAAGGCTATTAGAAATAGCTCCACTTTTTGAAGTGGTTACTGTTTCTTTTTCAGCAATTATGTTAGTTTGGATTTTTTATTTTACAAGAAAAATAGCAAAGATTAGACGTGAAGAAAAAGTCAAGCTGTATCCTTCATATGAAACAACTGCTGATGACGGGATTATTAATCCGATTGTTAATAAGAAGTGGGGAAGGGTAACTGCTCATATTAATTCTGCAAATCAGAGTGATTGGAAGCTTGCGATTATCGAAGCTGACATTATGCTCGACGATCTTCTTGATGTGCTTAATTATCGAGGTGAGACTTTGGCTGATAAGTTAAAGTCTATTGAAGAGAGTGATTTTGTAACTCTCGACTTGGCTTGGGAAGCTCATAAGGTGCGAAATGTGATTGCTCATGAGGGTTCTGATTTTCAATTAAATGAACGTGAAGCTCGGCGGGTAATTGAACTATATAGAAGTGTGTTTAATGAATTTAAGTTTATTTAGACACATTCTCTTCTTGACCACACCCTTAAAATATGTAGAATAAGATGCCTAGCTATCCCGGGGTAGAGTAACAGTATCTCGTCAGGCTCATAACCTGAAGACTCTCGGTGCGAATCCGAGCCCCGGAACACGTAAGGAGTCTAAAAAGAAGTTGATGAGGCATTATCTTGAAATGCGTAGTTCGTTATGTTTCCTCGGGATTCGCACAAGGAAAGGGTCGGAAAACCATAGGGTTTTCCGTGGCGGAAATATTAAAACCGCAGGGTTTTAAAACACAGTTTGTTAAAAACGAGTAGTGTGATTCCGAGCCCCGGAACACGTAAGGAGTCTAAAAAGAAGTTGATGAGGCATTATCTTGAAATGCGTAGTTCGTTATGTCTCTACCAGATTTGTATAAAGAAAACTTTCTTTCTCAAGGTAGGTTTTTTATAAACGAACCATAGACATGGTAAAATATGTGGGCAATGGCAAAGTTTAAAAATAAACTAAAAGCTTGTGAGTTACGACAACAAGGTAAAAGCATAAAAGAAATTGCAAAACTTGTCAGTGTTTCTAAGTCATCTGTAAGTATTTGGTGTCGAGATATTATTCTCACCAAAAAACAAAAAGAAAGATTAAAGCAAAATGCGATAACGGCGGGTCATAAGGGACGTCTAATTGGTGCAGAAACAAATCATAAACGAAAGAAAGATACTATAGATTTGTATGAAGAAGCTGGTAGAGAAGAAATAAAAAACCTTTCTGATAGGGATATACTGATTAGTGCAGTATCTTTATATTGGGCAGAAGGTTCGAAAACTGACTCACGTTTTATTTTTGTTAATTCTGATCCAGTAATGATAAAAATGATGTACTATTTTATATTAAATATATCAAAAAGTAATATAAAACCAACCATTCAAATTAACCATGTACATAAGTCAAGAATTGGAAAAGTAGTAAATTTTTGGTCGCATGTGTTAAAGATACCAAAAACTCAATTTAATAAACCTTATCACGTCATGGTCAAACCGAAAAAAATATACGATAATCATGATACCTATTTTGGAACTTTAAGACTGGGGGTTGTAAAAGGGTCATTAATACAGTATAAATTTCTAGGTCTGATTAAAGCTTTACATGGAAATCTGTCGGGGTAGCTCAGGTGGTTAGAGCGGTCGCTTCATAAGCGACAGGTCGTGAGTTCAACTCTCACCCTCGACACAATTGATTTAAGCCTTTATTTTTGCTACATTAGCGTCTATGCGGCCGTAGCTGTCTTGGTTAATATAAAGCTAAAGACAGTTACGGAATGACGTTGAAAGAGTAAGTTATTATATGCGGCCGTAGCTGTCTTGGTTAATATAAAGCTAAAGACAGTTACGGAA
>Ga0163148_10006594_pt1 | contig 11146 bp, 10 predicted proteins | sample OliLakLV19MP7P2_FD_148606 | JGI IMG/M metagenome (GOLD analysis project Ga0163148, IMG submission 148606) | Freshwater microbial mat bacterial communities from Lake Vanda, McMurdo Dry Valleys, Antarctica- Oligotrophic Lake LV.19.MP7.P2 | ecosystem: Environmental > Aquatic > Freshwater > Lake >... | reverse complement strand
GTCAAGACCGGCGACGCGGTCGAACGCCTGGGTTCGACCGCGCGCTTCTACGACGTGATCCTCGCCGGCTGCGGCAACCGCGTCATCGCCGAGCTACTGCAGGCACTGCTCGCCCGCATCAATTTCCTGCGCGCCCGCTCGATGGCGACCAGCGGCCGAGCCCGCTACAGCGCGCTCGAACTGCGGCAGATCCTGGTCGCCATCGAGGCGCGCGACGCGCGCTCGGCGCGCGCTGCGGCGGTCGCCCATGTCGGCCGCGCTTGCGAAGCCGCGCGCAAAACCTTCGGTGCCAGCGACGCCGCATGAACCTTTTTCCCAACCGCCGCAATTTGAATGAAAGCGCCCAGACCATGAACGGATTTGCCCGCATCTGCTCCCTGCTCCTGCTGACCGCGTCGCTATGCCCGGCAACCGCGCCCGCACAGGCCTGGCCAGCGAAACCCATTCGTCTGGTCGTTCCCTTCGCCGCCGGCGGCAACACCGACAGCATCGCGCGCATCAGCGCCGAATTCCTCGGCAAACAGATAGGCCAGGTGGTGATCGTCGAAAACAAGCCCGGCGCCAACGGCGCGTTGGCGGCCGAGGCGGTGGCGCGCGCGCCGGCCGACGGCTACACCCTGTTCATGGCCACCGCCCCGCAGATGGCCGTGCTGCCGCACCTGACCAAGACGCCTTATGACCCGGTCAAGGACTTCGAACCGGTGACCATCGTGGCCAGCAACGTGTTCGCGATGGCGGTCGGCAGCGGCGTCGCTGCCAAGACACTGGACGAGTTCGCGGCGCTGGTACGCGCGCAAGCCGGCAAGATGCCTTATGCCTCCGCCGGCAGCGGCAGCGTCAGCCACCTTTCGATGGCGTCCTTCCTGACGCGCGCCAAGCTCGACATGGTGCACGTGAGCTACAAGGGTGGCGCGCCGGCGCTCGCGGACGTGCTGGCCGGACATGTGCCGGTGTACTTCGCCAACGTCGCCGAGGTGTTGCCGCATCTCACCGGCGGCAAGATCCGCGTGCTGGCGGTGTCGGGCGCGCAACGCGTGCCGCAGCTTCCGGGTGTGCCCACCATCGCCGAATCGGGCTATCCGGGCTTCCAGACAAATACCTGGAACGCGATCGCGGCGCCGGCCAGGACGCCCAAGGCGGTGGTCGACCGCATCGCCGAGGCCATGGCTATCGCGGCCAAAGATGCGGATTTCGTCAAGCGCATGAACGCCATCGGTGTACAGGTGGTGTGCAACAAGCCGGCGGAATTCGCGGCGCAACTGCGCGAGGATTTCACGGCCTGGGGACAGGCCGTCAAGTTGTCGGGGGCGAAACTGGAGTGAGCTTGCGCGGGGAGCGGCATAAGCTTTTGACGCAAAGTCATTGCTGCGGGCCGCGTCATGCTGGTATCGCTGTTGCTTCATCTTTGGGACTGATCCATCGCGACCAGACAACATCATGCGTTCCATGCTCAACAAACTGCTCCCTGGCTTTATCAAGCTGTATGTCCTGTGAGTCGCTGCGAGTCTGGTGGCACCCGTGGCCGCCCAGGATTTTCCCGGCACCACCCCGGTCACCATCGTCATGCCCGTCCCGGCAGGTTCGGCGGTGGACATAGTCGGGCGCCTGTTGCAGGACTCGATGCAGAAAGCCCTGGGCACCAATCTGGTTTAAGAATGCCGCCCGGGCGCGGCCGGCAACGTTGCCTCGGAATACGTGGCACGGGCCAAGCCGGACGGCCATGGCGTCCTGTTCGACACCGCCGCCACCCATCGGGTGAACGCGGCGCTGTACAAGGCCCTTCAACGGGGAAGCCGACTTCACACCGATTGCGCGCATCGTCAACGTGTCCAATGTGCTGACCATCAACCCGGCGCTGGTCGACGTGAAGTCGATTAAGGAACTCACCGACCTGGTGCGCGCCAACCCCTGCAAGCACAACCCCGCCCATACCCGGTTCGGCCGGCGGATCGTGAGGGTGGTCGCCGCCTCGATGCAAAAGATTTCGCTGGCGATGTCGATCTCCTCCGGCGCCACATCATGCGGCACGGTGTCATCGGCATTGGCGGGCGAACCCAGCAACTGACCGGCGTCTGGCTTGAAATACCAGCTCTCGTTGGCGCCGATGGTCGCCGGCCAGCCGCTGATGTCCATTCCGGCCGGCGGGGTGAAAGGTGAAGCCGTAGTCGACGAGACAATGAACGGCCCCGGTTTGTAATCTTGGCAGGTGGAGGCCGAGCCGATGCCGGTGACGAAGAGTTCCTGCGCCGAGCCGATTTTCTTCCCGACATCTGCCCGCTCAGCGTTGGCCCATACGCCTCCCGGGCCGACGGACTCTGAGAGCCGCACCAGCCCTTGCTCTCCCGCTACCGCTCGTTGCACAAGTACGAGTGGGTCGAGGCGCGTCAGCACACCATCAACATTGGCATAGCGGTGACACGCGCCGCTGGGACACGCGCTGATGTTGCACAGCACCGGGCAGGCGTTGCGGATGATCTGCCTGCGCCCGCCTTGTCCGCCGCTGCAGGCTTATGCCCGTTGTCGGATCAGCGTGGGTCGTACTCATGAGAGATCATTCAACTTTTCGCGCGTGAGATCACAGTCCTGCAATATCTTGGCAAGCAAACCGGTGCCGATGGTCTCGCCTGCATGTACCGGCGCGATGGCCACTCGGCCATCCGGAACCTTGAAACCCGCCTCTGCATGCCCATTGTCCGTGCCACTGGCCACCTGGGCGGCGGAAGTTTGCCGCTTGGGTGGCCAGAGGCACGAGTCGCCCCCGACGATGACTGCGGCGTGCCGCAGCACCATTGCGGATTGGCGCACGCGGCTGCGCGCCGGGCGTGCGAATAGACTTGGCCGTTCCCGAAGGAGCCTGGCATGAGCCGCAAGACCATCGAAACCCTGTACGCCGCCTTCGCGCGACTCGACAGCGACGCCATGGCTGCCTGCTACGCGGAAAACGCGCGCTTTGATGATGCAGCCTTCTCGCTTTCCGGTCGCCGCGAGATCGGCGGCATGTGGCGCATGCTGTGCGAAGCGGTCAAGGCCAAGGGGCGCGATGTGTGGAAGCTCGAGGTCAGCGCGATCACCGACAGAAGCGCGCATTGGGAACCGCATTACCGCTTTTCCGCCAGCGGGCGCATGGTGCACAACATCATCGATGCGCAGTTCGAGTTCGATGGCGCCGGCCTGATCGTGCGCCACCAGGACAGCTTCGATTTCTGGCGCTGGTCGCGCCAGGCGCTGGGCCTGCCCGGCTGGTTGCTCGGCTGGACCCCGTTCCTGCGCGGCAAGGTGCGCGCGCAGGCCGGCGCCAGCCTCAAGGCGTTTCTGGCACGTTCCTGAGCGCGCCGGCGCTTCAGGCGGTCGAGGCTCGACGTCGATCAAGCGGCGCCGCCGCGATTTGGCCGGTGAGCGACAATTGCCGTCCGATCCCGCTGCGTCGCGCTCCATGTCCATCCAGCTTGCACCGCTGCCCTTGCCATCCGCCGTCCGCTCGCGCCTGATCGGCGGAATCAATGCCATGAGCATGCATGTGCTGGAAGCCGGCCACGAATCCCCCGGCCGTCCCTGCGTGCTGCTGCTGCACGGCTTTCCGGAACTCGCCTACAGCTGGCGCCGCGTCATGCCGGCGCTGGCCGCCGCCGGCTATCACGTGATCGCAGCGGACCAGCGCGGCTTCGGCCGCACCACCGGCTGGAGCGCCGACTACCAGACCGACCTGCGGCCGTTTTCCATGCCGGCCCTGGCGCGTGATGCGCTGGCCCTGCTGCACGCCTTGGGCATACGCGCGGTGACAGCGGTGGTCGGCCACGATTTCGGCTCCTCGGTGGCAGCCTGGTGCGCGCTGACACGACCCGACGTGTTTCGCTCCGTGGTGCTGATGAGCGCGCCGTTCGCCGGGCCGCCGGGCCTGCCGTTCGGCAGTGCCGACAACGCCCTGGTGGCTGATCCGGCGCTACTGCAGGCCACCCGCACGCAACAACTGCTGGATGATCTGGCGCGCCTGCCGCGGCCGCGCAAGCACTACCAGTGGTACTACTCCACAGCGGCGGCCAATGCCGACATGCGGCATGCGCCGCAGGGCCTGGCGGCTTTCCTGCGCGCCTACTATCACGTCAAGAGCGCCGACTGGAAAGAGAACCGGCCAACCCGACTTGCCGGCGCGGCTGCCGCCGACTATGCGCAATTGCCGACCTATTACGTGATGGATGCCGCCTGCGACATGGCGGCAACCGTGGCGCCGCATATGCCGACGCCCGAAATGATTGCCGCTTGCACCTGGCTGCCGGAGGCCGAGCTGGCGGTGTATGTGGCGGAGTACGCGCGCAGCGGTTTCCAGGGCGGTCTCAACTGGTATCACTCACGGGTGAGCGGGCAGTTCACTGGCGACATGCAGCTCTATGCCGGGCGCCGCATCGAAGTGCCGGCGCAGTTCATCGCCGGCGCCAGCGACTGGGGCATCTACCAGAAGCCCGGCGATTTCGAAGCCATGCAGACCGGCGTGTGCGCCCGATTCGCAGGCGTGCACCTGATCGAGGGCGCCGGACATTGGGTGCAGCAGGAACAGCCGCAAGCGGTGAACACGCTGTTGCTCGATTTCCTCAAGCGCCACGCCCACTGAGCCCGCTGCCGCTGCGCCAAGCCGCTGATGAACCTGTATCCGCACCTGCTGCGCCCGCTGCTGTTTCGCATGGACGCGGAACGCGCCCACGGCCTGGCGCTTGGCGCGGGCAGGCTTGCCGGCACCAGCGCAGCCGGCCGCGCCATGTTGCGCCGCCTCTACGCTTATGCGCATCCGGTGCTGCACACCGAGGTAGCCGGTCTGGCGTTTCCAAACCCGGTGGGTTTACCGGCCGGTTTCGACAAAAACGCTGTCGCGCCGCAGGCACTGGCCGCAATCGGCTTCGGCATGCTCGACTTGGGCTCGGTTTCGCTGTTGCCTTCCAGCGGCAATCCGCAGCGCCCGCGCCTGTTCCGCTTGCCTGCCGACAACGGCATCATGGTGTTCTACGGCGTGCCCAATGACGGCGCGGCCGTGGTTGCGAGGCGTCTGGCCGGGCTGCGCCTGCCGGTGCCGCTGGGGATAAGCCTGGTCGAAACCAACACGGGGGTGCCGGCCAGTGTCGATGCGGTGATTGCCGAACTGGTCGCGGCCGCGCGTGCAACGCGTGCAGTCTCGGATTATCGGGTGCTCAACCTCAATTGCCCGAATTCGGGCGGCGGCTTCTCCCATTTCGACGACCCGGCGCATTTGCGCGCCCTGCTCGGGGCCATGCGCGAGATCGAAAGCGACGGCCGGGTTTTCCTGCGCATCACACCGCCAAGCAATCCGGCATTGATCGACGCGCTGCTCGATGCCATCGATGCGTTTCCTTTCGTCAAGGGAATCGGCTTCTATGCGTTTCCCGCCGATCTGGCCGCGCAGCTGAAAACGCCGGCGCTCGAACGTGCACGCATGCACGGCAGCTTTTCCGGGCCGGCCAATCGTACCGCCTCCGAGGAGGCGGTACGCCAGTGGTACGCGCGCATCGATCGTACGCGCGTAGCGCTGGTCGGCGTCGGCGGCATATTCAGCGCCGCCGATGCTTACCGCAGCATTCGCCTGGGCGCGTCGCTGGTGCAGGTGTACACCGCACTTGTCTATCGCGGGCCCGGCGTGGTGCGCGAGATCAAGCGCGGCCTGGTGCAACTGCTGCTGCGCGATGGCTTTGCGAGCGTGGCCGAGGCGGTTGGCGCCGACCAGCCGCAGGGGCGGCGCGAATATTAGTCCCGGTTGCCGGCAACAAGACGCGGCGGGCGGCACGCAGGCGGCGCAGGCGGCGGCGGCAGCCGCGTGCAATGCATGCTGCTTATCCCTGCCGCGTTGCTTTCAGGATCCGCTCGGTTCGATCGTTATTCCAGCTGCCGCAAGGCGCCGCGCATACACCAGCCCGAGTGCGGCAGCCGGCGTCAGCACGCCGCCACCCACCGGCAATGCATCGATATCGCAGGCCAGCGCCAGCGCCGCTTCGCAGACGAAAATGGTGGTGGCGCGGTTGCCCGGATCTCCCTTGCCGGCGATGCGCCCGCGCACCACGCTGCCGCGTTCGCCGCGCCCTACCAGTTCACAACGGAACGAGCCGCGATCCATGCTGCGCTCCGACGGGCCGCTGCCCGGTGCCGGCGCCAGCGCCTGGGCGAGTCGGCGCCCGGGTTTGAAACGCATGGCCTCCTGGCCCAGCGCCATGCCCATACTCATGCCGGCCGCGGCAACCGCCGCGGCAGCACCACGGCCGAAGCGCAGGTATTCCTGGTAGTGGAAGTCAGGCGCGTAGAGCTTCGCCTTGCCGCGACCGGAGAGCAACGCCGCACTGCGCCGCACCACCCGTGTATTGATCGGCCCCATGAAAAATGGCCCGACCCAGGCGTTGAAATCGGCGTCGCGATGGGCCGAAACCGGGTCGGCATGCGTGCTTGCATCTTCCGGCCGCCGGCCTTCCGGATTGAGCAGGAAGGGGTCGGCCAGGAGCTTGATCTGGCCCGAATTCATCGCGTTGAACATCGATGCCAGGGTGCCGCCATTGACCCCGCCCTTGAGCGAAAAGCAGGCCTTGACGCTGACGCAAGCCTCGCCGTGCTGTTGCTTCAGTGCCTGGGCCACCAGCCATGCGCCAAGATCCGAGGGCACCGAATCGAAACCACAAAAAGGAATGATTCGTGCGCCTTTTTTCGCCGCCTGCGCATGGTGGCGATCAATCAGGCCGCGCACCCATGGTGTTTCGCCGGTGATGTCCACATACTGGGTGCCGTGCGTCACACAGGCGGCCACCAGTGCGCTGCCGTAAAGCGCGAACGGGCCAGCGGTGGATAGCACCACCGCCGCTTGTGCAGCCAGCGCGCCCAGCGCGGCGTCGTCATCGGCTGCCGCGACCACGATGCCGGCGCTTGCAGCGCGGGCCCCGCAGGCCGCACGCACCGCTTCTAGCTTTTCGCGCGAGCGTCCGGCCAGCGCCCATTTGATGCCGTGGGCATGCTGCGCGAAATAGGCGACGGTCTGGCGGCCGACGAAGCCGGAGGCGCCATAGAGAATCACGTCAAACTGGCGCTTGCCGGTTTTGGATGGCATGGCGGAGCTCCAAGTGGATACGGCTGGGCCGAATAAGCCTTTGAGCATAGCAGCGTCGGCCGGCGCCAGCCGCGTTTGCCTGCGCCGGCGCTGTGCAGGGCGATCGGTCGTGGCCATGCAAGCGATGTAACATGCTCGCCGCACCATCACCTTTAGTCTGAATCACGCCCCATGGAACACGCCGTTGTCGACGCCCAGGTCACGCCTGAAGGGCGCCTCGAAATCCTTTCCGCCGCCGAAGTCGGCAAACTGCTCGATACCAGCCAGGGCGGTCTGTACGGACTGTTGCGCAGTTGCGCGCTGGCAGTGCTCAATTCGGGCAGTTACAGCGACGATGGCAAGGCGCTGCTCGAGCGCTACAAGTCGTTTTCCATCTCCATCATCCAGCGCGAGCGCGGCATCAAGCTCGACCTGAAGGGCGCGCCGGCGGGCGCTTTTGTCGATGGCAAGATGATCAAGGGCATCGCCGAGCACCTGTTTGCGGTGCTGCGCGACGTGATCTACACCGCCGACGAAATCAGCGGCAACCCGAAATTCGACTTGGCCACCTCCGCGGGCATCACCGACGCGGTGTTTCACATCCTGCGCAATGCCGATGTGTTGCGCCCCCTGCAATCGCCCAACCTGGTGGTGTGCTGGGGCGGCCACTCGATCTCGCGCGAGGAATACGACTACACCAAGTTGGTCGGCTACGAACTGGGCCTGCGCGCGCTCGATGTGGCCACCGGCTGCGGCCCGGGCGCCATGAAAGGGCCGATGAAGGGCGCCACCATCGCGCATGCGAAGCAGCGTGTCGTCGGCGGGCGCTACCTGGGCTTCACCGAACCCGGCATCATCGCCGCCGAGTCGCCCAATCCGATCGTCAACGGCCTGGTTATCCTGCCGGATATCGAGAAGCGGCTCGAGGCTTTCGTGCGCGTCGGCCACGGCATCGTGGTGTGTCCCGGCGGTGCCGGCACCGTCGAGGAGATCCTTTACCTGTTGGGTATCCTGCTGCACCCCGGCAATGCCGACCTGCCCTATCCGCTGGTGTTCACCGGCCCGCGCGGCAGTGAAGCCTACTTCGCGCACATCGATGAATTCATCGGCGCCACCCTGGGGCCGGCGGCGCAGGCACGCTACACCGTCATCGTGGGCGAGCCGGCACAGGTGGCGCGACACATGCAGGCCGGCATGCAGGAAGTGCGCGAATACCGCAAGTCGATCAGCGATGCCTACTATTTCAACTGGCACCTGACGATCGATCACGAGTTCCAGCGGCCGTTCCTGCCGACGCACCAAAACATGCATGGCCTGGCGATTCACAGCGCACAGCCGGTACATCTGCGCGCGGCCAATCTCCGGCGCGCTTTTTCCGGCATCGTTGCCGGCAATGTCAAGGACCATGGCATCCGTGCCATCGAGCAGCACGGGCCGTTCGAGATTCGCGGCGATGCGGCGATCATGCGGCGCATGGATACCCTCTTGACATCGTTTGTCGCGCAGCAGCGCATGAAGCTGCCCGGCAGCGGCTATGTTCCCTGCTACCGCGTGATCGCCGTCGCCTGAAGCGCCGGCGGCGAATGCGCGCTTGCCAACCCACTCTTCGCAGCGTCCGCAGGCAGGTGCGGGCCCCACTTATGAAACCAGCGGCCAATGATGATTGAACCGATTCTCCTGACCGCAACACGCGTTGCCACCTTCGATGGTGAGCTGATGCTGACCGGTGCCAGCGGCTTTTTCTTTGCGCGCGACGAACGCCTGTTCGTAGTCACCAGCCGGCATGTGATGATCGACAAGCCGAGCAAGCATTTTCCCGACCGTATCGAGATCGAGCTGCATACCGACGCCGACAACCTCGCCAAATCGACCGGCTTCTCGATGCCGCTGTATCGCGCCAGAAAGAGCGTATGGCGCCAGGGCAAGGACGGCACCGGCGAGATCGATGTCGCGGTACTCGAAATCGAACGCGCGGTCCTGCCGAAAACCGCGCTCTACCGTGCCTTCACGCCAGCCCACCTGCTGGCTCTGGACGAGGGTGTCGAGGTCGGCTCCTCGCTGCTGGTGGTGGGCTTCCCGCTCGGCTTTCACGACACCTTGCACCACATGCCGGTGGTGCGCCAGGCGGTGGTGGCCTCGTCCTTCGGCTTGCGCTTTCAGGGTCAGGGCTACTTTCTGACCGATGCGCGCACCCACCGCGGCACCAGCGGCGCACCGGTGGTGATGCGCGCGGCGCCAGGCCAGGTGCCGGACGAACTGCCATGGCGGCTTTTGGGCGTGCATTCGGCGCGCCTGGATGTCGGTTCACGCGACCTGGCGGTGGATGAGGCGCTCGGGCTCAACTGCGCCTGGTACGCCGACATTCTGATGAAACTGACCGAGGCTTGAGGCACGCCACGCCCTTTGGTTGTGCACCTCCCCACCTGACTGATTGCCACTGAACCTACGGAGCACCGGCCATGCGCCTTCTGATCATCAACCCCAACACCAGCGACAGCGTGACCGAACTGATCGCCGCCGAAGCACGCCGCAGCGCCTCGCCCGGCACCGGGCTCACCGTGCTGACCGCGCCCTTCGGTGTGGCCTACATCGAGACCCGTTTCGAGGCCCTGATCGGCGCCTATGCCACCGCGCAACTGGCCGCCGAGCGCCATGCCGGGCACGACGCGGTGATCGTCGCCGCCTTCGGCGACCCCGGACTCACCGCCTTGCGCGAAGTGCTGCCGGTACCGGTGCTGGGCATGACCGAGTCGGCGCTGGCCAGCGCCTGCCTGCTCGGACATCGCTTCTCGATCATCGCGATTTCACAGCGCATCGCCGCCTGGTATCGCGAGAGCGTCGAGGCCAACGGTTTGATCGGACGCCTGGCCAGCATTCGCGCGCTCGACCGGCCTCTGGCCGATATCGGCAGCGCCCAGGAAGACCACCGCGCGCAATTGCTGGCGCTGTGCGAGCGCGCAGTCGATGAAGACCGTGCCGAAGTATTGATTCTCGCCGGCGGGCCGCTGGCCGGCCTGGCGCGCTCGCTGACCGCTCAGTTGCCGGTGCCGGTGGTCGATGGCGTGTCGTCGGCGGTGCGGCATGCCGAATCGCTGGTGGCGCTCAAACCCGGCCGCGCCACGCGCGGCAGTTTCGCGCCGCCGCCGCAAAAGCCGCATCGCGGTTTGTCGGAGGCGATGGCGAAGCTGCTGGCGGGCTGAGTCATGCGGCGGCTCGATCAGGGGGATTCGTGTTTCGCGTAAAGGCGGGATCCAGCATCTTTCTCCGCAAAGTCACTGGATCCCGCCTCCGCGGGGACGACAATTTTTTGATGCTTGCACCACTCGATTTTTGAACTGAAGGTCGAGAAACGTAATGAGTGCGGCAACAGCGACAAACTTCGTGGGCTCCCCCTTGCCTGGCCCGCGACAAGACCTCAGCCAGCTGATTGGTGCCTGTAGCCGACTTCCCTACGCAATCAAACGCCTGCCGGATTGATCCTGTCCGGCAAAACCCGCGCTCAGGTGATCACTGTTGGCTGTATCCGTCCGGTGCGTGCGCGAATGCCGGCCAACTCCTCGGCGGCGCCGATCAGGCCGGCCAATGCCGCCTGCGTTTCAATCGCATGCCGGTTCACGTCTGACTCGAAGCGTTCGAGGTAGACGCGCAGGGTGGCGCCCTCGGTGCCGGTGCCGGACAGGCGAAACACCACGCGCGCACCGTCGGCCATGCCGACGCGAATCCCCTGCCGTGTACTGAGCGAACCATCGATCGGGTCGGTGTAGGCGAAGTCGTCGGCCCATGCCACTTGTGCCGAGCCTGGCGTCCGGCCCGGCAGCCCGGGCAGCGCTGCGCGCAGTGCCTCCATCAAGTCCTGCGCGGCGGCGCTGTCGATGCCTTCGTAATCGTGGCGCGAATAGTAGTTGCGCCCGAAGCGCCGCCAGTGGTCGCGCACGATGGCCTCGACCGACAGGCCGCGCGCGGCCATGATGTTGAGCCAGAACAGCACCGCCCACAGGCCGTCTTTTTCGCGCACATGGTCCGAGCCGGTGCCGGCGCTCTCCTCGCCGCACAGGGTGACTTGCCCGGCGTCGAGCA
>Ga0163148_10006590_pt1 | contig 11150 bp, 10 predicted proteins | sample OliLakLV19MP7P2_FD_148606 | JGI IMG/M metagenome (GOLD analysis project Ga0163148, IMG submission 148606) | Freshwater microbial mat bacterial communities from Lake Vanda, McMurdo Dry Valleys, Antarctica- Oligotrophic Lake LV.19.MP7.P2 | ecosystem: Environmental > Aquatic > Freshwater > Lake >... | reverse complement strand
GCCAAGGTGCTCGACGCCGAGGGCAAGCCGCTCAGCGTGCGCGAGGCGCTGGCGCTCATCAACCAGACCCTCGACGAGGCGCTGGCCGAGCAGGAAGGCGACTTCGACGCCGACAGCCGCTGGGCGCTGGCGTGGTTCGAGCAGTCGGGCTTCGCCGAGGGCGAGTTCGGCGTGGCCGATGTGCTGGCTCGCGCCAAGAACACCAGCGTGCAGGGGCTCGTGGACGCCGGCGTGCTCGCTTCGACGCGCGGCAAGGTGCGGCTCTTGAAGCCCGAAGAACTCCCCGCCAACTGGGACCCCGCCACCGACCCGCGCCTCACCGCGTGGGAGGTCGTCCACCAACTGATCCGCGTGCTCGAAGCGACGATTGGCGGCGGCGAGAGCGCGGCGGCGACACTCGTCGCCAAGCTCGGCGCCAAGGCCGAGACCGCCCGCGAGCTGGCCTACCGCCTCTACACCATCTGCGAACGCAAGAAGCGCGCGGCCGAGGCGCTCGCGTATAACGGGCTGGTGCAGAGCTGGCCGGAGATCACCCGGCTGGTCCGCGAAGGCGGCACCCCGAAGTCGGCGGAGCCGGCGCTCTTCGGCGAGGAGTCGTAGTCGGTGACCGAGCGAAGACCATTGGTCGTGGTGCTCGCAGGCCCGAACGGGGCCGGCAAGAGCACGAGCGCGGCGCGATTGCTTCGAGGCGCACTTGCCGTGGAGGAGTTCGTCAACGCGGACACGATTGCACTGGGCCTCTCCGCGTACCGGCCTGAAGATGCCGCAATCGCCGCCGGGCGTGTGATGCTCGAACGGTTGCGGTTTCTGGCCCGCCATCGCCGCGACTTCGCGTTCGAGACCACGCTCGCCGGACTCGGTCATGCCCGTTGGCTCCGCAAGCTCCGGGCCTCTGGCTGGCATGTGCATCTGATCTTCCTTTCCCTGCCGGAACCGGAGCTCGCCATTGCGAGGGTCGCGGAACGGGTGCGGCGGGGCGGACACCGAGTTCCTGAAGATGTGGTCCGACGGCGCTTCCGCGCCGGACTCGGGAATCTCTTCGAACGCTATCCTGCCGTCGTGGACAGTTGGCAGATCTACGACAATGCCGAGCTCGCGGGGCCGCGTCTGATCGCCTCGCGGGGAGCGGGGCTGCCGCCTGAGATCGCCGACCGGGTGTCCTACGACTCCCTGAAGGACCATCGATGACGACGACTTCCGAAGGGCCCCCAACCCCAGCCCAGCGCGTCGAGGACATCCCTCGCATTCTGCGCGCCTTGCGCGAGGCAGTGCAGGAAGCAATCGCCGATCACAAACGTGCCGGCTGTCCCGTGGCGGTCTGGCGCAATGGTCGGGTCGAGTGGATTGCGCCCGAGGACATTCCGCTGCCCTCCCCCACAACGGCGAACGAGTGACCAATGGCCCTCAGCAACCAGGAACGTGTCGGCAAGGCGATGGAGTTTCTCCGCGAAGGGCTCGCTCCCTTCGCCGAGCGCGAGTTCAAGAGCGCTCATGCAGCCCAGGCGTCGGACGCCGCCCGACGCTACTTCGGCGATGATCGAACCGTCGGCAAGAAGCCCATCGCCGACTGGGATGTCGCGGCGCTCCTCAAGCTCATGTGGGAGGCCTGGAACGATCTCTTCGGCAAGACCCTGGGCCGAGCCGAGCGATCGCTGGTGCAGGAGCTTCGCGACGTCCGCAACAAGTGGGCCCATCAGGAGCCGTTCTCGAGCGACGACGCCGACCGCGCACTCGACTCGATGGCCCGCCTCCTCACCGCCGTCTCGGCCCCGCAGGCCGACGAGGTGGGCAAGATGAAGATGGAGCTGCGCCGCCTCACGTACGACGAGCAAGTGCGCGGTGAAAAGCGCAAGGCCGGTGGTTCGCTCATCGAGGCCGCCTCCGCCGGCAACCTGAAACCGTGGCGCGAAGTGGTCACCCCGCACCCGGATGTCGCCAGCGGCCGCTACCAGCAGGCCGAGTTCGCTGCCGACCTGTGGCAGGTACACCTGGGCGAAGGCAGCGATGAGTATCGCAAGCCCGCGGAGTTCTTCCGCCGCACCTATCTCACCGAGAGCCTGAAGCGCCTGTTGGTGGGCGGCGTGCAGCGCATCGCCGGCCAGGGCGGCGACCCGGTGGTGCAACTCCAGACCAACTTCGGCGGCGGCAAGACGCACTCGATGCTGGCGCTGTATCACCTGTTCTCGGGCGCTACTCCGAGCGAACTGGCCGGCGTGGATGCGGTGCTGGCCGAAGCGGGGGTCAAGAGCCTGCCGACGGCCAAGCGCGTGGTGCTGGTGGGCAACAAGATCTCGCCCGGCAATCCCGTCACCAAAGCCGACGGCACGGTGGTGCGCACGCTGTGGGGCGAGATGGCGCACCAGCTTGGCGGCAAGAAGGCCTACGCCCGCATCGCCAAGGACGACGAGAAGGCGACCAACCCGGGCGATGTGCTGCGCGAGCTCTTCGTCGAGTACGGTCCGGCCTTGGTGCTGGTGGATGAATGGGTCGCGTACGCCCGCCAACTCCACGACCAGGGCGACCTGCCCGGCGGCAACTTCGAGACCATGTTCACCTTCGCGCAGGCGCTGACCGAGTCGGCCAAGCTCGCGAAGAACTGTCTGCTGGTGGTGTCGCTGCCAGCCTCCGACACGTCGGGCTCGCCTCACACCCAGACCGACGACGTGGAGGTGGGCGGCATCCGCGGGCGCGAAGCACTCGACCGGCTGCGCAACGTGGTGGGCCGGCTCGAGTCGTCCTGGCGGCCGGCGACAGCGGAGGAGGGCTTCGAGATCGTGCGGCGACGATTGTTCGAGCCGATCGCGGGCGAGCAGTTCAAGTACCGCGACGTGACGGCGCGGGCTTTCGCAGACCTGTATCACGCGCAAGCGGCGGAGTTCCCGCCCGAGTGCAAAGGCGCCGACTACGAAAAGCGCATCCAGGCCGCGTACCCGATCCATCCGGAGATCTTCGACCGCCTCTACACCGACTGGTCCACGCTGGTGAAGTTCCAGCGCACCCGCGGGGTGCTGCGGCTGATGGCGGCGGTGATCCACAGCCTGTGGGAAAAGGGCGACAAGAACCCGCTCATCCTGCCGTCCACAATCCCGATCGACGATGGGCGGGTGCAGTCGGAGCTGACCCGCTATCTCTCCGACAACTGGGCGCCGATCATCGAGAAGGACGTGGACGGTCCGGGCTCGCTGCCCATGAAGATCGACAGCGAGGTGCCGAACCTGGGCAAGTTGCACGCGACGCGGCGCGTGGCGCGCACCATCTACCTCGGCTCGGCGCCGACGGCTTCCGCGGCACACCGGGGCATTGAAGACCGGCGTGTCAAGCTCGGCTGCGTGATGCCGGGCGAGTCGGCGGCGGTGTTCGGCGACGCGCTGCGGCGGCTGGCGGCGGCGGCGACCTATCTCTATCAGGACGGCCCGCGCACCTGGTATGCGACCCAGCCCACCGTGACCAAGTTGGCGGAGGACCGCGCCGAGCAGCTCAAGCGCGACCCGGAAACGGTGGCGAATGAACTGGACGCGCGGCTGCGCGCCGATCTCAGGAAGACCGGCGACTTCTCGCGCATCCATCCACTGCCGCGCTCGGGCGCGGACGTGCCGGATGATCTCGACGCGCGCCTCGTGGTGCTGCCGTCGGAGCATCCGTACAGCAAAGAGGGCGAGAGCGCCGCCGAGGTCGCCGCGAAGACGATCCTGGAGTCGCGCGGCAACACCCCGCGTCTCTACCGCAACACGTTGGTGTTCCTCGCGGCCGACAAGGTGCGGATGCAGGATCTCGACGAGGCACTGCGCAAGTACCTCGCGTGGGCCTCCATACTGGCGGAGAAGGAGCACCTCAACCTCGACCCGCATCAGGTGCGCCAGGCTGAGACGCAGAAGCAGGCCGCGGATGGTGCGGTGACCGCGCGACTGCCGGAGACCTACCAGTGGGTGCTGGTGCCGGAGCAGCCGACTCCGCAAGCGGCGGTGACTTGGACGGCGGTGAAGCTGTCCGGAAGCGATGCGCTGGCGGTACGGGCGAGCAAGCGGCTGCGCAGCGAAGAGCTGCTGTTGACGAGCGTGGGCTCGACGATCGTGCGCAAGCACTTGGACGCAGTGCCGCTGTGGTGCGGAGAGCACGTGGCTGTCAGAGAGCTCGTCGAGCACTTCGCGCGCTACAACTATCTGCCGCGCCTAGCCAGGCCGGAGGTGCTGACGGAGGCGCTTCGGGACGGCGTCGGCCTCCTGACATGGTCGTCGGACTCGTTCGCCTACGCGGAGAGCTTCGATGAGGCGGCCGGCCGCTACCGCGGCCTTCGCGGCGCCCAGATGGTCAGCGTCTCGGCAGAGAGCTCATCGCTCATCGTGAAGCCCGATGTCGCGCGGCGACAGATGGACGCCGAGGTTCCAACCACGACGGGCGTGGGAAACGGGGCGAACGGAGGGGCGGAAGGCGGAGGAACAGCAACGGGCGGAGCGACGCCCGAGCCAACGGTCGTTGGGGGCAACGGCGAGCCGCCTGGGCGTGCTCCCTTGCTGAGGCGGTATCACGGAACAGTCATTCTCGACTCCGCTCGCGTTGGAAGAGATGCCAGCCGCATTGCCGACGAGGTGATCGCGCACCTGGTGGGCCAGATCGGGGCCAAGGTCACGGTCACGCTCGAGATCGAGGCATCCATCCCCAGCGGCGCATCCGACCAGATCGTCCGCACGGTGACGGAGAACAGCAGGTCGCTGCGGTTCGAGAGTCATGAGTTTGAGAGGGAGTAGTGGGCTTGCCCGTGACGACCGAGGAAGTCCCCGAGCGATGATGTCCGCGTCAGGCGATACTGATCGAAGACGAAGGCACGGGCTCGCTGACGAGGCGCCGAGAAGTCGATCGCAGACTGCTTCAAGTTCCGCAACAAGATCGGCTCCGACATCGCCGTCGAGGCGCTGCGAATGTACCGCTCTCGCCATAAGTAGGTCCTGAACGCGCTCATGCGGTTCGCCAAGGTCAATCGGGTCGAATCGATCATGAAACCTGCGTCGAGGCGACGCTCGCATGACGCAGCCTCCACGGAATGTCGCCACATCAGTTCATCAGCGACTCAAGAACGCCGCAGATCGCTCGGACGACCTTCCATAGCACCAGGACGCGCCCAGCCCAATGCGCAATGAAACGCGGCGGAAACGGCCAGAAAGGGACGGAAGGACGCCTGTCGCGCGGTCGAGGTCCACGCGGCTCCGGGTTGTGAAGGCCACGACGAACCGTGCGGGTTCCGATGCGGCAACACCCCAAGCCGCGCAGCCTTGTGAGCGCAGGAGCGAATGTGCGCCCGGAGGGCACGACCGCAGGGCGCAAGCCAGTGACGACGCAGTCCCGGCGAATGCCGGGCCTCCGAAGTGGATCCAAGGCGAATTCGAACCCCGGGCGATCGTCTACTTCCTCGAGGACTTCTTCGGCTTCTTCGCGACCTTCTTCTTGACCGACTTCTTGGCCGCCTTCTTGGTCGCGGCGTCTGGCTCGCCGCGTGCGGCAGCGACGGCGGCCTCGGCAGCGGAGATGGTCCGCAGGTCGGCCGCGTGCGAGCGCTGGAAGGTCTGGATGTCGTTGAACTTGCCGCCGGCGTCGCGGACGGCGTAGAGCTTTGTTCCGGTGCTGGAGCGGTGGGTGGTTCGTCGTGGCATGGGTCGATCCTGCTTCGCGGCGACTGTCATTTGAGCGCTTCGTCGAACGTTCGACGCCGATACCCCGGCCGGGGCGCGTGGTCGGAGGCCTCCGAGCCGTCCGTCGTGTCGCCGAACGACGACGGTGGCGAGCAGACTACCGCGAGAACAGAGTCGCCGCCGCGCCCGCCTCTCGGGCCGGGTGGGTGAGTTCTCTTCGGACTGCCCCTTGCGTCTCGACGGGCGCGCGGGAAGATGCCCGGGTTTCGTCGGGAGAGTTGGAGAGAGGACGTCGCCCATCATCGAGTGCGATCGATGTCGGGACTGGGAGGTCTTCGATGGCAACCGCAGAGCAGCTCCTGATGCTGAAGGGTGGCGACCTGGTCAGTCTCGGTCCCGAGGCGACCGTCAGCGACGCCGTCGCCCTGATGCACGCACGACACATCGGCTCGATTCTGGTCGTGCGCGCGGGGGAGATCGCGGGGATCTTCACCGAGCGCGACCTGCTCGAGCGCGTCGTCGCCTGCGAACAGGATCCGCATCAGGTGCGGCTGGCCGAGGTCATGACCAGCCCCGTCGCGTGCGCGGCCCCGCATACATCGCTCGATGAGATCCGACTGCTGATGCGGGAGCGGTTCCTCCGGCACATCCCGGTCATCGACGGCGCGCAGCCCGTTGGAATGATCTCGATGGGCGATCTCAATCGGGCGGAGGCACTGGTCGAGGAGCGATCGATCGTCTGGTTCGGCGTGGCCTCGGTCGTCGTCGCGGGGTGAGGTCATGCATACCTCGGTACGACACCTCGGTCACGAAATGGCTCCGCTACCATCGCCCCGTGGAAGTTCGACCCGTCCATCTCGAACTCAAGCGCGACGAGTCGCTCACCGTCGACTGGTCCGATGGCGTTCGCAGCGTCTATTCGATTGCCCATCTGCGGCGCTTCTCTCCCTCCGCAGACGCTCGTCATCTGCGCGAGCAGATGGCCAGCAATCCGCTCACCGTGCTGCCTCCTTCGCGGGGCGACGGGGGCCCCTTGCGGGCCCTCGACATCGAACGAGTGGGCCACTACGCCGTTCGCATCCGCTTCTCCGACGGCCACGACACCGGAATCTATTCCTGGCCGTACCTTCGCAGCATCGATCCGGCCCTGCCGGCGACGCCCGCGCCTCATGATCGGCGTTCCTGATGCGAGTCGCCCTGATTGCCGATGAGGTTCTTCTTCACCGCGAGCAGGCGTCCCTCAACCGCCAATGCATCGCCCTGCTCGACGCAGGCGTGCAGCTCGTGCGGATGGTCCCGTCGACCTTCGATCCTCTCGGAGCGAACCCGCTCGAACGCGAGCTGGGCCTGGTGCCGCGCATCTCATACTCGAAGGGTGGACCAATCTGGCTCCGCCCGTCGCGCCGCGCCGCCCTTCTCTATGAGCTCGATCGGCATGCTCCCGACGTGATCCACGCCAGCGGAGCGTCGACCTTTGCGCTTGCGTCGGATCTCGCCCGGACCCTGGATCGCCCACTCGTGCTCCAGGCATGGTCGAGCGCCGACGTCGCCGCAGTTCCACGCCACACTCGCACGACCCCCGCCATCGCCTGCGTGGCCCCGACCGCTCCGCTGGCAGCCCTGCTCGGGACTCGAGTCGACCCTGCCATCGTGCATCACATCGCAATCGGGGTGGCGGTGCCACCGCAGCTCGCAGTCGACGCGCCCGCCTCCGACACCGGAGTGGATCTCGTGGTGCTCACCGAGGGGCTCGATCCGGAGTCGACGGACCTTTGCTTCGCCGGGCTGCAGCGCGCCATCGCCCAACATGCCGAACTCCACGCAGTCATCGAGATCAGAGGACCACGGAGCCACGACACCTGGCGGAGCCTTCGCCGTCACGGGCTCCTCGAGCTCACCACCTCGATTGCCGACGCGGCGCCGCTGCGGCAACTCGTCCTCTGCTGCCATGTCGTGGTGACTCCCGAGCGGGCCGGAGTGGTGCGCGGCCTGGTGCTCGAGGCGATGGCCGCCGGCATCACCGTGATCGCCCGCGCCGATTCGATGCTCGACATGATCGAGCCCGAGCGCACTGCCATCGTGGTGGGGAGCGCCGGACCGTCCGATGGGGGTGGCGCCCCCTCCGCCGAGCGGTGGCAGGTCGCCTTCGAGCGGGCGCTTGGGAGTGGCGAGGATGTCGAAGCGATCGCCCGGGGGGGCCGGGCGCTGATCGAGCGGCAGCACCGCTCCTGCGATCACGCGGAACGACTCATCGATCTGTACGAGCGCATCGGGGGGCCGGAGGCCCTGCCGTTCCCGGGCGCGGTTCGCCCCGACTGATCTCCGCGGCTCGACGATTTCTTCACGAGATGGACTGAACTGCCCTCCGGGTGCCGACGTACCAGTGCCATCACTTCGATGGCCCTCTCTCCTCTGCTCCGCCGAGCTTCAAACCTCGGCGGAGCATTCTCGTGTACCGGCGCCGCCGCGCTCTGGAAGGCTCGCTCGGTTCGATCAAAGGCCGATCCCTGGCCGCCCGCGCCGTCGCGGGCTTGACCACCCGTTGCCGCGACGGTCCAATCTGACGGAGTTCTCGGCCGCCTCGTGGATCGAAGCAACCGAGATGGTTCCGGTGGGTCTGGTCCCGCCGGCCGACACGACTATCGACGCTCGCTCTTGCGAGTTCCTCGGTTGGCCCGAGGCAGGATTTCAAAAGGATCGACACCATGAAGAAGACACTTTTCGGCTGCGGCCTCGCGTTTGTCGCCAGCACTCTCCTCGTCGGCTGCGGTGGCAGCAGCACCACGCCGGACGGTCGGGCCATCAAGGCCAAGCCCGCCGCGGCCGATGGCGAGAAGATCCAGTCGCCCGATCAGGCCGCCAGTGACAGCCTGAAGCAGGACGAAGGCGCCGGCGCCAAGAGGAAGTGATGCGAGCGCCCTCGCGGCGCGTCTGAACCGACTCCGCTGGAACGACCCGAGGCACGCGCCTCGGGTCGTTCTGCATGGAGTCGGCGAGCGGCATGCCTCGCGGCCCGCGAGGCAAATGGAGTCGCTACGCTCCCGGCACCATGAGTTCGCTCCCCGCCTCGGCACCCTTCTCCGTCGACTCGCTCATCAGCCAGCGGGCCCTCGCCATCGACGCCTCCGGCATCCGCCGGGTCTTCGATCTGGGCGCAAAGCTCGCGAATCCGATCAATCTCTCAATCGGACAACCCGACTTCCCAGTGCCCGAGGCGATGAAGGATGCGGCCATCGCCGCAATCCGCGCCGATCGCAACGGGTACACGGTGACGCAGGGTGTTCCCGAGCTGCAGCACGCCATCTGGAACCACCTGAACAGCACGCTCGGCTGGTCGGGTCCGCACGACGACCTGGGGCTGCTGGTCACCTCGGGAACCAGCGGCGCGCTTCTGCTGGCCTTCCTCGCGCTTCTGAATCCCGGTGACGAGGCAATCGCCGCCGACCCCTTCTTCGTGATGTATCCGCAGCTCGGGCCGATCACCGGCGGGCGGGTGGTCCTCTGCGACACCTATCCCGACTTCCGCCTCACCGCCGAGCGGATCGAGGCGAAGATCACGCCGCGCACCAAGCTCGTCCTGCTGAACAGTCCGAGCAATCCCTGCGGCGTGGTGCTCTCGAGCGACGAGATCCGCGACATCGTCGAGCTGTGCCGGCGACGGGGGATCCTGCTGATCTCGGACGAGATCTACGACGAGTTCGTCTACAGCGACGCCCGCGAAGAGGGTCGCTTTCCAACTCCGGCGCGGATGACCGATCAACTGCTCCTGATCCGCGGATTCGGCAAGAGCTACGGCTGCACGGGATGGCGCCTCGGGTACGTCACCGGACCCAGGCGACTGATCCAGGAGATGGCCAAGCTGCAGCAGTACACCTTCGTCTGCGCTCCTTCGATGGCCCAGCTCGGCGTGGCCAAGGCCTTCGACGTCGATCTTGGGCCATTCGTCCGCAACTACGAAACCCGGCGCGATCTGGTGCTCGATGCCTTCAACGGCGTGGCCAATGTCGCCCGACCGGGTGGCGCCTTCTATGCCTTCGTCGAAGTGCCGAGCCGGCTCGGGCTCAGCGCCAGCGACTTCGTCGAGCAGGCCATCGCCAACAGCGTGCTGGTGATCCCCGGAAAGGTCTTCAGCAGGCGCGACACCCATTTCCGCTTGAGCTACGCCGCACCGGAGCCGACCCTTCGCAAGGGACTCGAAATCCTCCGCGGGCTGATGGGGTGACCTAGAAGCCCGCCGGCCCAAACCCGCGAACGCCCGCATGAACGGTCGAACGCAGGTGCGACCCGTCAGGCGCAGGGACGAACCCACGAAGGCAGCTACGAACCGTCGCACGCAGGTCCGAACCCGCAAACGCGAGTACCAACCCGCGAAAGCGAGTGTGCGGCCGAAGGCCGCTACGGAGCGCTCTGACAGCCCAGCCCCACCGCTACGGAGCACTCCAACGCACGAACCCGCGAAAGCGAGTGTGCGGCCGAAGGCCGCTACGGAGCGCTCTAACAGACCAGCCCAGCCGCTACAGAGCGCTCCAACCCACGAACCCTCGAAAGCGAGTGTGCGGCCGAAGGCCGCTACGGAGCGCGCTAACAGCCCAGCCCCACCGCTACGGAGCACTCCAACGCACGAACCCGCGAAAGCGAGTGTGCGGCCGAAGGCCGCTACGGAGCGCTCTAACAGACCGGCCCAGCCGCTACGGAGCACTCCAACGCACGAACCCGCGAAAGCGAGTGTGCGGCCGAAGGCCGCTACGGAGCACTCCAACGCACCAACCCGCGAAAGCGAGTGTGCGGCGAAGCCGCTACGGAGCGCTCTAACAGACCACCCCAGCCGCTACGGAGCGCTCTAACAGCCCAGCCCCACCGCTACGGAGCACTCCAACGCACGAACCCGCGAAAGCGAGTGTGCGGCGAAGCCGCTACGGAGCGCTCTAACAGACCAGCCCCAGCCGCTACAGAGCGCTCCAACCCACGAACCCGCGAAAGCGAGTGTGCGGCGAAGCCGCTACGGAGCGCTCTAACAGACCAGCCCAGCCCCACCGCTACGGAGCGCTCCAACCCACGAACCCTCGAAAGCGAGTGGCCCAGCCCCACCGCTACGGAGCACTCCAACGCACGAACCCGCGAAAGCGAGTGTGCGGCCGAAGGCCGCTACGGAGCGCTCTAACAGACCGGCCCAGCCGCTACGGAGCACTCCAACGCACGAACCCTCGAAAGCGAGTGTGCGGCCGAAGGCCGCTACGGAGCACTCCAACGCACCAACCCGCGAAAGCGAGTGTGCGGCCGAAGGCCGCTACGGAGCGCTCTAACAGACCGCCGAAGGCCGCTACGGAGCGCTCTAACAGACCACCCCAGCCGCTACGGAGCGCTCTGAAAAACAACACCCCGCTCTGGCGCGAATCGCATCGCACTTACTTCTTCGCCCCACCCTTGCCCGCAGCCGGGGCCTTGGCCGCGGGAGCAGCCTTTCCAGCAGGCGCAGCGGCCTTGCCCGCAGGTGCCTTGCCCGCAGGTGCCTTGCCCGCAGGTGCC
>Ga0163148_10006586_pt1 | contig 11157 bp, 7 predicted proteins | sample OliLakLV19MP7P2_FD_148606 | JGI IMG/M metagenome (GOLD analysis project Ga0163148, IMG submission 148606) | Freshwater microbial mat bacterial communities from Lake Vanda, McMurdo Dry Valleys, Antarctica- Oligotrophic Lake LV.19.MP7.P2 | ecosystem: Environmental > Aquatic > Freshwater > Lake >... | reverse complement strand
GTTATAAAGGACAACAAATTAAACCGGACTGACAAAATAATTGTTACAGACACGAAATTTATAAAATCAGGTTGGACCAACATTACAAAGTTTAATTTTACTGTTGACAAACTATTCGACATTGAAGCTAAAATGATTGACGAAGGAGAAGAAACTGACTCCTACCTTATCATTGACTAAAAGCACTTGGCATAACAGCGCACAAGCTCAATTTGGGCATCTAGGAAAGATGATTATTTCCGTTTGTTTGTATCTTTATCGTCGGCTGAATGATTCCCGGTCGCCAATCCCAAACTGCGCCTGTGCGCGGAACGTTATGGCCAATGGTAATGATTTATACAGTTATAAATTGACAAGTGGCGGTCGGACTTTTAAGGACTTTTGTGTTTGACAAATTTCTTGAAATATCTGTTGACTGTTTAAAATGTGGTCGACAAGTTTAGTGGTTTGGCTTTGTTTTTAGGCTTGCTTTTTTTTTGTATTTTTTAGTTGCAAATTTTCTGGTCGACAAAGTTACAAATTGGTTCAGACCAAAATAATGGCGACTAAAATGGCAAAGGCTTTAAGCAGTTTTGGCCCGACTTTTAGAAATGTGTTGGACGGCCCTATTTACTGTGTTGTAAATGAACAGTTACTGGTCGACATATGGCTTTTGCTAAACAGGTGCGCCGACGGCACTAACACTTTTTTTTACTGTTGGACTGGGTTGAAATTGCTTTGATTTTAGGGACTGTTTTAAGTGGTATTCAAAAATGTTTCGGGCTGACTTTTTCGACGAAAATCTTTTGTAAAAGCATAAATAAAATGACGGACTGACTTGGAAAGTTGCAGTTTTTAGAAATAAACCACAGGCCATAACAACACCTAAAAGCAAGTGGCTCAAACTTTTTTCTTCGCTAGGAAAAATTTGATATATTTGTTTATGATGCCTACCGAACAAAATTTGCCTTTTTGCCACCTGCTCTTAGCTGCAAACCGTTATAAGCAAGCCTAAAAGACGACAGTGCAACCATAAACAGACAACTAAAAATTAAACGAATTTACAACGACAAACCATTGTGACAGGTGACCAACATACAGACCATATTACAAACGGACAACGAGTAAGCCGACACTCATTGCCGACCCTTCTGTATTTTTTATTTTCCCCTCTGCACTTTTTTTTAATTCAATTTTATTGCCACCGCACAAATGGCACATTTGGTTTTTTCCGACACGAATGCCAACGCTCAAAAAACCAAAAGAGCCATTTTTTTGCCAACGCACGGACGGACATATCGACAATAATACAAACACTTTTTATATTGAAAAACAAGATAGTCAGAAAATTAAATCTATCTTTGCGGACACATTTCAAAAAGACATGAACAGAATTAAAGAAGTGTTAGAGGAGAAAGGAATAAAACAGACTTGGTTGGCTGAACAACTTGGAAAAAGTTACAACATGGTCAACGGCTATGTACAAAACAGACAGCAACCAAGACTTGAAGTGCTTTTTGAAATTGCCGAAATTTTAGGAGTGAAACCAACAGACTTAATAAAAGACAAGAAATGACAAGCACAGCACAAAGAGCAGAATTACAAGCTAAAATATGGAGAATTGCCAACAATGTTCGTGGCTCGGTTGATGGATGGGACTTTAAACAGTTCGTGTTGGGTACACTTTTCTATCGCTTTATTAGTGAAAACTTCACCAATTACATTGAAGGTGGTGATGAAAGTGTCAACTATGCAAATTACCCCGATAAAGACATTAACCCCGAAATAAAAGATGATGCCATAAAAACAAAAGGCTACTTTATTTATCCCAGTCAACTTTTTGTAAATGTTGCTAAAACAGCTAATACCAACCCAAATCTTAATACAGATTTAAAAGCCATTTTTGATTCTATTGAAAGTTCTGCAAATGGTTATCCCTCCGAACCAGACATTAAAGGATTGTTTGCTGATTTTGACACAACTAGCACACGACTTGGAAATACCGTTGAAGCCAAAAACAGTCGTTTAGCTGCCGTTTTGAAAGGTGTTGAAGAGCTGAATTTTGGGAATTTTGAAGAAACCCACATTGACCTTTTTGGAGATGCCTATGAGTTCCTTATCTCTAATTATGCCGCTAATGCAGGAAAATCAGGAGGTGAGTTTTTTACTCCACAGCACGTCTCTAAGCTCATCGCCCAACTTGCCATGCACAAACAAGACAAAGTAAACAAGATATACGACCCTGCTGCAGGTTCAGGCTCTTTACTTTTACAAGCCAAAAAACACTTCGACAATCATATTATTGAAGAAGGATTCTATGGACAAGAAGTGAACCACACTACTTACAACCTTGCTCGTATGAACATGTTTTTGCACAACATCAACTACGACAAATTTAATATTGCACTTGGCAATACACTCATTGACCCACACTTTGGCGATGACAAACCTTTTGATGCTATTGTGTCTAATCCTCCTTACTCCATAAAATGGATTGGTGACGATGACCCAACGCTAATTAATGATGACCGTTTTGCACCTGCTGGAGTATTGGCTCCTAAATCAAAAGCAGATTTTGCCTTTGTATTACATGCCTTAAGTTATCTTTCAAGTAAAGGGAGAGCGGCTATTGTTTGCTTCCCAGGTATCTTTTACCGCGGTGGTTCCGAACAGAAAATTAGAAAGTATTTAGTGGATAATAACTTTGTAGAGACCATTATCTCATTAGCTCCAAACTTATTCTATGGAACTCCAATAGCAGTAACAATTCTTGTTCTTTCAAAACATAAAACCGAAAATAAAACACAGTTTATTGATGCAAGCAGTGAAGGTTTTTTCAAAAAAGTGACCAACAACAATATTTTGACTGATGGCCACATTGAAAAAATTATGAAAATGTTCGATGATAAAGAGGATTTAGAGTTTGTGGCAAAAACAATCGACAATTCTAAAATTGCAGAAAACGATTATAGCCTCTCCGTTAGTTCTTATGTTGAAACAAAAGACCATCGAGAGAAAATTAATATAATGGAGTTGAATAATGAGGTTTCTAAAACTGTGGCGAAGATAGATTTGCTTCGTGCTGATATTGATTCAATTATAAATGAAATTGAAGCATGAGGTCTTTTGAAAAATTATTAAAAGGTGTTGAAGTAGAATGGAGTAATTTAGGTGATACAAGATTCATTGAAATTGCGAATTCAGGCAGAACCCCTGTTAAGGCTTCTGAGCGTATACCTGGTAACGTACCATATTATGGCGCTAATAATATCCAAGATTATGTTGAGGGATACACTCATGATGGCGTATATGTGTTAATCGCAGAAGATGGCACACAAAGTCTCGAGAACTACTCAATACAATGGGCGACAGGTAAGTTTTGGGCAAACAACCATGTCCATGTGCTGCATGGCACTGACTTCATAAATAGTCGCTTCATATTTCATTATTTGAAGACTGTAAATTTTATTCCGTTTTTATCTGGTGGTGATAGAGCAAAACTTACGAAAGGCAAGTTGGTTGAAATTCCCATCCCCGTTCCCTGTCCAGATAATCCAAAAAAATCATTTGAAATTCAAAATGAAATTGTTCGAATTTTGGACACTTTTACAGAGCTTACCGCAGAGCTTACCGCAGAGCTTACAGCTCGAAAAAATCAGTATAGGTATTATCGAGAACAGTTTTTCAGCTTTAACGAAGATGAAGTAAAGAGAAAGCCATTAGGAGAAATTGGAGAATTTCAAAGAGGCAAACGATTTGTAAAAGACGATTTGGTTTTAGAGGGAGTACCTTGCATACATTATGGTGAAATGTACACCCATTACGGAACTTGGGCAAATGAAAGCAAATCATTTCTTAGCGAAGAGTTAGTTGAAAGTAAAAATTTGAGGGTTGCTGAAAAGGGTGATATAGTTATTGTTGCTGCGGGTGAAACAATTGAAGATATTGGAATGGGAACGGCTTGGTTAGGCAATAAAGGTGTAGTTATACACGATGCTTGTTTTTCATACAGAAGCCCATTAAACCCTAAATATGTTGCATATTTTACACGTACTAAACAATTCCACGACCAAATTAAAAAGTACATTTCTTCGGGTAAAATTTCTGCCATTAATGCAAGAGGTTTAGAAAAGGTTTTTATCTCAGTTCCTTCACCAGAAGAGCAAGAACGCATTGTTACTATCCTCGATAAATTCGACATACTCACAACTTCAATTAGTGAAGGTCTGCCTAAAGAGATTGAGTTGAGAAAAAAACAGTATGAATATTACCGAGATTTAATACTAACATTTCCAAAGAACAATATAGAATCATAAAATGGGTCAGACCTTAATTCAAATATCGGAGACACTTAAAAATAGTGATAAAAAGGTGCAATTAATCTATGCTTTTAATGGTACTGGTAAAACACGATTATCACGTGAGTTCAGACTTTTGGTTGCTCCAAAGGATGTTGAAGACGAAGAGGAAACAGGTATTAAAATTCTCTATTACAATGCATTTACAGAAGACCTTTTTTACTGGGACAATGATTTGGATGCAGACCTAAACAGAAAACTACTTATACGTCCAAACGGATTTACAAACATGGTTCTTAAATTCCTAAAAGACCAAGGAATTGATGGTAACATAATTTCAAATTTCCAGCATTATACAAGTAACAAACTTACCCCACGATTTAATGAGCAATACACTATCAAGGATGAAAATAACAATGACGTTATTGTAAAGGCTTATTCAGAAATGACATTCTCTATTGAGGCTGGTAATGAAGAAAGAATTGAGAATATAAAGATTTCAAAGGCTGAGGAGAGCAACTTAATATGGTGTGTGTTTTACAGCTTACTGGAGCAGGTAGTTGAAATTTTAAATAACCCAGAAATCGACAATCGTTCAACCGACAAGTTTAATGACTTAAAATATGTTTTTATAGACGACCCTGTAAGCTCTTTGGATGATAATCACTTAATAGAATTAGCGGTAAATCTGGCTACTCTTATTAAGAAATCAAATGGGTTGAAATTTATCGTCTCAACACACAGCCCATTATTTTATAATGTGCTTTTCAATGAACTAGGTAACAAAGCTTGTTACATGTTTAATAAATTTGAAGATGGCACTTATGAGCTAACAGAAAAGAATGGAGATTCGAACAAAAGTTTTTCTTACCACCTTTTTTTGATACAAACCATCCAAGAAGCCTTCGATAATAGTGCAATTCAAAAATATCACTTCATACTACTTAGGAATCTCTACGAGAAAACAGCAAATTTTTTAGGGTATCCAGAATGGAAGAGATTATTACCTGATGATAGGCAAACATATTATAACAGGATTATTCAATTTACAAGTCACTCTACATTGTCAAATGAGGTAGTTCCTGACCCCACAGAACCTGAAAAGCAAACTGTGAAATTTTTGTTAGACCACCTAACAACGAATTATAACTATTGGAAAGAAGCATAACATGGCAACATATAAAACCATAGCAGAATCAAACAACTTTATAGTACTTGACAAATTTACCAAGTATTATGAAGTGAATGAGGCTCCTGCTGTTTATCAAACAGAGGCTGCTCTTGAGCGTGAATTTATTCAAGACTTAATCAATCAAGGGTATGAAAATCCAATAAACCTAAATTCGATAGAATCCATGATAGCGAATGTAAGAGTTCAACTTCAATCGCTTAACAATGTAACATTTTCAAATGCTGAATGGTCTCGTTTTGTAGAAGAATATTTGGATAAGCCAAGCGACAACCTTATTGAGAAAACAAGGAAAATACATGAAAATTATATTTACGATTTCGTTTTTGATGATGGACATATCCAAAACATCTACTTAGTTGACAAAATAAAAATTGCACGAAATAAAGTGCAGGTAATTGCACAATTTGAGCAAAAGGGTACGAATTCAAATCGATATGATGTAACCATATTAGTCAATGGATTGCCCTTGGTTCAAGTAGAATTAAAAAAGCGTGGGGTTGCTATCCGTGAAGCTTTTAACCAAGTGCATAGATACTCCAAAGAAAGTTTTAATAGTAAAAACTCACTTTACAAATACGTTCAGATTTTTATTATATCAAACGGAACTGACAGCCGATATTTTGCCAACACCGTTGAGCGAAATAAAAACAGCTATGATTTTACCATGAACTGGGCAAAGGCTGACAATACATTGATTAAAGACCTTAAAGATTTCACGACAACATTTTTTGAAAAGCAAACTCTGTTAAAAGTATTGCTTCGCTATTCTGTTTTTGACACGAGTGATACGCTGCTTATCATGCGACCTTATCAAATTGCTGCAACAGAGAGAATATTGTGGAAAATTGAAAGCTCGTATCTAGCAAAAAAATGGTCAACCAGTGATGGAGGCGGTTATATTTGGCACACCACTGGTTCAGGAAAAACGCTTACAAGTTTTAAAGCGGCACGTTTAGCCACCCAACTAGACTTTATTGACAAAGTATTCTTTGTAGTTGACCGTAAAGACTTGGACTTTCAAACTATGAAGGAGTATCAAAGATTTTCTCCGGATAGTGTGAATGGCTCTGATAGTACAGCAGGTTTAAAGAGGAATATTGAAAAGGATGACAATAAAATCATAGTAACGACAATACAAAAACTAAATAACCTCATGAAAAGTGAGGGAGATTTAGCCATATATCAAAAGCAAGTAGTTTTCATTTTTGATGAAGCACACCGTTCTCAATTTGGCGAAGCACAAAAGAATCTACAAAAGAAATTCAAGAAGTTCTATCAATTCGGATTTACAGGAACACCGATATTTCCTCAAAATGCTTTAGGTGCGGAAACAACTGCAAGTGTTTTTGGTCGTGAATTACACTCATACGTAATTACTGATGCAATAAGAGATGAAAAAGTACTTAAATTCAAAGTTGATTACAATGATGTTCGACCACAGTTTAAGAGCATAGAAACAGAACAAGATGAGAAAAAGTTAAGTGCAGCAGAAAATAAAAAGGCTTTGCTTCATCCTGCCCGTATTAAAGAAATATCTCAGTATATCTTACAAAATTTTAGGATTAAAACACACAGAAACCAAGGAACTAACAAAGGCTTTAACGCCATGTTTGCTGTAAGTAGTGTTGATGCCGCCAAATGTTATTATGAGGAATTAATCAATTTGCAAAAAGAAAGCGACAAGCCTCTAAAAATTGCTACAATCTTCTCTTTTGCAGCCAATGAAGAGCAAAATGCAATTGGTGAAATAGCTGATGAAAGTTTTGAACCATCTGCAATGGATAGCAGTGCTAAAGAATTTTTAACGAAAGCTATCAATGACTACAATGCAATGTTCAGAACTAGTTATGGAGTTGATAGCAAAGAATTTCAGAACTATTATCGTGACCTTGCTAAGCGTGTAAAGAATAAAGAGGTTGACCTAATAATTGTAGTCGGTATGTTTCTTACTGGATTTGATGCACCAACACTCAATACGATATTTGTTGATAAGAATCTAAGGTATCACGGTTTAATCCAAGCCTTTTCAAGAACAAATCGTATATATGATGCAACAAAAACTTTTGGCAATATTGTTACGTTCAGAGATTTAGAAAAAGCAACTATCGAAGCTATTACCCTTTTTGGGGATAGTAATACTAAGAACGTGGTTCTTGAAAAGAGCTACAAAGAATATTTAGAAGGCTTTACAGACATTGCCTCAGGTGAAGCACGCAGAGGTTATATTGAAGTTGTGAAAGATTTAAATGAGAAGTTCCCCAACCCTGATGAAATTGTAAAAGAAAAAGATAAAAAAGAATTTTCAAAGTTATTCGGAGAATACTTGCGTGTAGAAAACATACTACAGAATTATGATGAATTCAATAATCTCAAAGAATTTCAAGCTGTAGACAAAAATGATGTTGCCGCTATTGAAGAATTTAAAAAAGCTCATTTTGTAACAGATGATGATATAGCCTCAATGCAAAAGATTGAATTGCTAAAAGAAAGGACTATTCAGGATTACCGTTCTACCTATAATGATATACGAGACTGGTTAAGACGTGAGAAAAGCGGGAAAGAATCAGAAGAATCTACAATCGACTGGGATGATGTAGTATTTGAAATTGACCTACTCAAATCACAAGAAATAAATCTTGATTATATTCTTGAATTAATTTTTGAGCAAAACAAAAAGACAAAGGACAAAGCTACCTTGATTGAAGAAATACGTAGGGTTATTCGTGCAAGTGTAGGTAATAGAGCGAAAGAGAGTTTGGTAGTTGATTTTATAAATGAAACAGACCTTGATACCCTTCAAGATAAAGCGAATGTTATAGATTCATTCTTTGCATATGCACAAAGAAAACAGAAAACAGAGGCTTCAGAATTAATTGTCGATGAGAATTTGAATGAGGAAGAAGCAAAACGGTTTATAATAGCTTCTTTAAAGCGTGAATATGCAAGTGAAAACGGAACTGAACTTAATGCTCTTTTACCAAAAATGAGTCCTTTAAATCCACAGTATTTGACAATAAAACAAAGGGTATTTAATAAACTAACCTTATTCATTGAGAAGTTTAAAGGTGTAGGTGGACAACTATAAATAAAGACAAAGAATAATTAAAATGAATATCCAGCACAACAGTCACACACATTGCCAAGTCGCACAAGCCGTCACACAAGCCAAAACTTGGCAAAGAGTGTGCCTGTCCAACGCAGATAAAATTGAATTAAAAAAAATCTCCTCCCCTTCTGAAAATAAAAAATACGCAACCACACAACCCGACACTACAAAGACAGAGAAACGTAGTATTGACAATGGTTTGCAAGGACGGTGGACAGAAGGCCAGCTTATAACAGCACCTACAAAAAATTGGCGGTTTAGTACTTCGTATGACAGTTTTATGGTTCAACAAACATTTGTTCTTCGTATGAACATTTGTGGTAAAAATCGCCAACTTCTTGTAGCTGCAAAACGTTACCACCAATGCTAATGACACGACACATAACAATCATATTGACAATAGTCTGTTTGACTTTTTCAACTCAGACAAAGGCTGACTCTTGGATTGACCCATCTTGGAAGGAGATGCTAGACAGTTCTAACGTAATTGCTTTAATTCAATACACCTCAAATGGAGACTTTAGAGCAAGTGCCAAGATTTTAAACATATACAAAGGTCAACTAAAAATCGGTGACGAAATTTGGATTTCAGGATTTAGCAATCGTTACGGCCCCATTGACAAAATGAGCAAGGGCGACAAGTATTTAGTTTTTCTGAATCTATCTGAACCGACAGAAAAGAGAATTGAATATTGGAATGAAGAACAGCTAAAGAAACCCGAACTTAAGGACTATGTGGAATCATTAAAGAACAAGAAAGCATTTTATGTTTGGTCTCCGACTTCTGGCGACTTAAAAATAAAAGGCAAAAAAGTTCAATACGACCTAATTCAAACCACATTCTATAAGAAGCAAAACTATTATTCATTGATTCACCTTGAATATTTTCTTAAAGCTTACAATGACAATTCCCAAAGGAGTAATATTCATAAGGAACTTTTGACTAAAGTAAAACCAGCAAAGGAAAGTGAAGCAAACTCTCAAAACTTAATGAAGTTATATCTTCTAAATTTTGGTGATTATGATGATGTATTTGAACATTATTCAAAAATTAAAAATCCATCTTCAAAATATGCCTTAGCTCTATTAATGGGAAATATCAATAATGAAAAATCAAAGCAAGTTTTACTGACTTTACTTGAAGATAAACATAGCTTAGTTCAAGGCGAAGCTGTGCGACAACTTTCAAAAGGTTCATCTGATGAAGTTGGTGTTGTTTTGTTAAAGCAGCTTAAAGATGCCAACCCATATAATTCAGAACCTAGCAATATTATGAATCCGGTAATGAATCGTATTGACGGTGGCAAATCCCAAATTATAAGAACACTTGGTGACATTGGTTACAAACCTGCTATTCCCGAATTGCTAACAATGCTTGAAACCACAGATGATGATGAATTCAAGCTTATTGTAGAGACATTGAGAAAATTAGGAACGAGAGAATATACAAGTTATATCAACAAGCATCTTGAAAACTTAGATGACAAAATGGTTCTTCAACTTTGTTTCATTATCCGTGATGATAGCTTAACAGAGTGTATTCCTTCATTAATGAATTATGTAAAAAAACACGACAGAACCATTTGGCCAACAAAAGAATGCTCAATATCAAAATATTTTGGTTTAGCACACTTCAAAACAGACACCGTTAAACAATTTTTATATGCGGACTTTTTGGACTTAATGAAAATGCCTAATACAAACAATGAATCCATAGACACAAAACAGAAATGGGTAAATGAATATATTTTGAGTTTCATAGACTTGGGAATTAGTAAGCCGAAAAATCTTTTATATGATTATATGTATGATTATTATGGATTCAATTCTGATTTTAAAACGAACCCAAAATATTTCCAAAGGAAATTTGAAATAGAAGATTCCTTAATGAAAGCAGTCGAAAGAGTTTTAAAGCCATTAGAGCCTAATGTTCAGGTTACAGCTACTGCATTAATAGACAATGATTATAATACAGTAAACTATTCCGTGAAATATCAAATAACTAAACCTGAAAAGTTTGATATGTGGGGTAAAAACAATTTTGACACATTAAATCAAATAATAATTAACAACACCTCAATTGACAAGAAACATTTAATCTGGTCAACAGGAAACTATACAGGTATGGACGGTGCAATAAACTTTGAAAGATTTGGTGACAATTTTATGGACAATTTTCTTGATTATATATCGACATTTGCCGACAAGGAAGACATTCTGTTTATTGAAAACTTGAAAAAATATAATTACGCAAAGACTGACTACGAAAAAGAAAAACTGGACAAGTATTTACTCAAAGCCAAAACGAACTATGGACAATAAAAGCACTGGTGGTAACAGCGGTTTTGCGTAATGGCGGGTGACGTACTTCATATGGACATTTTTACTAATTTCGATATGTGTGCTTCGTATCATGTTTTGTGCTGAAAATCCGCCACTACGCAAAGCCGCAAACCGTTATAGGGCATTTTAAAAGACGACACATTGACAAGAATAACGACCATATTATTTGGACTAATTTTTCTAAGTTCTTGCGACTGTTATAGACAAGTGGTAGGAACAGTGATAGACAAGAATACAGA
>Ga0163148_10006585_pt1 | contig 11161 bp, 7 predicted proteins | sample OliLakLV19MP7P2_FD_148606 | JGI IMG/M metagenome (GOLD analysis project Ga0163148, IMG submission 148606) | Freshwater microbial mat bacterial communities from Lake Vanda, McMurdo Dry Valleys, Antarctica- Oligotrophic Lake LV.19.MP7.P2 | ecosystem: Environmental > Aquatic > Freshwater > Lake >... | reverse complement strand
GGACAGCATGCTCTTTGGAGAAAGGGGCGCCACAGCCATCACAAAAAGAGGGCAGGCCCGGGGGCTCTATCTTACTGAAGTTGCCTGTACATCAGTTGTCTTCTCTATCATTAAAAAAAGTGTTGTGAAATGCCAGTTGGGCTTCGATTGGTTTTGTCCCTGACAGTGAAACATTTTTATGAGTTCGTGCCGTGGTGAAATAAAAGCTTGTGTTTAATTATGGATTCATTTTTAAATAATTTTTTATGGTGCATGTTAGCTATAAGTTTGATCTTTGTAGAGGGGATAAATATAATATGAATAGCGGGACAAAGAGGACGAATGCGGGCCACATAATACGCCAGTCGCATTTTCCTCCAGACAGGTCAGGTCGCTTTGTACTTTATGCGCTCAAGGCATAAACACGTCGCTGTTGAATGGGGTGGTCCTGAGCTGGTCGGGAGTGAAACTGCTGGAATTCCGACGATGTCTTGGGCTTCCTAAAGAGCATGTCAGAGCCATCACTGCGTTCCATGGCGGCAAGAATCTCATCCAACGAAACACCGTCATAATTGTGGTTGCTGTTGTCGCGGATAATGTTGCTACTTTGTTGCAACATGGCATCCACTTCTTCCAACAACAACAAGCTGCTGTCAATGACACGACTGTCGCTAGTAGCAGCAGTAGGAACGGCAGTGGCTTCTAGCTCTCGAAGGGGCATGTCCCAGTCAAACCAATCCGTGGATCCATCACTGCTGTTACTGCAAACACTGACACTTCCGCTTGCAGAGCGTCCAAGAGGTGGCATGGGTGGTGTCACACTGCGCATGCGCTTGGTGGGCCGGGAAGGAATGGTAATCAAGTCCTCTACTCCCATCCAAGGAGAAGAAGAAGCCTGAGAAAAAGCATGGAATTGCTGCTCTTCTCGTTGTTCTTGACGACGCTTGTTGCGCTTGGCCACATTGCTGGAACGGTAAGCTCCTGCCAAGTTGTCACGAAAGGTCTGACTGACTTTTTCGCGACACAAGAGGGGTTCAGCATAGACCCAAGCATCTTCGCTGGTCGAAGAGCCATCCAACTTGACAAAACCACCGTGTTCATTGACATAGTCCACGACGGAGGAAATGCTATCGGATTTTTCCGCCTTGGTAGTAGCCTCCTTGTACTGATCAATTCTTCCAGCGACCACCTCACGGAGCCATTGGTTACCGGCGTGGTGGTAGAATTTCTATAACATAGCAGATAAAGAAGGCAAGGGCGTGAGAAATTGGGATAATAGAAGAATACTACTTTCATGCAAGTAAGACAGTTCAAGCACAAGATAGATCCGCTGGCTGTTCTTACCTTGCCTTTGCCAATCACAACCGATTGACCATCGGGCTTGAAGTCCTTGGGGAGCATGGTGGTGGTAGTATCGGATGAAGCCATTGTGCTTGTTGAGAAAGATTGATAGACAAATATATTTTTAATGAGAAAAAAGGAAAGGAGTAGTTGGTTTGCGGTTTGCGAGTTTGTGTGGATTCTGTTTTGTCCGATTTCAGTTTCGAGATTTGTGAGAAGAACGCAGATACGCAGAAAAGAAACCAATCAACTTCAAAAAAAAAGAAAGGAAGCGAGCATCAAGTTGGAAAAGAGAAGAAAGTAAGGTCGGCAGATAAACCTTATACTGGTAGTCAGTGACTGGGGATGGGTGAAAATGTGAAAGCATGACATCTTCCGCTTGCCTGTCCAGTAATGCGAAGTGCGAACTATCAAAAACGGCCTCTTCTTTTGTTCATACAACCGAATCAGAGAACTTTGTAGGGAGCAATAGAGAACTACAGTAACACTCTGATTTAGCACATTTACCCATTAGAGCTGCGTACAAAGGGAAGTAGCAGTTAATAAAGACTTCTATGAGGTTCTTGCTGTTTTATCATTAGGCTCTTTGGGTTTTAATTCGTTATCCCAGTATGCAATCTTTGCTGGTTCACAGATTTGATGGGGACGACACTGGTACTTGTACAAAGAATAGCTGCCAACTAAATTGTCAACAAAGTCCTCATATTCCTTCGGAGTCATTCTCAAGAAAAGAACTAAAGAGTTATGTCCCGTTTAAAAGTTTTCAGGGTTAACTTCCCTTTTGAAGTACCAGTACGTGGCCTGCTCACTGGATGTGTTACTATAATTCTTCCCAATGCCAGTTCTTTTACCGTTCCCGCCAGCTAAGCGCGAGCCAAGGAGGCAAGGAGTAACTTTTGTTTTCAATTCTTATGTGTGTTACTCCGATTGTGACATCACGTCTAACATGGCTCGGCAAAAGGGGATCTAGCTAGTTCAGCTGCGTCGTCTGGAGCTTGTAACTTCTTTTTACAATGGTCTCTGGCTCGTATATTAGTAAAGTTGGACTACAAGTAGACTACTCCCACCGTAGAAGAGGCTTGGTAAGTTGGTATGGACTCCGAGTTGTAAGTTGTATTAGAGCAGCAACCAAATAATAAAAGAAGCGTTAACCAGCTCAGCAGGCTATTGGCTGGGGTTCTTTTAATTTGTTCTTTGGACGGTTCCAGGCAAGAATAAGTAAGGAAGAGACAGTGAAGTAGACTTAGTATTTAAAATCCGTTGTGTCTGTGGTGGCTACTTTTACAAAAGAATCGTGTCAAAGGTGTTTGCTAACATCGGGCTCTTACTTTCTCCTTCCACTGACTTCCTGTATGAACACCACTGCCAGTCATCCCGGGTAAATGGGCTTTAGGAGCGACGTTGCATGTGCATTCTTTTTTCTGTTCTTCGATAAAGAATCACAAAGGAATCCAACACGAAAATAATGTGTTGGCCCAAAAGATGCAGCACCAAGAGATGGCTTCGTACTGTAGCACAGAGAACAGCGTGGATCAACGGTGAGCATGTACACACTGCGCATCTGGCGCTGCATAGAAGAGCGAGGTTCTCCTAAGAAATGTCCTATTTTCTCCGAATAAGCTATACAAGAAATGTCCTATTTTCTCCGAATAAGCTATACATGAGCAGAGAAAATCCGAAGGTTCCACATGTCACTAATTCGTTTCTCCCCGTGAACTGAATTCCCATCTTTTTCGTTCCTTTTGCCAACTTCTTCACGAAAAAGAATCGTGGCACGCGCCAAACAGGAAGTGGCAAATGCCAAACAGAAAGAGGTCAGAAAAAAGAATGCCTAATGGTTTTCAAAAGACGGTCCTGCATTCTCGTACTTTTAGCAACGAAGGTAGCAGCATGTCCCTAATTCACGCCTCCCCGACGATCCCTTTTAAAATCTTTTTCGTGCCTCTTACCATGTTCTTCACGAAAAAGATTCTATGCATTTATCGTATGACATTTCTGGTAAGAATGCCTCATGGTATGACATTTCTTGTAAGAATGCCTTATGGTTGCAAGAAGGTCCTGTATTATCGTACTACTAGTATCTACTATACTACTAGCAACCAAAATATCCAGGTAGCACGATTGCTATCTGGCAACCGGGGTGTTACTGGTAGCACAAGCGACATCCAACGTAACGCGAAGGCTCTTGTTCTGGGATGGGACTTCGAGCCTTTTGCGCTATGGAATCTTGCTTGACTAACTCCTGCTGGATCTAGCGCGTCGCCAGTATCTTGTGTCGACAGACACGAACAAGGGATAGTCCGGGCGAAACGCAAGGTAAGTCGTCTCGGTGTAGAAAGACACGAACAAGGGAGATGCAGCGGGATGCGCTAGCTCGTGTAGATAGAAGGACACGAACAAGGGAGCTACAGTGAGAAGGAATCGAACAAAGGAGAAACAACAGCAAAGAAACGAACATGGGCTATAGAAGATAATGGCCGGAACAACTGACCACCGGTAAGGGACCGACTTTGCTGAAGTAGAGCTCCATAGAGCTGTTATGTTTTACTGTATACTCCTTCATCTCATGATTGTCGTTCAAAGTCACGCTTGTCACTCGACGTAGTCTTGCTTTGTCGTTCAACGTCACGGTTGTCACTCGATGTCATGCTTGGACAAGTACTGTTTATCGCTTGACCTCTCCAAATCACCCATGGAATCTTGTGACGTCAAACCCAAGTTTGCCTCTTTGACCGGCCGGCCCGACCAACACCGCGAAGCAAAACCCGTTTGAAAGGCTGTGGCTTGCTTTTTCCTTAGTCTCTTCCTTTTACGTTCAACGCAACGCTGATATGTGCCAAAAACCATTGGCGGGGCTTCTTCGCTCCGTCATATGCCTCCCGCGACAACTGACAAGCATTCGTGGTATCCGTGGTGAGTCATTCCGAGCCGCGTACGTTCGTTCTTCATGTAGCAATAACAGTTTGAAATTCGCCTCCGGCAACTATTCCGTCGCTCCTCTTTTGGGCTTTCAACTTCATCGTTCTTGGCCATGTTCTTGTTGCCGCCGCAGTCACTGTTCGCCGCCTCCACTACAGCAGCACAGTCAGCTCTCGCTTACAAGGGGAGAATTCAGGAAACTCTATGCTTCAACGAGAGAATAAGCATGACAAAAGCAGTCACCTACTGCGTAGCACCAGTAGCAAAAAGTTAGAACAACAGTCACTAGTCATTCATGACTGAGAGAGACCTGTGCGCAAGTGAGCGTGTACATACCTCAAGCGAGCCGCGCCGCTCTGTCAACAAACGTGAAGCCAAATCAAAAGAGGCCGATTTAGTTTGCACCGGTACATCACGAACTCTGCCAGCACTATGAATCTATGATGTCCTATCCATCACCGAGCAGGTTTGTGAGCAATATTCTGGAACGGCAACTGACATTTTTGCCGGTAGGTTGTCAATCTTACGCCCTAATTGTAAAACTTCACCCATTAATATTATGACATTGAATTTCGGCAATTGAAAAAAACGTCTAAAAAAGCAGTCCTACATCTAAATAAAACGGCAAATCCCGGCTATCCGGCCCGGGAGTAATTGCTGAGACGAGAATTTAAAGAACGTACCGTCAAGTGACACCGCTGTAGGCCTTAAATGGAAAACTAATTGCTTCAACACGATTACACGAGCCATTGGTAAAACCATTCGTTCTTTGAATTGCTGAATTTATCATGTATCCAATGGGTTCGTCATTGACTTTACTGTGGAAAATATTGGTGAACGATATCTCATTTCGCGACGATCAGTGATAACGGAATCGTTTATTTATCTATCTCAACGTTATTGATCAAAGCATTTACGAGAATTGTAACCAGTTCACAAAAACTCGGAATACTGCTTCCAAGGGGGCCATTTTATTTAATAGACCGGAATGAATAAAAAACTGCACGCTCCGTAGCCACTTTTCTGTAGAATTCTACGGTCTATCAATCGAAAGTAGTGAGACAAGAGTTTTATATCCCAATATTTCGTCACGAAAATGGTCATAACGGAAATGTAACTTCTGAAACGAGAACCCTGGATGTGAACCGGGATTTTTCCGGTTATTGTAGCGGGTTTACGCATTCTCTCCTCTTTCCTTTCCCTGCAACTTCGGTAGCCAGAAACAAACAGAGTTAAATGCTGAAGTAACAGCCGAAGCACAATACTCGGAATCTCGGATACTAGCTAGCTACTGGAGTAGCTAGTACGGCATACTGTACTAGTCTAGCTACTCTAGCTAGCTAGCTAGTACTAGTACTGGTGTTGTGACAAATAATAGCTACCTAGCTAGCTAGCTAGCTAGTAGTACTACACTACGGGTTAAATAAAGTAGCTGGAGCTTACTCTTCGGTACCAGTACTACTGTAGTAATCACGCGCACTTATGAAGACTACTAATGCCGTATCACACTTCCATAACTGAGGCCGATGCAGTAACTGCATGGCTTCCAATTAGCTAGAGTGTAATATACTATTCTCGGAACCCAAGTACGGCGGCCATCAGTATCTGAACTCTAGTGGCAGCTAAAAGGTATAGAAAGTTGTGTAAGGCAACGATGTCTCTCAAGCGATCTCACAGTAGCAGTCCCAGTGCCAGTAGCGGTGGAGACAGTCACAGCCACAGCGACAACAATAGCAACAGTCATGCTGGTGAAGACGAGCATGAAGAGGAGCAGGTAGCAACCCACAGTGACAACCAAGATATGGTTGAGACATCTGCGGTATCAGAAGCTGGTGATGTCACCACTTCTGCTCGGCGATATTCAAGTAGTCGCAGACCAAAGAAGAAGAGGCCGCTGCCAAAGGAGTATTTGTCTGCCTCACCTTCCAATAGTAGTAGTGCTAGCAGCAGAGCTGGTGATGCCGGCGAGAGCACTGGCGCACCACCAAGAACAAGGGCTCATCACCAGGAAGCGCCACACCAACAACCACTAGCAGCAGCAGCAGAAGAAGAACAAGGGCCATTTCCACACCCACCAAGTGCCAAGAGCAGCAGCAGCAGTAGAAATCCTCAAGCTGGAGCTCTATCATCATCCACCACCACATCATCCTTTGGATCTGACATGATGAGGTCCGATCTTCATCCAAATCTGCCAGGTACCGCAACCAGTAGTAGTACCGGCCCTAACTTTAATAACAGCAGGTTCCCTTACCAGGCTGGGGCTGCCAATGGTGCCCATCATGGTAGCTCTCCTCCGCCTCCTGGAGCTTTTCTTGGGTCTGACCTGGGGCTTGGTCGCTCCCAGGCTGCTACTGCTGCTTCGTTGGGTCTTCCTCAGCATGTTTTGGATGCCAGTGCCTTTGCAGGGGTAGGTTCTAATGGGTCTCTCATGCCAGGAGGAGGAGGACAAAGACTACCCCAGCAACAGCAACATGTACAACAACAAGGGGACGCTTCACCATTCTTGTTGAGACTGATTCAAGCAGAGGCACATGCAAGGGCACGGGTGCAGGCATTCGGAGGAGGAGGAATGCCATCATCATCGACAACATCATCATCACAACCACCTCAAGGCCTGCACCCAACACATCACGATAATCAGCAGCCATCCTTGGGCCCTTCTCATCACAATTACCCCTCCGTGGCATATGCAGCTGCTGCTGCGTATCCGTTTGGTGGAAGGCCTCCCTTTGCCGGTGCTTTTTCTGGTATGTCATTTGGCGCTAATTCTACTGGGAATATGGCCACCAACAACATGATGTCATCCTTTGGTCAACAACAATGGGGCCAGCATCGTCAGCTGCAACAGCAGTATCCATCGGATGATGCTACATCGTCGGCATCTTTAGACTTGTCGTCACAGATCCGAGCCTCCCAATTACGATCGCTTCATATGCACCAGCTCCAGCACCAGGCCAATGGTTGTGGTGGTGGAGAATCACACTCTCCACCGCCAGGGCTTCAGAACTATGGAAATACTTTGTCGTCTGCTTCTTCCTCTGTAGTGGCTGCTGCTACTAATACGAATCACAATGCCCCTGGTGCCGCAACACCTCCTGCGCCAGCGGCAGCTCGACCCACCTCAACGACTGATTCCGTACAAAAATCAGGGCGGCAGCAAGCAGTCGCTCCTCCAACATCCTCCTCATCCACCACAAAGCTACCGCCGACCAAGAAGAGAACAAAAGCAAAAACCACGGCAGCAGTAGCAGCCGTATCATCAAATGGAGCAGCTCGCAAGGAGATTCCTTTGGAAGTGCCAGGAGCACTCCCGCCTTCCATTTCTCCGCCTATTACTGGACCCACACCTCATTTCGATCAACGAGAGATTGTTTCTATGCATACGGATGAAGATCAAAATTGGTTGTCCGATTTTCAGGTACGCAACAGTACAAAACATACCTTGCAATTTCTTTTTTCGTATGATGTCTCTCAGCATCTTATTCTCTTTCTATACACATCATGACTAACAAAAACAACGAATGATGATTCTATACTAAAGTGTTTTATCCGATCCGACATTCTCGAAATATTCCGAGCCAGTCCCGAAGATGTCCGCGTCCGCAACAACAGCAAGGCCCTGACCACGGGACAAATTGGCCTTCGGTGTCGATATTGTGCGCACTTGCCACCATCGAACCGGGCCTCTCGATCATCTGCCTTTCCATCGTCCATACCACAAATCTACCAAAGCTTTACCATGATGTTGCGGGATCATTGGCCATCCTGCAAAAGTATTCCGAGTCCACAACAAGAACTTTTCTTGAAGTACAAGACTCACAATAATCAAGGTATGAAAAAGATTTGTGACGGTATTTGTTGTTGTCAGTCTGCTTGCTGAGTATCGACGATCTTTGTAGCTTGGCTCATCCTGTACCCACAATTGTTGTTGTCGTTGTTGTTACAGGAGCCTCGGACTCGAAGAATTACTGGATGCACGCTGCTCGCCGTAGTGGCATGGTCAATACAGAACAAGGCATTGAGATTAACGACAAATCACGTGCCGCAGCTGCTCGCATACCCCCGTTTGGAACGAACAGCGATACAACACCCAGTTTGCAAAAGGAACGAGAAGATACGACTCCCTTGGTGATACCCGAAGACAAGGAATTGTTTGAAGACTCCAGCCAGTATCTTTACTTTCTCTTTTCCCACGCTCAACGCATTCGCCTAACAGCCTCGGAACAAGTCGGGAACCGCAAAAGCCTCCGTTTGGGTCTTCCTGGATTTGGTTGTCGATATTGCTGCCAGGCGGGCCGCTTGGGTCTCTCCAGGATTTTTCCTGCGCGACGAAGAACTTTGCCCTCCAAGATACCCGATTTGGCGGACCATCTACGAAGATGCACACTTTGTCCCGACAATGTCAAGGAAACACTGCAACAATTGCAGACAGAAAACGCCGACAAGAAGCAAACGTCATCATCCGAGAATCAGGACAATGCAGATGTGTCGCTATTGGCTGCAGCAGCATCCACAGCTAGCCATAAAGAACGGGAGTTTTTTACAAGGATTTGGTCTCGCTTGGGCCATGGAGACCGCCCGGAACCTGCTGACGATTGTTGATGGAATCAATGCATCGAATCTGCAACCAGTGAAGCTGTCGTCTTAACTAGAACTGGTAGAAGCTGGCTTGCTAAAAGCTAGCTACTAGTAGCTGCGTCTGTGTTTTCATTTGTATGCCAGTGCAGGTCATTAGAACAAGTGCATGCCAGCACGATAATCAAAAATAATGTGCAGTTGTCGCGTTGGCTTACAAGGATTTGGAGAAGACCAGATTGAGAAGAGCAACTGTGCAACCCAATTGCATGCATTGTGAGTTTTTGTGCTAAAAGAATCTCTGACCAACTAAAATCCCAGAGTGGGAAAGCAAAATGAGTGAAGCAAGCTTGGAGGCCACAGAATTGATTGACTCTTAGTCAAGCTGATGCTCATTTTTCAAACGCAGTCCCACTGTGGAGATTTCTTTGGAAGTGACAGCATTTTGGCTGCATTGGGGGTTGTCAAAAAGCAAACCAGGACAATTCCCAGGTTGTTTCGCACTTCCGAATCAGTGATGTCAGCGACGCTCTCAGCCAATCAGAATTTAGCACCACTTCCTGGATGCACGAATGGGAACCACACATTGAGCACCCCTCCCGACCAGGAATGTTTCGGGTTTTAATTTTGTTGCTAGCACATGCTGGTCGGCAGCATCGACCATTTTCGGCTCGCAACACAACATAACACAACAAACAGCAGCTCCACTGTGGCACTGTTAGTGACACACTTTTGATCCTAACGTTCGATTTGACCGTTGCGATTGGCGTTCGTTCGCATCTACTAGCTCTGCTGCTAGTCCATCAGTGTGTTCGCAGTGGGTTGTCGCAGTCATTCGCATCGAAAACGGTACCGAAACGGTCAAATGCGACAGCATGCCTCGGTTTTCGAAGCAAGTGATGTTTCTGAGGCATCTGAACGGTCTTATGAACCACCGTTTGAAGCATAGGCTTTACCGTTCCAGTGCAGACGAAGACGACAACAGCATCGAGGAAGCCAAAGACGCAGCGTTGGCTTCCACAATCAGATAGATTGTGACAGTTAATGGTGGTAGCAATTGTTGGAAGAGTCGAAATATCACGGGGCCAGTGAGCGTCCGGGTAAGACCCTGCGTACAAAGAGTACCAGGACCAATGCAAGCAGCAACACTGAGTGAGATCCACTTCAAGTGAATTACTAGCTAGACCAAGCAAGAGCTTAAGCTCATTAATTAGCACAACTTTCAGAGTTAAATGTCAAACCAACATTGTGCTAATTAATCCTATCGATCGACTGGTAGAGACACGAAAGCCTCACAATCGATGACAGTGAACAACAACAACAGAAAAAGAAAATGACACAATTGGAGCCGGTGATCGATTGGCCGGAGCTCCATAGAAGCGAGTAAGATAAACTCAACAAGAGAGAGCCGCGAGTGCTCATCGACAAGGAGATGCGATCGGAGCAAGAGCATCGAATCGCACAGTCGATCATCAAGAAGAGTGAGTGTCGAGTCGATTGCGGATCGGTCTCCACTGCACATCCTCAACAAGAGGAACAGCAAAATCGCTGACAAGATAAGAGGGAACCACAGCAGTCGTCCAACGCCTGTGTCTCTGTGTAGCACCTAACGACCGAAGCAGTCGGTAACCAAGAAGTCGATCCAGTGACAAGTGGCTCTGGACGCGCCGCAAAGAGAGTGCTCCATCATTGTCGATTTGATCTGAATCGACATTTGGTTTACCTCTAACCCTACAGCGTGGAGAACAAGAACTGCAGCACGAAACCGGAAGCACAGTGGCACGAAACAAGAACCCGGAAGCACAGTCGCACGAAACAAGAACACGGACAAGAAGGGCCGCTCAAGAAAAGAAGGGCCTGTCACGCATCGGAAAAGAAGCACACTTCCCCGAAAAGACAAGAACCGGGTTGAAAAGAAGCGCACTTGATCGGTGCAAGATGCGATCCAAGTGTGCAGTGCTACTAGCATCTACTAGCACTGCTACTGCCACTGACTGTTGCCCCTAACCTTAAGGGTACAGTGCAAGAGACGTTCAGTGGATCCAGTGTGGGTCTACAAGCATTGATTAGCTCTATCTCTAAGTGGGATGCAGTGTTGACATCTAGAAGCAAAGTGCAACTTCAAATTGAAGTCGCATTTCGACGAACGCAAACAAGAACACAATTGCACAACCACAAGGAGCTTTGACTGCCTTGTGCACACTAAATATGAATAACAAACTCGCAATGAGGCTCTTGCAGCCACACCTAACAACTACTTTCTTCCCTAAGCCTCGCAATCCAAGTGCAAGTCAAGCATCAAGCCGCTATCCAAGTGCAAGTTAAGCAACAAGCCGCTATCCAAGAC
>Ga0163148_10006578_pt1 | contig 11174 bp, 11 predicted proteins | sample OliLakLV19MP7P2_FD_148606 | JGI IMG/M metagenome (GOLD analysis project Ga0163148, IMG submission 148606) | Freshwater microbial mat bacterial communities from Lake Vanda, McMurdo Dry Valleys, Antarctica- Oligotrophic Lake LV.19.MP7.P2 | ecosystem: Environmental > Aquatic > Freshwater > Lake >... | reverse complement strand
ATGCGGTCACGGATAGTACGCCAGTTGGTGAGTGTGCCACCGAGCCAACGTTGATTGACATAGGGCATCCCACACCGATCAGCTTCTTGGGCGACTGTTTCTTGCGCTTGGCGTTTTGTCCCGACAAACAACACATTGCCACCTTTTGACACAATATCACGCACAAGGTCGTAATAGGCATTGAGGTTGACGATGGTTTGTTGCAGGTCAATAATGTGAATTCCGTTGCGTTGGGTAAAGATATAGGGTGCCATTTGTGGATTCCACTTTTGAGTGCGGTGTCCAAAATGCACGCCCGTTTCGAGCAGTTGCTTCAATGTTACCGATGAAGGCATAGTGAATCTTTCTCCTAAAATAGTATCGTGTTTTAACTAAGCACACCCGTCATCCCATTGTGACCGCCTGATAATCAGACGACACGCACAATTAGTCGGGGCATGTGAAATTAGCTGATGTGGGCGTATTTACCCGCATCAAACCGCGCAGTAGTGTAGCATAGGGTGGCAACTTGCACAAGATAAAATAGTATTTCATAAAACATGACTTTATTTTTATTAAACAATACCTTTCATATATTATTCATGACATTACTCACTAATTCGGTCACAAATACCCAAATAGGTGATATATTAAAAAAGTAAATTTCAACATAACGCACACGCTTTCAACACACCCCCTTGAATTTTCAACTTTTTCTATTCTGTATCACTTAGGAGGATGTCACATGAAAAAATTGTTTGTTGTTTTTATCAGTTTGTTCATCATGGTCAATGGGGCTGTCTTTGCCCAAGAAAACGATGATGAAAAAGACGGGTCACAAGATGTTGTGACTGGCAGTGTTTCTTCTAGTGCCTATTATTCTGTTCCAACAGGTGGTAAGCCTGGTGAGATTCAACCAATGCAAGTCAATGGAGGCATTGAAGCGCGTGCCGAGTTATGGTGGAGTACGGCTCCTATCTGTACATACTTTAATTGCTGGATGCAAGGGAAAGCCGTTACACAGGTAGTTAGTGGTAGTGGGGTATATAATCTGTGCGCCCAAGTAATTTATCTTTCGAGAAATGGAGTAGCTGTAGGTTCTACTGGGTTCAATTGCGGTACATATAATTTAGGAAATGGTGTTAGTGCAGAAACTCAGCAAAATGGAGACCCTAGAGCCGCTAATTGGATTGTAGCCACAGCGCATACAGCAACCAATCAAGCAGGCGTAGGAGGAACTCCTTTTAATTGGGCACCTTTTCTAAGTGCTTCTGTGAATCTATAATGAGTATATTAACCAAGCTAATATTCAAATTTATACTTGTTGTTTGTAGCTTGGTGATGGTGGTTGGGTGTACAAGCCCAGCCACTGCACCAACATCTACCGCAGAAGGTGTCAATCAATCGCGTGATATTCGGGATATTTATCAAGCAATTTCGATTACACCACAACCCAATAATCAGCTCTGTTGGAATACGGGTGATTCTCTTGAACAGACTGAAGCGCAGTGGAACGAGTTCATTGCCAATCCTATGTTCGAGGAAGGGCTTGCATTTGTATTATTTGTCACCGATGGGGCGGAAGTGCTTGGAAGAGAAACACATCGTATCGCCCCCAACACCCCCATTCATTTAACCTATCGGGGTTATTATCACAATGCTAATGATAGCAGTGCATCCCAAACGGTGCGTTATATTGCCCTTCTCAATGAGCAACAACTACCCAACGCATTTGATGATAGCGATACGCCTTACCATGATATGGTATTTAATTACCACGAAACACAAACCTTTGATATCACTGTACCCGCATTAGATGAAGGTATCCATGAATTCATTCTTATTGGGGTTCAGCAAGCCGATTTATCTAATTTAGGGAATATAGGTCTTTTTCAGTCACGGTTAACCCTGATTGTCGGTAATCCGCCATTGGTGTTTGATGCGACAAATTATGTATCAGTTGAACCCTATGAATATCGTACCAGCGCCAATGCCGATAATTACTGGTCAGTCAATGTACATGGCGACCAATCTCAAAAAGCATGGGCATATCCAGAGGTTTATAAACCTGCCACAAATCAACTCGATTTTTACATCAGTACAGGTTATATGATAAGCACCAATGCACAAGTCGAACATGATATTAGCCCACAATCACAGCCCATTGCCCTCATCACCTTACTAGATTATGTTCAAGTGCCTTTTCAACAAGACAAAATGGTGTTCTATGGGATACTATCGCCCGATAATGCCTATAGCTTTATACCAGCAAGTATTGATGTCTCTGGAGAAAGTCGCAAAAGAGAATTGCTGGTCGTTCAGATTAGCTATCCTCGTTTTCCCAATTGTTTTCTCTTTCCATCTCAACCAGAAGGGCGTTATTTCTCTTTTGCAGTATCAGCAAGGCGTTATGGGATAGACGTTCAAAACTAGCAGGATGGGCTAAATGCCCGTCCTAGCCCACCAAAACAGGATAGAGGTGACATTTATCATGCAATTTACATTATCTTAATCATATTATGGTTGACAATTGGTTAGATTCCGAATATATTAAAAAAGTAAATTTCAACACACCGTACACTCTTTCAACACACCGTACACTCTTTCAACACACCGTACACTCTTTCAACACACCGCACACACTTTCAACACACCCCCTTGAATTTACAACTTTTTCTATTTTGTATCCCTTAAGGAGATGTCACATGAAAAAATTGTTTGTTCTTTTTATCAGTTTGCTCATCATGGTCAATGGAGCAGTTTTTGCCCAAGAAACCGATGATGAAAAAGATGGGTCACAAGATGTTGTGACTGGCAGTGTTTCCTCTAATGCCTATTATTCTATCCCCGTCGAAGTATTTGATGGAATTCAACCTATGCAGGTAAATAATGGTGTACAAGTAGAAGCAAGATTAGATTGGCAATATGCTATAGTTTGTTTATGGTTTAATTGCTCGATAGATGGGCGTGCAATTACCCGTATCAATGTTTGGTATCATGCTCCTACTCCTGAAATGTGTGCTCAAGTAGAGTCTCTTATAAAAAATGGTATAAATTACGGAGGTACAGATTATTATTGCGCACCTTATAATTCCAGTAGATATAGTATAAGTACCACAAAATCTGTATCAGGAGATCCCAGAAATGCTTATTGGGTGGTAAATACCTATCATACAGTAGCATATCCGGGGGTTTTCTGGGCACCTAGATTACAATCTTCTGTATCGCTATAACATGGTATTGTTATTAAAAAAAGAATTAAAGTTTTGTATATTTATTATTATAGATATTATAATAGTTGGATGTACAAATTCACATCAAACAGTGCTTACTAATCAAGGGAGTATTAATTCGGTTCAAGATATTTATCAATCCCTCTCAATTACTCCACAACCTAATAACCAATTATGTTGGTATGATGCTGATTTATCTGTTGATAATTGGGATAGTTATATTACTAATCCTGCCTTTGAAGACGGACTTGCCTATAGTCTAATGATTCAAAATGTGAGTGTAATTGGCAACTCAACTTATCAATTACAACCAAATGTTCCTAATCATATCACTTATCGAGGATACTACCGCAGTTCAACCAATACAGAGGCTTTTTTACCAATTCGATATATTGCATTTCTTAATGAACGCCAACTCACTAATGTCTTTGCCAATGAGGAAATACCATATCAGGATATGGTATTTAATTCTCATCAAACTCAAACATTTGATATGACTATTCCATCATTGGATGAAGGTATCCACGAGCTTGTTGTGATTGGTATTGAGCAGGCAGAACTTTTCAACGATGGTCGTGTTGGTGTTTTTGCTATACGGGCAACTTTTATTGTCGGAAATCCACTCCTGTCTATTGATAGGACTACTTATGAATTAATCCAACCTTATGAATATCGCAATAGTAGTAATTTCGATACATATTGGTCATTAACTGCTCATAGTGACCAATCCCATTTAATGTGGGTTTATCCTGATATTTATAAACCAGTTAAGGATAAATTGGACTTTTATATGAGTGTGGGTTATATGGAACAAGCAGATATGCAAGCCCAACACAACATTATTCCCAATCCACAACCAATTGCTCTAATTACTTTGCTAGATTATGTTCAAGTGCCAATACAAAAGGATAAATTGGTATTCTATGGGCTATTATCATCCGATAACTCTTATAGCTATATCCCAGCAACCATAGATTTAGATGGATACACTGGCAAAAAAGAGTTACTGATTATTCAGATTAGCTACCCTCGTGTCCCATATTGTTTGCTTATACCAACTATGACAGAAAGGGAAGGGTTTTATTTCTACTTTCGTATTGATGTGGAACGTTATGGGATAGATGTTCAAAATTAGTAGGATGGGCTTTATGCCCGTCCTATCCATATCACAGTACGCTATCCCACCGATTGCGGTACGTTTGGAGATATAGCGGTATAATGGGGCAATGGTTACACTAATTTTTTGGAGATGTTGCCCAATGAAACGATTAATCCTCTTTAGTCTAATATTACTCACGCTGGGAGGGGTATTTCGTCCCGCCCCTAGTGAGGCACAACCGCTTAATATGCCCCTCGTGATGCTCATTGATGGTGATTTGTGGACATGGAATCCGCAAACCGATGCGCTGGTTCAGCTCACCACATGGCGCTATAACTTTAAGCCCGTCATGTCGCCAAATGGCGATTGGGTTGCCTATAAATCGTGGGCGACTATCACCGTAGAAGCCATTAATGCGTCTGCGCCGATGAATCCGACCGAGCCACCCGGTAATATTTGGCTCATAGACCCCTTCACAGGCGATGCCCTGCAGATTGCAGACCAACCTGCCGATGCCGTATTCGGCACACCATCGGGTAATGACCGTTTTGTGGCGCGGTCTAACCCTGTTTGGTCGCCAGATGGCACAGAAGTCGCATGGACAGAATTTTGGTTTCCAGAATATGCCAGCCGTTTAGTGATATATAATCTTGTCTCACAATCAACCCGTACCGTAGTGGATGAGTTGCCTATTGGATATGAGCAACAAGGTCCAGTGGATGTGGCATGGGGGGCGGCGGGGATTGCCTATCCCACCACCAACTATAATGCCGATGCACAACGCTTTGAGGATACCTATTACTTCTATACTAGTGCTGGCTCATCTGAATTGGGCAATGTCACCATGACAGAGGATTATATGGTGTGGCATGGGCTGTTCTGGTTTACGGGGACACAATTCATCAATGCAATGGAAAATGGCATAGCTGTCATCACAGGCGATAATTTGCCCAAACTGATAGACCCCTTCACGGGGAATAGGGTGGATTTTATGGGTATTATGGTGGGATATAGCGCATGGCAAAGCCTCACACAAGGCAATTATGTCTCTTTTGGCATATACAATGATGGCAACAATAACTATGGGCTTACTTGGTCGGCTCAAAGTTCTGATGGGCGCTTTTTGGGCGAAATTGGCACAAGTATCAGTTATTTTGATACTTTCTCCAAACTGGCTATTTCGCCCGATGGCATGAGTATGGCATATATCGCCGACGATGGCAGTGTGCAGGTGTGGCAAAATGGTCAGACGATGCAATTGCCCGTGAGCAATGTCGAAGCAATTGTGTGGTCACCTGTGCTATGGACGACCAATTACCCTGTGGGTGGGTGATTTTTTATCATCCGCTATAATGAGTAGTGGCATAAATAATCATGCCACTACTCAAAGATTTTGGGCTATGCCAATCGGCTCAAAATTGCACCACGACTGAATCGTCTGCCGCCGAGTGAGAATAAAAAGGCATCAAATGCCCATACTACTGCGCCTAATATGATTGAGGCGCTCACATCCAAATACACAACCCCTCCCGCTTGGGCGATGAATAACATCATAATCGGCAAAATTACATACGCACCCGCCTGATATGCCTCCTGAAAGGTACTCACCCGCGACGATACCCACACGGTCACACCCAACCCCATACACGTCACAGCAGGCACAACCCACAGAAGCAAAACCACCCATGTGAGATTGGGAAAAATGATTAGCCCAAATCCGCGTGACATCACCAAATTCACCACCACCCCATATACCACGGCACCCAGAAGCGACACTATCATGGAGGTGATAAGGGGCGATAACCACTTGGCAAAATACAATTCAAAATCGCTCAGAGGGGTATGCAGAAGGGCTTCGAGCGTTTTGCGTTCTTTTTCACCCGCAAAGCTATCCGCCGCCACAATGCTCCCCGTCATGACGGGTAATATCAAGAAAAATGGCACAAATAGATACATATAAATTAGATACAACGATTTGGCTTGTGAACTATCTACCGATTCAAAAAATGGGTCTGTCATCGGCATATTTTGCATGAGGCTTTCAAATTCGTTAATCGAATTACTGCCACTCGGTGCATTGAGATATAAGACCCCCACCAGCAAGGGCATGATGAAGGTGAATATGACTGGCAATAACAGCATCGGCGCAATCACCATCTTATTTTTGAATACCACTAGCAAATCTTTGCGGATAACCGCCCGAATCCCGCGCCAATTCCAACTCATCATGACGATACCCCCTCTGCCTTATTATGAAGCGCAAAATAAATATCTTCTAATGCCGATTCTCCCGCTTCCATCTCATAGAGTCGCACCCCCCGATTCACCAACATCGTGAGTAAATCGGCAAGGGTCTCTTTTTTGTTGATAGAAAAGCGTAAAATCTCCCCATCTGGGATAATTTCGGTTACACCGTCTATCATCTCTAAGACCGATTGTGCCTCTGCGACCTGATGCGGTGCAACTTCGATGTGATATTGGCGTGACATGCCGACTTTTTCCGCCAATTCCCGTGCTGTCCCAATTGCGACCAAATGCCCTTTTTCTAGCACCGCCAACCGATGACACAGGCGTTGGGCTTCTGTGAGGTTATGGGTGCAAATGAACACGGTTGCACCGTCATTTTTGCTGATATGCCGAATCATGTCATGGACGGCGCGGGTAGAGATGGGGTCTAGGCTACTCGTCGGCTCATCCAAAAAGAGTAGGCGTGGACGGTGCAAAAAAGCACGGGCAATGGCGAGTCGTTGCTTCATCCCCTTGCTAAACCCACCGACTTTATCCTCTGCGCGGTCAGATAAATCGAATTGCGCCAGCATATCTGCCACCCGTTTTTTCATATCTCCTCGTGGCACACCATACAGGTCTGCAAAAATGGTCAGATTTTGGGTGGCGGTGAGGCGTTCATCTAATGCGGGTGTTTCTGTGAGGACACCCGTCTGTTTGCGGAGTTGTTCGCCTTGCGAATAGGGCGATAATCCCAAGACATGCGCCCTGCCACTGGTGGGTTCTAATACGCCATTCAATAGACGGATGGTGGTGGTCTTACCTGCCCCGTTGTGTCCCAAAAAGCCGAATACCTCGCCTTCTTCAACCGTGAGGGTGAGGTCATTGACGGCACGAGTTTCTTTAAATTGTTTTGATAGATTGGTGGTGATAATTGCGTGCATAAAAAATCCTCTTTCGTTGGGGATTAGTTTACTACTATTCAGGGATATGGGCTATGCGTTATCCCACTTAAAGCGTAACGCCGACCACACATCATCTACTGATGCTTCATAACTGGCTTTGACTCCCATATCGAGCATGAGCCGATACAAAATATCACGGCTCATATCGGTTGGTAATTTCGCCTTTTTCGTCCCTTTGGGATAGCTTATCCACAATGCACCACTTGCTTTGAGATGTGATTTGAGGCGGTCTAATTCGTTTTTGACCTGTTCTTGTGTCTGGGTAAAAATTTGTATCATGTCGTAGGTATCGCTTAAATTATGCGAGATAGTAACCTCAGAAGGCAATCCGTAAATTTCATAATCCTCGGGCATATTGAGCAGGGCAATATGATACCCTTTTTTGATGAATAATCGTTGTGCGAGTGGTTTTAATGACATGCGCTATATCCCTTTTATAATCTTGATTGATAAAACCATTATACGTCTTAATATGCCATCTGATATTTATAAATTGCTTGCCACTTTCGCACATTTGTGTTATTTTGTTTATAAAACACATTGCTTTTTGCCCCATATATCAAGGAGTGCGTTACCCAATGAATGCAGATGCCTTTCGCCATCTCTATGAGTATCATTTCACTGAAAATCGCAAAATATGGAATGCGTTTATCATGCCCCTGTCGCAAGAACAATTCACTCAGCCCGTTGCGTATTCGATAGGGTCTGTCCGTAATCACATCGTCCACATGATGAGTGCCGATAACACATGGTTTAGCGGATTACGCGGTATAGAACTCCCCGAATGGCTAAAATCGGAGGATTTTGATGATAGGCAAGTCATTCGGGATTATTGGGATAAAGTAGAACACGATATGCGTAGTTATTTGGCAAATTTGCGGGACGATATGTTATTCCAGAAGCCCCTTGCCAATGAAGAAGATAAAGACCTCATCTTGTGGCAAGTGCTTTTGCATGTGGCGAATCATGGCACAGACCATCGCGCCCAACTGCTCCGATTATTGAGCGATTTGGGAGTCAAAACGGGTCCCCAAGACTATATTTTTTATGCCTATGACCACCCGTAATGTGAATTGCTAAACAGGCAGGGCAATCATCGCCCTGCCTGTTTTTTTATTTCATGGCTGTGGTGTTGGTGTGTGGGTGGCTAGCGGGGTAATAGTTGGTATTGGTGTAAAGGCGGGTGTTGGTGTGGCGATAATCGGTAGCATATCTGGGTTCATGGGTGTGGGTGTAAACACATAAATTCCATATCCTTCTGGATAATAGGGGATACCTGTCATGGCAAGTTCTTGGCTCACCACCACTTCTTCTAATAAGGGCAAAAAGCGTGGTATGCCAGTGATGCCCACCATGCCCACCACATCCTCTATCTGCCGATATGACCCCGATGGCACTCTATCCGCTGCCCAATACGTGATGATGAGCATATCCTCACGTATAATCTGCCCATACCCAATCGGCACATAGACCGTCACCACAGGCACATACCCTTCTACTGGACTTGTTGCTGGAATAGTGGTTGCTGGTGCGGTTGGGGCGATAGGACTGGCGACTTGTGTTTGAGATAAATTGATGCCTGCACCAAATTGTGGCGGAGTGGGGTGTTGATTGCCCACCACGGCGAATGCGACTCCAAATAGTAAGATGACACTCGCAACGGCGATCCACATCCATGATGCGGATGATGATTTTTGCTGTGGAAAAGATTTTGTGGCTAACATCGGTATTTTTTCCTTTCTGATAGGACGACTAAATGTGTTTTGCTGGTCAAATTGGGTCATGACATCTTCCCAAACCCGTTCTTTGGCAGATGATTCGGCAGATGTGCGCGAATAGGCGTGTAATTTTTCTGCCATACGCGTCAGTTCTGGGTCGAGATTGGGTGGCGGTGGCGTAAACGGATTGGTTTGCAAGGCAAGCAAATAGTGTTCCAGTAGGATGGATTGTGTGTTCTCGTTCATCGGCATTACTCCCCGATAATCCGTAAATAACGATTTTTGAGGCTTTGGACAATGCGGTGAATCTCTACGCGCACCGCCCCCGCACTTTTGCCCACAATCCCCCCAATTTCGGCAGATGATAACCCGCTATCGAGCATTAAATGGAGCAAATCGCGTTTTTCTGTGGGGAGCGCAGAGACCAATTCGCGCACAATCCGTTTTTCTTCTTCTGCATCGAGCAGAGGGGCAATATCGCTGGTGGCAAAATCGAGTCCATCCAGTGATAAAATCGGCTTTGCGCCCCGATAGTGATGTGCCACGACATGACGGGCAATGGTGAATATCCACGCCGCCACCATCCCGCCCTGATAGGTATGCAGTGATTTGAGGATGTTCAAAAATACTTGGCTACATAAATCTTCTGCCTCCTGTGGCTGACTGACCCGATGAGCGCAATACGCATAGACCCGCGCAAAATAGCGGTCATAGATGGGCGCAAAGGCTTGTGGGTCTGCTTGTGCGCGTTGCATGAGGAGTATCTCCTCTTGATGGTCGGGCGTATGAGTTGCGCCCTGCTGTGGTAAAGATGAAAACATGATTTTTACTCGCGTTCACCTGCCGATATATCAGTAAAGAGGCGCAATTGGGCAATTTGTTACAGGTTGATTTTTTCTCACCACAAAAATACCAAAAATCCATGAATTTTCTATTTTGCCCTATTGTGTTTCAAGAACTTTTGTGCTATCATAGGACATACATAGCACAAAATCAAATCCATTAGACGCATAGAGAGAAAAACAACATGGCGAGAAAACAGAAAGCTCCAAAATCCGAAAATGACTTGTTTACCCCAACCGCAGGTGTGGATAATTATTCGCCACAAGCCTCAGAAGCCAAAAATAAAGCCCTCGATTCTGCTCTAGCCGATATTACCAAACGCTTTGGCGAGGGCACAATTATGCGACTCGGCGATGCCCGCCATTTGGTGATTGATGTCGTCCCCACAGGCTCCGTGACGGTAGATATCGCGCTTGGGGTCGGTGGTATTCCACGCGGACGTATCACCGAGATTTATGGACCAGAATCGAGCGGTAAAACGACCATGTGTTTGTCTGTGGTGGCACAAGCCCAAAAACGGGGCGGATTATGTGCCTTTGTGGATATGGAACACGCGCTAGACCCATTATATGCCGAGCGCATTGGTGTCAATTTGGATACATTATACATTTCTCAGCCAGATACAGGTGAGCAGGCACTCGAAATCACCGAATCCCTTGTGCGCTCTGGCGCGTTGGATATTGTCGTGGTAGATAGTGTAGCGGCACTCGTCCCCCGCGCCGAAATTGAAGGCGAAATGGGCGATAGCCATGTCGGGTTGCAAGCCCGCCTCATGAGCCAAGCGTTGCGTAAATTGGCAGGGGTGATTAAAAACACCAACACCACCGTGATGTTTACCAATCAATTGCGCGAAAAAGTCGGTGTGATGTTTGGGTGCTTTAATTATACTGCCCGTGTCGTGTTGGCAGATGGTAGCACCGAAAAAATTGGCAAATTGGTCAATCAAAAACGTGATGTAGAAGTGTTATCCTATAATGCCGATACCCGTATGTTTGAGCCACGCAAAATTATCAACTGGTTTGATAATGGCAATGCAGACCACTTTTTGCAATTTGTGGTAGATTCCAACAAGGGCAGAGGGCGTAGCGAATTTGGATGTACCCCCAACCAC
>Ga0163148_10006577_pt1 | contig 11174 bp, 8 predicted proteins | sample OliLakLV19MP7P2_FD_148606 | JGI IMG/M metagenome (GOLD analysis project Ga0163148, IMG submission 148606) | Freshwater microbial mat bacterial communities from Lake Vanda, McMurdo Dry Valleys, Antarctica- Oligotrophic Lake LV.19.MP7.P2 | ecosystem: Environmental > Aquatic > Freshwater > Lake >... | reverse complement strand
CCGATAGTCCATGGAGCTGTGGACGGTGGGCTGTTGCGCCTGAGTTGCTGCGTGTTCTGGAGGGGGGAGAGTGGCGATCGCCTCTGTCTTCAATGGCTTCGCCCCCGGCATAGCACCGAGCAGCACTCCCAGACTCAGCAGTGATCCCCATACGGCTGGCCGCTTGAGAACTATTTTTCTTAAAAATAAGATATTCATGCCAACCCTCAATGTGGGGATAATTTGGATCGCGATCACTTCGGTTGAAAATGGCGTAGGCGCAACGCATTGGTCACCACTGAAACGGAGCTAATCGACATTGCCGCCCCGGCCAGCATGGGATTGAGCAGCCAGCCAAACAGCGGGAACAAAATGCCTGCGGCAATGGGGATGCTTGCGACGTTGTAGATAAAGGCAAAAAATAGATTTTGGCGAATGTTGCGCATGGTGGCACGCGATAGCTGGATGGCGGTGACAATGCCTTGCAGATCGCCCGAAATTAGCGTGATGTCGCTGGCGGCGATCGCCACATCAGTCCCGGTGCCGATGGCGATCCCCACATCGGCCTGCGCCAGGGCTGGGGCATCGTTAATGCCATCACCTACCATGGCGACTCGCTGACCAGCCGCTTGCAGTGCCCGTACCTGCTCGGCTTTTTGGTCGGGACGTACCTCTGCTACAACGCGGCTAATTCCAGCTTCGTGGGCGATCGCCTCTGCCGTGCGGCGGTTGTCTCCAGTCAGCATCACCACCTCCAAGCCCATCCGTTGCAGGGTGCGAACCACTTGGGCAGACGACGGCTTAAGGGCATCGGCAATGCCCATAATGGCGTGCAGCCTGCCATCGACCGCCATCCAAATTACCGTTTTACCCAGTGGCTCCAGCTTGTCTCGCTGCGGTTGCAGCGCCTGAGTTTCTATCCCCAGCTCAGTGAGCCAGCGCTGCGTCCCAATTTGCACTAGCTGCCCCGCCACCGATCCCTGGACGCCACTGCCAGCGATCGCCAAAAAGTCCTGCACCGCTGGCTCTAGATCGCCCGTGCCCGATATGCTTACACTCACGTTCTGTGCCTGGGCATAGCGCACAACCGCTGCGGCTAACGGATGCTCAGATAGCTGTTCTATGCTGGCGACCAGATGGAGCAATCGCTGCTCATTGCTATTAGCTGTCCCTGCGACAGTGACAAAATCGGTGACTGTGGGTTTGCCCTGGGTCAAGGTTCCGGTTTTATCGAGCACAATCAGGTCTAGCTGGTGCGCCAGTTCTAGGCTATCTGCCCCTTTGATCAAAATGCCGTTTTCTGCACCTTTGCCTGTACCTACCATGATCGAGGTCGGCGTGGCTAAGCCCAGGGCGCAGGGGCAGGCAATAATTAAAACGCCCATGGTGGTCGTCACTGCCAGAGTGATATTTCCCATCAGCACATACCACAGCACAAAGGTGGCGATCGCGATCGCCAGCACAACCGGGACAAACCAGCCCGTCACCCGATCGGCCAACCGCTGAATCGGCGCTTTAGAACCCTGCGCCTGCTGCACTAGATGAACAATTTGGGCTAAAAACGTATCTTTGCCGACTCGGGTCGCCCGAAGCTGAAAGCTTCCCGTCTGATTTAGGGTGGCCCCAATGACAGCATCGCCTACCTGCTTTTTGACCGCGACACTTTCGCCCGTCACCATCGACTCATCGACCGTCGAAGCCCCCTGCGTGACCTCGCCATCCACCGGAATCTTTTCGCCGGGGCGCACCACCAACACATCCCCTAGCTGTACGGCGGCGATCGCCACCTCCACTTCTTGCCCGTGCCGCAGGACTCGCGCCGTTTGAGGCTGTAGTCCCATCAACAGCCGAATTGAGTCCGACGTCTGCCCCTTCGCCTGGTTTTCCAGCAGCCGTCCCAGCAAAATCAGCGTAATTACAACCGCTGCCGATTCGTAATAGACATGAACGGGCAATCCTTGAGCCGTTAAAAAACCTGGATTGACCGTGACAAAAACCGAATAGAAATAGGCCGCTCCGGTGCCGATCGCCACTAGCGTATCCATGGTGGCATTGTGGTGCTTAAATGCCTTCCAGGCGTTGGTACAAAAAGAGCGGCCACACCAAAACTGCACCGGGGTAGCCAGCCCAAACTGCACCCAGGGATGATGAAGCATCATTGGAATGAGCGGCAGATTCAGCCCCGTCATCATTGGCAATCCGCCAATTACCAGCAAGCCGCTGAGAATGCCGCCCACCCAAACCTTACGGCGCAAGACCTGGGTTTCTGTCCGCCGCCGCGCCGTTTCAACGTCGTCTTCTACCAGTGGATTGGCGTCTTGCAGCGGGTAGGCTCCATATCCCGCATTGGCGATCGCCGCCTGAATCTGGGGCAGGCTTGTGCTGCGAGGATCGTAGGTGACAGAGGCTTGCTCTGCCCCGTAGTTGACGCTGCCCTCGCTTACCCCTGCCACCAATTGCATCGCGGCTTCAATATTGTGGGCACAAGCGGCACAGCTCATGCCCTGTAACTTCAATGTGGCGTGCACCATCGCTAACACTCCATAAAGTAGATGATTCGGGCGCATCTGGCTCGAACCATCCCTGTTTCACGCGCTTCTAGAATCGGTCTACGGACGTTTAGGTAGCGGTATAGCCAGCGGTGGCGATCGCTTCGCGCACGGTCATTTCAGGCGCTTGAGTGTCAATGTTGACCTGTTTTGTTTTGGGGTCAGCAGTTACTTCAGCGGTTGGGTCAACGGCCTGCACGGCCTTGGTAATGGTATCTGCACAGGCAGAGCAGGCCATGTTAGAAACTGTAAGCTGTAGTGTCATGGAGTTTAACCGCAGTTCAAATTACTGCGCCGCTAGGTTGTTAATTGCGATCGCCGATTGCGATCGCCTGTTGGCTATTGACCGTACCAGTCTTTTTTCCACTGGGTCATCTGGTCGATTTCGGCCTGCTGAGAACTCAAAATGGCAGTCGATAGCTGCTGAATTTCGGGGCGATCGCTGTTCTCCAACGCCTCCCGTGCCATGACCAACGCGCCCTGGTGATGCGGCAGCATGGCATTTATAAAGCGGAGGTCAAACTGCTCATCCGCCGCTCCCAAATCGCCGCTCATCATCATGCTGTCGCGGATGTCAGCCGACATCGGCATCATGTGCCCCATCTCGGTGCTGTACATCATCGGCGTATCGTCCGCCTGCGGATACCAGGCGGTTCGCCAGCTGTTCATTTGCGAAATTTCTGTGGTTTGGGCAGCAATGATTGCCTGCGCCAGCTGCCGAATTTCAGGGCGCTTCGATTTCTCCAGCGCCGCCTCTGCCATGACTACTGCACCCTGATGGTGAGGAGTCATGCCATCAATAAAGCGCAGGTCAAAAAACTCATCCTTAGGCCCGAGGCTCATGTCCATTGCACCGTGATTCATTCCAGGCATGGCACCTTGAGCCACATCTGAGGCGGGAGATGCAGCCGTAGATGTGGCAGAGGTAGAGGTTGGAGAACTCGTGCTACAGCCTGCCATGCTGAGGGAAAGTAGCGTGAATCCCCCTAGGGTCAATCCAGTCAGATGTTTTTTGAGTTGCATGATGCCTGCTAGCCAAAAGGTTCTACATCTATCATGGAGTCTCCAGTCGAGGGGAGAGTCAAGGGGGGTGGTTGAATGTTTAATTCCATCCGCATCAATGATCTGACTGAAGTGTTAATCTAATTCGCAATGCCTGTGAAGCGGTTGAACCCGCCGAAACGATTCGGTGGTCGGTGGTAGAAAGTCCGGTAGCATATGTTTGTATTCTGTTCAGAATGGCGGCGTACCCATCCCCACCGATGTTTTGCCGCGCTTAACCCAACCCTTTTATTCCACCAAGTCAGCAGGAACCGGGCTGGGTTTAGCGATCGTGAAACGAATTGTCGAAACTCATAACGGTGAACTGCTGATTGAGTCTTCTGAACTGAAGGGGACAACTTTTAGCGTGAAATTACCGCTTAAACATTTACTGGACGGTTGATATAGCCAGTCGGCAACGCCCTCGTAGCTCAGCTTTGTTCTTTAATTCTTCTTTTCAAGATAAACTCGGCGATCGCCAAATCCATCGGCGTGGTCACCTTCAAGTTGGTTTCTTCGCCATCGACGATATGGACAGGCAGATTGCAGTGTTCGAATAGCGCGGCGTCATCGGTTACTTCCCAGCCCCGGCGCATCCCTTCATCGTGACATTTTTTTAACGTGTCTACCTCAAACCCTTGAGGCGTTTGAGCCGCCCAGAGCTGGCTACGGTCGGGCGTGGATTGAACGAGCTGGGTAGTGGATGAAACGACTTTGATCGTGTCTTTGATGGGAACGGCAGCAATCAGCCCCGGATAGGTCAGGACACTCTGGGCGCAGCGGTTGAACAAATCTGGCGTGGCCAAACAGCGCGCGCCATCGTGAATTAGCACCTGTTCAGCCACGGCGGGTAACCCCTGCAAACCTCGGTAAACCGACTCTTGGCGGGTGCTGCCGCCTTCAATAAACCGTACCCTACGGCTGAGGTTAAGGCTGTTGACCACATCTCGGAAGTCTTGCCACTCGTGCGGCTGGGCAATGATGCCAATCCAATGGATGGTTGCTGCTGCCTTGGCCGCTTGCAGTGTCCAGGCAATCAGCGGCTGGCCGAGCAGGGGCATCAATAGTTTATTGCGATCGCCCCCCATCCGTTTGCCTGAGCCTGCCGCCGGAATTAACAAATACACGGTATCCCTCGCTAATCGCCATCAATCCTACTCGGGGGTGCAGCAGCCCGTCAACAGTCCCTCATCTAGCTCTAACGTGTCTGCCATTTGTTTGCCGTCATGGTAAGCCGCCAGCAGCACTTCGCTGGTTTTGCCCCAGGCAATGGTGCCGGTGCGGTCGAGGGCGATCGCGCCAAAATCGCGACGGTTTTGCTCAGCTTCGAGAAATGAGCGTTGCAATGCCTCTAGCAGCGATAGGCCATCGGTTACACGCACCACAATCCGCGCCGCCAAACATTCTTCTAAGATGTCTTCGCCAATGCCCGTGCAGCTCACAGCCGCATGGTGAGTGGCGTAGTTCCCGGCTGGCGTAGCCGAGTCACTGACCCGGCCAATCCGCTCAAACCCTTTGCCGCCTGTAGACGTTCCGACCGCTAGCCGGCCCTCACTATCGAGCGCCACCACGCCAATAGTGCCCCGTCCCGCTTCGGACACTAACTCTTTCTCGGCCACCACGCCCGCCATCTCGTGTGAGAAGTTGCCCGCCCGTTCCTGGATCCATTCTTGTAGGCGGATTTCGGTGAGCGGATCGTGTAGCGGCAGCTTCAGCTCTCGCAGCAGCTCCGCCGCACCGTGGTCAGACAAGATGCGATCGCTAGCATCTTGCAGAAACAGCGCCAGGTCAATTGGGTTCTTCACCCGCGATACATTGATCACACCGCTAAACCGCTGAGCCGACCCATTCATCAGCGACGCGCTCATGCGAATTTGCCCGTCCGATTGCAGCACAGAACCAGTGCCCGCATTAAACCGGGGATCATCTTCCATTAGCTGGCAACCGCGCACCACCGCCGATTGAGCACTGGCACCTGCCAACAGCAGCCCATACACTTCTTCCACCACGCGAAACAGCGACAGCCGCACCGAGTCCACACCTCCTTTCCCTCGGAGGGAACTCCCGGCTCCCCCATGAATAATCAACTTGGGCTGGACTTGACCCATCAGCATGGTGAACTACCTTTTCTGAAAACTTTCTAGAAACTCAATCAGCAATGCCATGAAAAATCACCCTTTAGCGCGAGGAGCCGTGCGCTACAGCGAAGGGCAATGCGCTATTGTGAAGCGGCATCGGTGCTCTGGGCACGGCGACGACGGCATCGCTCTGAGCAATACTTCACCTCATCCCAGCAATCTTCCCATTTTTTGCGCCAGCTAAATGGTCGCTGGCATACCGGACACATCTTAGTGGGCAGATCAAATTTGGAGCGAGAACGTCCCATAGTAATAGTGAAGTGGACTGTAGTAATGAACTGGACTGTAGTAGTGAAGCGGACTGTAGATCTGGATGGACGCAATAGCGCACTACTTAAATTCTACGGGGCTTAAATTTTATGGGAGCGGGAAAGGCGATCGCATGGGACAAGATCTGAGTCTGGGTTCGAGCCAGAGACTAAGCCAAGTGCGGATTGTGTTACTAGAACCAGCAGGGCCGTTAAATGTTGGCTCGGTGGCGCGGGTAATGAAAAATATGGGGTTGTCTCGACTGGTGCTAGTGAATCCGCAGTGCGACCCTCTGGGTGAAGCAGCGCGACTCATGGCGGTGCATGCAGCCGATGTGCTAGAAGGCGCACAGCGGGTAGCCACCCTGGCCGATGCCCTCCAGGGCTGCCTGCGAGCTGTGGCCACCACCGGACGCGATCGCGCCTTGCCCAACACAGCTCTAGAATCCCCTAGATCCTGTCTCCCTTGGCTTTTAGCCTCTACGAGTACATCTACCAGCACCGATTCCCCGCCACCCTCAGCCCTGATCTTTGGCCGTGAAGATCGAGGTTTGAACAACGAAGAACTCAACTACGCCCAGCGGTTCCTGCGGATTCCGTCTCATCCCGACTACCCATCGCTCAACCTCGCACAGGCCGTTGCTGTTTGCTGTTATGAACTATACGAAGCGGCTCAACAAGCCGGGGCGATCGCGGCAAAAACAGCAGCGGTAGACGAGCCGGGACAATCGTATCTGCTGCCTTCTGGGTCAACCTCATCAATGGTTTCAGTGTTTGAACCGCCTGCTACGCTCGATCGGATAGAAGGCTACTATCAACATCTAGAAGCGATGTTATTGCAGATTGGCTACCTATATCCCCATACCGCTAGCAGCCGGATGGAAAAATTTCGGCGGTTATTTAACCGAGCCTACCTCACCGAGCCAGAAGTAGCCATGTTGAGAGGAATATTGACTCAGATGAAATGGGCGTTGCAGCAGGCTCGGCTCAACAATGCCGATAGCCATCCTCGCTGATGGCAGCATCCCTGTTTCATTCCTGCTTCGTCCCTGCTTCGTCCCTGATGATTTGTAAGCGGTGGACGGCAGCTATATCATTAAGTTTAGTGGGTGCATCAACGAGTAAAATTATGCGGCCTGTAATAAGTCATGCCGCGTGTGCCGATCCTAAAATTTTTCACCAAATATTTAGAACCGCTATATCCTTGAACGGTGCCCTTGAATGGTGCCATTGAACGCTGCAAGTTAATTTGTAGCGGATTTTATACGTTCCTTGATTTTGGTTGCTTCAACTGTGGTGGAGGTATGCCCCCATGCAGGGCTTTGGTAAATCTTCTCGCTCATCGCGCCGCCGTCCCAATCGCCGCTCTTCGCAGGGGCAATCTCAACCGCCGATTCCACTTCAGCGACCTAACCAGATCGTGAATCCAAACCTAGATAGCCGTGCCTATGGGCCAGCAAAATTGCCACCCGCGTCTAACGGCAGGGCGTCCAATGGCAAAGCAGCCCAGCGCCAGTCGCCGCGAGCGTCGTATTCAGACAGTAACCGCTTGAATTTGCGCAACGTGCTCACAAATCCTACGCAGAACGGGAAGTCGGCTGCCTCTCGCCCCGATGAGGCAGGGCGATCGCTAACTGTGCGTGGGTCAAACCGACCGAATGCCTCCCTGCCGCTCACCGCAGAATTCAACGGGCAAGGGCGATCTGCCCGACAGCAACCGCCCACAGCCATGCAGCCAAGACGAACACGGCGATCGCAACGTCCGGCCAAACCGCCTTCGGCTCTGCTGTATCTGACCCGGCTGCTAATTTTAGGCGTAGGAATTGGGGCGATCGCCGGAACGTTTCTGTCGGTCTGGAATCCGACGGGGCGCACCCAGAGCGCCCAAGCCACCTCTGCTGCTGCGGAAAAACCCCAGGCCCCAGTCTCTAAAGGGTTTCGCCGCGACGGTGTGCCAGGTATCGTCTCCCCTGTGCCGGTTGCCACCCGCCTAGGGCAACCCATTGCCCCGCTTGCTGCGTCCATCCAAAGCCTGATTGCCCAAAATCCTGAACTAACCGTCGGTGTGTTTGTCGTCGATTTAGACACAGGCAACTACGTTGATCTCAACGGGGCTACCATCTTCCCAGCCGCTAGCACCATCAAAGCGCCCGTCCTAGTGGCATTTCTCCAGGACGTAGACGCTGGCAAAATTCGCCTCGATGAGCAGCTGACGATGCAACCCGGCGATGTCACAGAGGGGTCGGGCGAGCTGCAATATCAAGAGCCGGGGATCCAAGTTAATGCCTTAGAAACGGCATTCAAGATGATCACCATCAGCGACAATACAGCCACGAATATGGTGATTGCGAAAGTCGGTGGGTTGCCGCTGCTCAACCAGCGGTTTCGGGCTTGGGGACTCAACCATACGGTGCTAAATAACCTACTGGCAGATATTGCAGGCACCAATACAACCAGCGCCAAAGACCTGTCGATGCTGATGATGGCTGTGACTCAGGGAGATTTTCTATCGCTGCGATCGCGCGATCGCTTCTTAGAAATCATGCGGGGCACCGTCAACGATAATCTGCTCCCGGCTGGACTGGGTACAGGTGCCGTCATTGCCCATAAAACGGGTAACCTGGCCACCCTGACTGGTGATACTGGCATTGTCGATATGCCCAACGGCAAGCGCTATGTGATTACGGCGATCGTCAAACGTACCGGCGAATCAGATAACGGGCCGGTTTTGATCCAGCAAATTTCGCAAACCGTTTACCAATATTTTGCTCGACCTCGGGCTGCTGCCCCTGCATCCCTAGCACCTAGCGCTCCCACAACCACAACCACGCCTTAGCAATTGAGGGATGGCAGACCCACCTGGAGAAAATACTCCAGAATTTCTTTATGATTATGTGAGACAAATACTTATACGTACTCGTACACAAAATTTAGTACGATGACGTCATGCTCAAATAAGTATTTATCCCTACTGCCATGATAGCCGACCAATTTCCTTGGCTAACTGCGATCATCCTACTGCCTCTGGTGGCGTCCCTAGTCATCCCGCTATTGCCCGACAAAAACGGTAATCGCGTCCGATGGTTTGCTCTAGGTGTAGGGTTCGCAGATTTTCTGCTAATGTGCTACACCTTTTGGACCCATTACGATGCCAGCAGTTCGACGTTTCAGCTCGTGGAAAAGTATGCCTGGGTGCCTCAGTTAGGGCTGAACTGGGCCGTGTCGGTCGATGGGCTATCGGCTCCGCTGGTGTTGCTGGCAGGTCTAGTCACTACCCTCTCAATCTTTGCCGCATGGCGGGTCGATCGACGTCCCCGCCTTTTTTACGCATTGATGCTGGTGCTATATGCAGCGCAGGTTGGCGTATTTGTGGCGCAAGACGTGCTGCTGCTGTTCATTATGTGGGAAGTTGAGCTAATTCCCGTTTATCTGCTGGTTTGTATTTGGGGCGGGCAACGTCGTCGCTATGCCGCCACCAAATTTTTGATCTACACAGCAGCTGCTTCTATTTTCATTTTGGTAGCAGGGCTAGCAATGGCCTTCTATGGCGACACGGTTACCTTTGACATGGCAGAACTGGGGCTAAAAAATTACCCGTTGGGGTTAGAGCTACTGTTATATGCTGGGTTACTGGTTGCCTTTGGCGTCAAGCTAGCGGTTTTTCCATTCCATACCTGGCTGCCCGACGCCCACGGCGAAGCCTCTGCCCCAGTCTCGATGATTTTGGCGGGGGTGCTGCTAAAAATGGGCGGCTATGGGCTGATTCGGATGAACCTGGGGCTGTTGCCCGATGCTCACGTTTACTTTGCTCCAGTGCTTGCCATTTTAGGCGTGGTCAATATTGTCTATGGCGCGTTTAACTCGTTTGCCCAAACGAACATGAAACGCCGTCTGGCCTATTCGTCGATTTCTCACATGGGGTTTGTGCTGCTGGGGATTGCGTCGTTTACCGACCTAGGCATTAGTGGGGCGCTGCTACAAATGATTTCGCACGGGTTAATTGCCGCTGTGCTGTTCTTCTTGGCAGGCGTCACCTACGATCGCACCCACACCATGGCCATGACGGAAATGGGTGGGCTGGGGCAAGTCATGCCTAAGGTATTCGCCCTGTTTACAATCGGTGCGATGGCGTCCTTGGCGCTGCCCGGCCTAAGCGGATTTCCCAGTGAGCTGTCTGTCTTTGTCGGGCTGGCGACCAGCGACAGCTACAGTTCATTGTTCCGCACAGTCACCATTTTCCTATCGGCAGTCGGGCTAATTTTGACGCCGATTTACCTACTCTCCATGCTGCGCCAGGTATTTTACAATTCTGGCAATGCCCCTAACTGCGATCTGGAAGGCGGCAGTATCGAGAACGATCCGGGAAATCAAGCGGCGGTCTGTTTTGGAACAGATTGTGTGCTGCCTGACGATGCTGTTTTTACTGACGCCAATCCACGAGAAGTGTTTATTGCGGCCTGCTTCTTAGCCCTAATTGCTGGAATTGGGTTCTATCCAAAACTGGCAACGCAGCTATACGATGCAACGACAGTTGCCGTCAATGCTCATGTGCGCGAATCGTATACCCAAATGGCTCAGGCTAAGCCAAAAATTTATGCAAGTGAGTTTTTAGCCCCCCAGCTCCGCAATCCTGAAGTAGCTCCGGTTCTTGGTTTAATCGACTAACGGGTGTAGACCCTGAGCGGTTTTAGCCAGCTGCTTAGTTGAGTAAACCGCGATCGCCTTCCAGAATTTCTGGAGGGCGATCGCGGTTTACTCACTATTCTGTTTTATCGCTAGTCTTGAGACAGTTCCTGTTTCTTAGTTTTGCGAAATTCTGCCAGCTTGCGCTCTTTTTTCTGACGGTCTACATACTTAATGTAGAGAGGTCTCAGCCGTTCTTCGTAAATAGACGCAAAAAAGGAACGCACCTGAACGCTATAGCGTCCTAAGTACAGATGCCGCACATGGGGAGAAAGGTACGAAACCCCGGCGAGATCATGGCGATTTTTGGCAAACACCACAAACACATCGTCAGCAAACACTGGCTTAAAGCCCTGACGCGCCAATTTCCACAGCAGCGCTTCTATTTGCCGTTTGATGCCTTTGTGCAGAATCACCCACTGCATTGGCTCAGAACTCTTAATGAACGTATCGTAGGTGTCGATCGCAGCCGACAGCCGCACCTTAAACATCAGTGGTGCCACAACCCGCTCTTGGGGCTTGAGGTGCTCGCTGCC
>Ga0163148_10006566_pt1 | contig 11189 bp, 8 predicted proteins | sample OliLakLV19MP7P2_FD_148606 | JGI IMG/M metagenome (GOLD analysis project Ga0163148, IMG submission 148606) | Freshwater microbial mat bacterial communities from Lake Vanda, McMurdo Dry Valleys, Antarctica- Oligotrophic Lake LV.19.MP7.P2 | ecosystem: Environmental > Aquatic > Freshwater > Lake >... | reverse complement strand
GAATAGCACCTTGACTCATAATTTAACAGTTTCAAATGTGATTTGTCAAATATCATGAAAACAAATTTCCCCAACTCAAACACTGACAGTTTCCCGCAACTTCTCAACAGCCACATCCAGCGGAGGCAAATCAAAATCCTCAGCATCCATCAATTCCTTAATTTTATCAAAAATCTCAACCTCCGCCTCTTCCTGATCCGTCAGCTTATCATAAAAATAAGGGTCAGTAAACCACAGTTCAAAAGCAATTTCTAACCGCCCATTCGGTGCTAGTTCAAACCGCCAATACTTAGAAACTCTACTGTCAACCACCTCAAACAGCGGTGCAGGATTCTGCATGGGATAATAGGTGTAGTTATCATCACAAATATAGTACCAAACATTATCCTGGGATTGGTAAAGAGCGTAGACAACATATTCCTTACCAAGCGTTAGGGGGAATTCCACTTCTTTCGTGAAATAAAACTCAGGCTTGAGGTAACTTTCAGGGAGAGCATTACCTGTATTGGCAATACAGCGAATTTTCATGGTTTTTATAAGTACAGAATTTTTAGTGGAGCTTTAGGATATGTACGTTTAAATTTAAACTCAACAGTTTGAGCCGTATCGTTATTTCTGAACCAATGTACTTCAACAACTGCTCCCTGAATTACTGCGGTTTGGGTACTAACCATTTTCACCCAATCTCCGACTTCGCCTCCATAATTAGCAACCAGTCTGGGAGCATCTCCCAACGGCTTATCTGCACTACCTTGAATTCGCTTGCCGACACTAGCCTTAGCATCTTGCAGAAGAAGTTACTCTGGTAAATTTCTCGGACTCTCATCGGGAATAGCACCTTGATTCAAAATTTAACAGTTTCAAATATTGTGTGTCAAACAGAATAAAAACTCATTTTAGCAAATTCAGTTTCCGCCCGCAACTTTTCACGCGAAATCACATACCCAACCAGAGCGTGTCTCCTAGTTGCATCATATAAAGTAAATTAGACAATCTCAAATTCCAGATTGTGATTCTTCGCAAAATCAAAGCTAAAATGATCAACCACATTAGTATCGCTCAATTCCAGATTATAAAAATCAACAAAATCCGCATCAAAATAAGGCCCAGCGTGCCAATTCCCCACATTTAACTTAATAAAACAATTACCCGGAATCCGAAAAGCAACAATATCCTCCAAACTCGGTTTATCGCTATCCCCAGGAGGCGCAACAGCCATCAACCAATCCTTCCCATCCAGAGAACCCAAACACTGCGTGCATTGAACGTGTCGCGTAATTTTACCAAACTTGCGACCTTTCTCATGCAGCCGCATAATATAAAATCTAGGAATACCATTGCTTAAGTTTAACCGAGCATCCTTATCATCAAAAAACTTACCATCAAAACTCGCAGAAATAACTTGACCATAACTCCGAAAATTATCCGATGTTATCCATTGTGCCAGCAATTGCCTAACCGAAACTAATGTACTCATAAATCCCAACATCTCCTCAAAAGCATAATACAAATACTCCTCTATCTCCCCTCTCTGCGCCCTCTGCGCTCTCTGTGGTTAAAAAAAATCTAATTAGCATTCTCGCCCAAAATAGGATTACATTCCCAACATCACCTCGCTCATCTCATCAAAAGCATAATACAAATACCCCTCTACCTCCCCTCTCTGCGCCCTCTGCGCTCTCTGTGGTTAAAAAAAATCTAATTCGCATTCTCGCCCAAAATAGCATTACAATCAAACTCAGCACACCGCTGCAAAAACCGAGCCGGAATATCAGGCCTCGCCCCCCAATGCAAATGCAAATAAGAAGCATGAACTTGATAAACCCCCCACCCCTCAGCAACCGCATCAACTTCACCCCGCTTGCCGTACCTCCAACTGTGATAAACTGGATTAGTCGGTTCTACAGTCAAGTGCGATCGATGAAACTCATGTCCCCAAACCTCATCCCCCACAACTAACACCGAACTATCTCTCACCGCCACAGTTTCTCGGTATCCCAAAGTCAAACGCTTTCCCATCTCAGCATTAGACTGCAACACTCCCACCCCTTGCCAAGAATTGCCCTCGAAGTCTACAATAGAATCGCATAAGTACATCAAACCCCCGCATTCGGCATAAGTCGGCATTCCCGCAACGATCGCACTTCTTACCGCATCTCGAATCACCACATTACCGCTCAACTCCTTCGCAAAAACTTCGGGAAAACCCCCGCCAAAATATAACCCTTGCACATTGTCAGGAAACACAGCATCATCAAGCGGACTCCAAAATACCAACTCGGCACCCAACTCTGCCAATAAATCAAGATTGTCCTGATAATAAAAATTAAAAGCCCGATCGCGCGCAACTGCAACTCGCACCGAAAACTTTCTTCCCAAACAGTTGACAACATCATCTTTTTTAGTTATAATTACCGAAGGGAGATTGTGTCTACCCCAAAGTTGCTCAGACCCCTCACCCCCCCCATTTCGAGTTGCAGCCAACAAAGGCAAAAGTTGCTCCCAGTCAAAACTAACAGCAGCCAAATCAGCCAATTTATCGATCGCAGCATGAAGATTCGGCAACTCCTCAGCAGGAATCAGCCCCAAATGTCGATCAGGAATAGTCACAGCCTCATCCCTACGCAAAACCCCCAAAATCGGTAAATTGAGCGGTTTGAGAGCATCTGTAAGCAACTCCAAATGTCGATCGCTCGCCACCCGATTCAGCACCAAACCCGCGAATTTCAGATTTGGGTTAAAAGAACGAAAACCGTGGGCGATCGCAGCCACAGAACCAGAAAGTCGGCTGCAATCTATCACAAACAATACCGGCAAATTCAGCAAACAAGCAACATGAGCCGTAGAAGCAAAAGAAATAGCATATTGTTGTTCTTCTTCCTTCTTCCCTCTTCCTTCTTCCTTCTTCCCTCTTCCTTCTTCCTTCTTTTGAGACACCCCATCAAATAAACCCATTACCCCTTCAACCAAGGCACAATCGACATCTTGAACGTGACGCAAAAAACACTGTTTCACATAAGATTCAGACGTTAAAACCGAGTCTAAATTCCGACAGGGGCGGCCCGTCACAAAAGCATGAAACATCGGATCGATGTAGTCTGGGCCTACCTTGAAAGACTGAACATTCAAGCCGCGACGGATTAAATAAGCTAAAAGGGCGATCGTAACAGTAGTCTTTCCCACACCGCTGCGTTCGCCAGCAATTACTAAAGTCATAGTTCTAGATTATTTACAATAAATAATAAAATCTAATTGCAAGTATTCCCTCTCAATTATTGAAATTATCTGCGTTAATCTCCGTTAATCTGCCTTGGATCTGCGGTTGACCGGCTCTATCAAAAAAGTAGGGCAGACATTGCCTACCCCACTTAATATTAACTCAATTCCTCTTCCTTCTTCCTTCTTCCTTCTTCCTTCTTCCTTCTTCCTTCCTTTACCTCTTAGCCAACTTCAGCAATTGAGCCGTCACCGCCAAACTTTCCTCGTAAAGCACATCCCGGCCCCAACTCTGCAAGTGCTGGCCCAGCAATTGTTCTGTCACCTGATCGAACAGAGGACTCACCTGGTTAAACCGATCGGTCTGAGCACCACCTTTCGTTTCCATTCGCATACAGCCGCCCGCTTCCGAACACAGAACTGTACCGCAGTCAGCCTTTTCGTTTGTTGAATTCAAACGCAGAGCAATCAAATCGCCCGCGACATCGCCCGAATCAGCAGTAGGAATAGCAGCCAACTCGGCTTCGACAACCCGTTCGTCCGGCCCCGCGAATTTAATTCGCTTGATGTGGTAATCGCCCTCTTCCTGTTTGAAAGCAACCGGACGCCACTGAAGCCGACTAGCCAGCCAACCCAAATACATCAGCGCTTGCGTAGAATTGTCCTGTTCATAATCGATCGTCACCCGATCGATTTCCCGAATCGCAGCGCGACGTTCCGGGGCGTCAAAAGCCTCCGCAGCCAACTCCTGCCACGCGGCCAACCTGCGCCAATTTAGATCGGCGATCGGAATTCCCTCCTCGATCAGACTTTGCATCAACAGCAATTCCGCTTCACACTCGGCAAAGCTGCTAGAGTCAACAATCACAGAACTGCTAATTGCCGCCAGCCGCTGGAACAAACCTCGATCGGCATCCGGGTTCGCTTTCCACCACAGCAGCGTCGGCAAATCCGGGATCGTCAACGCCGTCACGATGCCGCTCACCCGTTCCAGCGCAGCTTCCGTACCCCGGAGCGTAATATACTCGCAGCAGATTAGATTGCCGCTGGTGCGTTTGTGAACCGGACAATAAGCAGCGACTTGAGCCTGTACGCCCGTATCTTCCCCCGCCGTCGGGCACAGAGCAATAATCCGGCAGGGATTGGCAGCCACAATAGCATCAGCCACCCCCGAACCACCGGAACCCAAGCCACTAGATCCCATCTCTTCGCCTTTTGAATTTTTGCGAGCCACTTCTTCCCGTAAAGTCGCCAGCAATTCAGCGTTAGCTTTGCCTGTTCTCGGCAGCCCGTAAGCTTTTTGAGCCGCCCTGATGCTAGATGCCGTCATCGGCCCGGTAATACCGTCCACCGGCCCGTCGTAAAACCCCAGATCCGCCAATAACTGCTGAGTTTCTTCCGGTTCGTACACTACAAAAGTAAAAGTTGTTGCCCTAGTTGCGATCGGAAAATCGCCCTTTGACCCAGATTCTCTGTAACTTTCCCAGATTTTACTCAGTTCTGCCTCTATTTGGTCGATCGACACATCTTTAGGACTTTGCAGCGAAACCAGAGGCGGAGCTTTCATCGGTGTCATCGTCATAAATCTTGTCTCCTTTCTGATTAGTTATTAGTCATTGGTCATTAGTCATTAGTCATTGATTCTTAGTTATTAGTCATCAGTCATCAGTCATTAGTGATTGATTCTTAGTTAGCAACTCTTAGCTAATCACAACTGTCAACTGTCAACTGTCAACTGACAACTGTCAACTGTCAACTGTCAACTGTCAACTGACTCTTAAAGTCTGCGCCACTTGCGGCCGTCTCTGTTAATTAGCAGTTCTGCTTCCGCAGGTTCCCAAGTACCAGCTTCATATTTAGGAACCAAACTTTGGTCGTTCGACGATTCCCAAGCCATCAGCGCCGGAGTTACCACCCGCCAAGCTTCTTCTACTTCATCAGAACGAGTAAACAAAGTTTGGTCGCCCAGCATACAATCAATCAAAAGGCGATCGTAAGCATCCGAAGATGTCACCCCAAAGGAAGAACCGTAACTGAAATCCATATCCACAGTCCGCGTCCGCAAATCCGGCCCCGGCATTTTCGCCTCAAACCTCAGCGAAATCCCCTCATTGGGATGCACGCGCATGGTCAAAACGTTAGGAGTAGTTTGTTGGGCCGCGGACTGAAAGATTAGCAGCGGAACTTCGCGGAACTGAATCGCAATTTCGCTAACTTTTTTCGGCAACCGCTTGCCGGTTCGCAGGTAGAAAGGCACTCCCTGCCAGCGCCAGTTGTCAATCATAAACTTCATCGCCACAAAAGTCGGCGTTGTCGAGTTGGCAGCAACCCCCGGTTCTTCGTGATATCCTGGCACCTGTTTGCCCTTCATCCAACCTGCGGAATATTGACCCCGAATCGCTGAGAAGTCCAAGTTATTCAAATCTGCCAAGCGAGTTGCTTGCAGAACTTTCATCTTTTCGGTGCGGATGCTGTCAGCGTCGAGGGAGTTTGGCGGTTCCATTGCCGTCAGACAGAAAATCTGCATCAAGTGGTTTTGCAGCATATCCCGCAACGCCCCAGAGGATTCGTAGTAACCCGCCCGGTCTTCTACGCCCACAGTTTCCGCAACCGTAATTTGTACGTGATCGACAAATTGCCGGTTCCACAGCGGCTCAAAAATCGCATTAGCAAACCGGAACACCATTAAATTCTGAACAGTTTCTTTACCCAAATAGTGGTCGATGCGGTAAACTTGCTGTTCTTGGCAAACCTTCTGCACCACGCGGTTGAGAGCTTTTGCCGAACTCAAGTCGCGGCCGAAGGGTTTTTCAATTACCAAGCGGTGTTTTACTGGATCTGCCAGCATTTGAGCCGCGCCCAGTTGCCTAATTGCTTCTGGGAAAAAGTTCGGGGAAACTGACAGATAAAATATGTGATTGCCGCGAGTTCTCCTTTCTTCGTCGAGTTCGGCTAAGAAAGTTTTGAGTTTTTGATAGCTTTCGGGGTTGTCAATGTCGCCCGGACAGTAGTACAAACCTTTAGCGAAATCTTGCCAAAATTCTTCATTGCCAATACCGCCGCCAAATTCTTCAATGCCTTCGCGCATTTGCTCGCGGAAGTAATCGTGACTCCAAGGGCGGCGGGCTACTCCCACGACGGTAGTTTCCGGTGGCAAGCGTCGATCGCGCTTCATCTGATAAATTGCTGGTACCAGTTTGCGCTGGGTGAGATCCCCAGAAGCTCCGAAGATTACCAGAATTTGTGGTTCCGGTACCCGTTCTTTTCGTAAACCGACTCGCAGTGGATTTTCAAGTAGCGTTACCATTTATTTTCCTTTTGCTTCTAGTGCTGTTAATCTTGCCAAGACACCATGATAGTTGGCGGTCATTTCTGCTAGTTGCTGAGTCAGAGAGTTAATCTGTCCTTCATATTCGGCTTTGACTTCCGCCCGGATTTCCTCTCTGAGTTCCGTTATAACTTCCGCCCGGATTTCCTCTCTGAGTTCTGCTTTGATTTCCTCTCTAAGTTCCGCCCTGACTTCCGCCCGGATTTTAACCCTCTCAGCAGCCAGTCTGACTTCCCAATCTCGATCGCGTTGTCGTAGTTCAGCTTTTAGCTGCCTGTTTTCGGCTCGCAATTGCTCCAACTCCAAAGCTACCGCAGCAGCACGCCGATCCCTTTCTTTGTTTTGATCTCGGATTTGCTGTCTGAGGCGCTGATTGTCCGATCGCAATTTCTCTAATTCAGAATCACTATCCTTCTGAGTTCGCCCGCTTCCTAGCGATGGAAATCGCTGTTCAACCAAACGCTGAACTGCTGCGCCAGTAGGCATCCCGTTAGGCGATAACTCCAGAGCCTCTTGCCAAATTTCCAGTTGTAACTCTGGCGAAAGTCCTGCTAGAGGACGGACTTGATTTTCTTTTGTAGGAATTTTGACACCAATTGGTGTCAAATTTTCGATGACCTGCGCTGCTGCAATAAATCGATGAGCCGTCTGTCTTGCTATGCCCCATTTGTCGCGACAATAAGTCTCAAAACTTTTATGAGTTTCCCGGTACAGTTTCTGTTCGCGAATCTCATCTAGAGCTTTGCCAACTTCATAAAATGTCTGTAACCCATGATCCACCATTGATTCCAGTTCTTGAAGCCGGGCTCGTTCACTGACATCAAGTTGAAGGGTGGCATACTCGCTATTTGGTAGGGTATTGGTAGTCTGCATAGCAATTCCTCATTGGTAGGAGATGGAGGATTCGAGTTAAAGCTTCTGGCAGGAGTCTTCCTAAAGGAGGGTCTTTATTTTCCTCTCTAGGATTTTTGTCACCAATTGGTGTCATTTTTGGCGAGTTCGGGATGGAAGACTCAACACTCCAGGGTCAAGATCGTAGTTGATTTTCCTCTCTAGGATTTTTGTCACCAATTGGTGTCATTTTTGGCGAGTTCGGGATGGAAGACTCAACACTCCAGGGTCAAGATCGTAGTTGATTTTCCTCTCTAGGATTTTTGTCACCAATTGGTGTCATTTTTGGCGAGTTCGGGATGGAAGACTCAACACTCCAGGGTCAAGATCGTAGTTGATTTTCCTCTCTAGGATTTTTGTCACCAATTGGTGTCATTTTTGGCGAGTTCGGGATGGAAGACTCAACACTCCAGGGTCAAGATCGTAGTTGATTTTCCTCTCTAGGATTTTTGTCACCAATTGGTGTCATTTTTGGCGAGTTCGGGATGGAAGACTTAACACTCCAGGGGCCAAAGCAATTATCTATTCCGACTCCTAAATGCTTCTGCATTTCAGGATACAGATATGTCTTTAGGGGACGGGCGACAACTTTTGGACTTTCTCTTCCAAGGAATCCATCAGGGATTGGAAGGGGCTGACAAATTTCTCGATCCCCTCCAGGAGCAAGTCTGCCATCACTTCGTCCAAGTTGATGTCGATGTCGGGATCTTTGAGACTTTCGATCAGACTGTAAGCTTCTGCAACATTATTCTCAATCCGCGGTGCGACATCGCAGTGGTCAAAACAAGCTTCAATGGTGTTGGGTGGCAAAGTGTTAACCGTGTCGGGGCCGATTAGTTCATCCACGTACATAACATCGCTGTAGTTGGGGTTTTTGGTGCTGGTGGAAGCCCACAGCAAGCGCTGGACTTTCGCTCCTTTGGTGGCTAAAGCTTGCCAACGATCGCTCGCGACGATCTCTTTATACTTCTGGTAAGCTACCTTGGCATTGGCGATCGCAATTTTCCCCTTCACCGCTTCCAGTTTGGCCTTTGTGGAAATATCTGTAACGCCTTTGAGTTTCTCGTCAATCTTGCCATCGATATTGATATCGATCCGGCTCAAGAAGAAACTGGCAACAGAAGCAACATTGCTCACATCCAAACCTTTAGCCGCCCGCGCTTCCAAACCGCGAATGTAAGCCCAGAAGGTTTCGACGTAGCTGTCAACCGAGAACAGCAAAGTCACGTTAACGTTAATCCCCTCGCTGATGACTCGCTCGACTGCCGGCAACCCTTCAGCGGTTCCCGGAATCTTAATCATCACGTTTTCTTTGCCAAGGGCTTTGTAATAACGCAGGGCTTCGCTAATCGTGCTTTCTGTATCATTCGCGATCGTCGGTGGCACTTCAATGCTGATGTAACCGTCCAAACCCTTCGACTCTGCGTAAACTGGGGCGAAGATGTCGCAAGCGTTGCGGATATCTTCAAATACCAGAGATTCGTAAATCTCCATCACAGATTTGCCCGCCCGGATGCCCGCTTCGATATCCGCGTCGTAAATTACATTACCCGCGATCGCTTTCTCGAAAATCGCCGGATTAGATGTAATCCCGCGCAGTCCCCGACTTTCAATCATCTGTTTGAGTTCGCCGGACTCGATCAGATCGCGAGTCAAATTGTCCATCCAGATACTTTGGCCAATTTCTTTGATTTCTAACAGGTGATTCGTTGTTGTTTTCGTCATTACTGTAACTCCTACCCTTTGATTCTTAATAATTTGAAAGTGAAAATTTGGAAATCAAAATTTGGAATTGGTAAGTCAGAATTGGGAGTTGGTAATTGGTAATTGGGCGTCAAAAATTATAAGTTAAAACCCTCTTCCTTCTTCCTTCTTCCTTCTTCCTTCTTCCTTCTTCCCTCTTCCTTCACTCTTGGACTGTGCGAGAATTGCGCGATCGATCTTGAATAAAAGACTCAACCATCGCGACATTTTCTTTACTGCCGATAATCAAGGGCGATCGCTCGTGCAGTTTGGTCGGCACTACGTCTAAGATGTCTTGAGTGCCCGTACTGGCGCGCCCGCCAGCTTGCTCCATCAAAAACGCCAAAGGAGCCGATTCGTAGAGCAAACGTAATTTACCCTCCGGTTGTTTGACCGTTCCGGGGTACAAAAACACCCCTCCCTGGAATAAAATCCGGTGGAAATCTCCCACCAAAGCCCCGCCATACCGGGCGGTGTATCCTTCGCTACGGTGCACGTAGCGAATATAGTCCCTCAAAGATTCCTCCCACTGCCAGAAGTTGCCTTCATTAACGCTGTAAATCGGGCCGCGCGAGGGAACCTTAATGTTTTCGGTTGCTAGAATAAACTCACCCAAACTGGGGTCGAGGGTAAAAGAATGAACGCCCTGCCCGATCGAATAAACCAGTATGGTACTGGGGCCGTAGAGTACGTAGCCGGCGCCGATTTGTTTGTGTCCGTGTTGCAGCAAGTCGGAGGCAGAACCGTCTGCATCGTCCCCCTCTTGCTTGCGGATGCTGAATATTGAGCCGACATCGAGATTGATGTCAAGATTGGAAGAACCGTCTATGGGGTCGTAGAGAAGACTGTAACGCCCGATCGGACAGTTTTCAGGAATGTAATAGGGTTTTTCCATTTCCTCGGAAGCCAAGCGACAGACAAGTCCGCTTTGCTGGAATACCGAGATAAACACTTCATTAGCATAGATATCCATCTTTTTGACGGATTCTCCCTGCACGTTCACAGCCCCTGTAAACCCTAAAGCATCTGCCATTAACCCGGCTCTGCTAAGTCGGCGCGCGATCAGCTTAGCAGCCAACCCGATGCGATTCATCAGAGCGCTGAGATCCTGAGCATCTGCTGAAAAGCTGTTGAGTTGCTGGAGTACGTGACGGGATAAAGTCGTGCAATCGCGGTCTAAGGCTTGTACCTGTTCGGTCTGGCCGAGACGGGTTTCCCCTGTTGGCGCGTTTACCATGATTTGGATGTTCTCCCTGTCTTGCGGCTGGTTAGTTGGGGATTTTCAGGTGCTTGCCGTTTGCCCCTCGATCGGCTTTGAGGTCGATCGTCCCTATCTTCTATCTTAGGAAGGGTTTTGCTAAAGGGCGTGGAACTTTAGGCTAACTTTAGATCCCCAACGAAAATTCAGGAGTTTGATCGACTATTTAGTCGGGAATTGTCTTCAAAATCACTAAAGTTTTTAATTAACCGCAGAGGAAGGACGAGGGAAGAAGGTTTTAACTTTGTGGAAGTGATACCATTCAATCTTTAAATCGCGACCTATAGCTATCGAACAGTTCAGCGATTTTCTGCGGGTCAGATACCAGCGTCCCCCGCTCATCCCGGAACGTGCGATCGCGATCGCCCTTGAAGGAAAGCCAGTTGAAACTTGTTGTTACAGCAAATTTCACATCAGAAATGAGGATTTTTGCATGGGTATCTCCAAGGCGTTTGAGCCGGAAATTATCCTTATAGTGACTCGCTAATTTTTGAATATTCTTCTCAGCTTGGATGTCCCGTTGATTCTAGGACTTACGCATTGACAAAAAACATTATCTATGTATTCTCGACCATAGCATCACTCTGAAGGTTTGCAAAAATATGCTCACGTATAACTAAGGTGAACATATTTCTTTGTACTTGATACCAATTACAAATTATCTTTTCAGACCGCATCAACTCCAATTTAACAAATGCTTGAAGTGAACAAAATATATGAGTTTTGATTGCATTGGTATCTCTAACCATGAAC